>Ga0210056_1001806_pt1 | contig 18406 bp, 19 predicted proteins | sample CryGeyCG2014_080_2_FD_183965 | JGI IMG/M metagenome (GOLD analysis project Ga0210056, IMG submission 183965) | Groundwater microbial communities from aquifer - Crystal Geyser CG07_land_8/20/14_0.80 (SPAdes) (version 2) | ecosystem: Environmental > Aquatic > Deep subsurface > Groundwater | place... | reverse complement strand
CCTAAAAACAAAAATAGAAATAGGAGGAAGTTAAGATGAAACGTTTCATGGTATGGACAATCGCGTTGGTTTTCCTGTTCTGCACATCCGCAATCGCGGCCACCACCCCGGCAGCACCCGCCCCGGGAGCACCCGTAGCGGAGAAGAAGGAAGTGAAGAAGGCCGAAAAGAAGGACGTGAAGAAGAAGACCGAAAAGAAGACCGCCGGAAAAGTGTTGGAGATATCCGATAAAACCTTGAAGATCGAGCGCATGCTGAAAGGGAAGGCAGAAACCATTGAATTTTCCCTGGAGAAACCCTTCGCCAATATTAAAGTGGGAGATCAGCTGAAGGTCAGTTATATCGAAAAGGATGGTCAGAACGTCCTGCTCAAGGTGGCTCCGGCCCAAAAAGCGGCTGTCAAGAAGTCAAAGATGGAAACCCCGAAGACGGCGAAACCGGTTGCGACACCGGCGGCGCCGGTCACGAAATAGCTTCGGGGAATAAATGTTTTTACCCCGAAGAAGGCCGAGAAGTCGGAAGCAAAGTAATCTTTCCCCCAGTTAAAGGAAGGCTTTGCGGGGTGCGGGGAGTAACCTCCGCACCCCCTTCTTTTTTATCGAATCAATCCCTGACGTGCATTTATCCCCCGGTTCGGTCTATAATGGCCGCAAGCGGAGACCCGGGGTTTCCGGAAATCACCCGCTGGGGAGTGATCCATGACCGTCCGCACACGCCTGATGATCCTCACAGTCTTGGGGCTGGTCGTCACGATGGCCGTCTGGGGCTGGGTTCAGATCCGGGCGCTGGACCAGATCCTGGTCGAACAGCAGGGGAAACGCCTCTCCAGCGTCGCCGAGACGGTCAGCACCTACTATACCCATTTCCCGACCGGTCAGGGTCTCTCCGCGCTCGACACCACGCTGAAGGAACAGATCCAGACCGATATCCGTCTGGCCCGCATCGACATCTTCACCGTCGTCAATTACGATATCGATTACATCGAATATATCGCCGGGGCGAGCCGCGTCCGCTACGAGTGGCCCGAGAGCTTAGTCAGCTCGGTGGCGGCCTCCCGCAAACCTCAGTACGTCCGCCTCCAGATGGAAGATGGGCCCGCCGTGGGGCTGCTTTATCCGGTCATATCCGAGAAATCAAAGAACACGCAGTTCGTCGTGGGGGTGATCACCTTCAGCCGGGCCAATGCGGAAATCCTCTCCCGGGCGCAGCGCCTGCTTGTCATCAGCACCGCCTGGCTCCTCGTCATCATCCTGCTCGTCCTCGCAGCGAGCTACCGGTGGCTCATCACCCGGCCGCTTGGCGTTATCATCCATACGATCGACGCGTTCCAGACCGGGCAATATGTAAAGCGGATTCCGATCGTCCGCCGTGATGAATGGGGACATCTGGCCGAACATTTCAATTCGATGGCCGATGAAATTGAACAGGTCCTGATGAGAAATCAGGACCTGACCCGGAGCCTCGAGGATCGCGTCCGCGAGGCGACCCGCAAGGCGGTTGAGCTCCAGAAGCAGGTCAACCAGCTCCAGCAGCTCACCGCGATGGGATACCTGACCGCCACGCTCGCCCACGACCTCGGAACGCCGCTCCATTCCATCGCGGGTCTCGCAAGCCTCCTGCTGGAAAAGGGAAACTGGCCGCCGGACGTCGCCCGCAAATTGGAGCTCATCGTCCAGCAGACCCAGCGTCTCAATACCGTCATCCAGAACGTCCGGCGCGCGACCCGCCCGCCCGAGGCCCATTTCGAGACCGTCACCGTCCAGGGGTTGTTGAATGAGACCCTCTTGCTCGTGGAACCCCTCATACGCAAGGCGGGGATAGAGCTCCAGGTCGATTTGGACGAGAAGATGCCGGGCATCCATGCGGACCGTTCCCGCGTCCAGACCGCCCTGTTCAACCTGATCCAGAATGCCCTCGAGGCGATGCCGGCCGGGGGCCGGATCACCGTTTCCACCGCGGCGGCGCCGGACCGGGGCGAGGTGGAAATCTCCGTCGCCGACACCGGAAAAGGGATCCCGCCGGAGCTGATGGAGAGGATCTGCGAACCGTTTTTCAGCACCCACCAGGAGGAGGGAATGCGGGGGTTGGGGCTGGCCATCGTCCAGGATATCGTCAAGATGCATGGGGGGCGGATGGAGATCCAAAGCGCTCCGGGCAAAGGAACGAAGGTCGTCCTCTGCTTCCCCGCGGCTGCTAATAAATAGGGACAGCGCCCTATTATTTCCGGAAATAATAGGGCGCTGTCCCTATTTATTTTCCCAGACCGTAACGGAGGATCTTGGTCCGCAGGGTCTTCCGATCGATCCCCAGCCGCTGGGCGGCCCGGCTCTGATTCCAGGCGGTGGTCGAAAGGGCCTGGAGGATCTGCTGTCGTTCCGCCGTCTCGAGCGGCGAAAGAAGGGACGGCTCGACGGTGCAGACCGGGCGGAACTTTCCGGGGAGGTTTTCCGGCAGGATCACGGCAAACGGGGAGAGGAGCAGGGTCTGCCGCAGGACATTCTCCAGTTCGCGGACATTCCCCGGCCAGTCATAACCCATGAAAAGCTCCATTGCCTCGTCGGAGATGCGCACCGTAGGGTATCCCCACTTCTTCAGGAAAGACTCGATGAGCTGCGGGATGTCCTCCCGGTGCGCCCGAAGCGGCGGCACCTGGAGACGAACCACAAAGCGGTAGAGCAGATCGGACCGGAACCGTCCGGCGCCGGCCTCCGTGTCGATGTCGCGGTTCGCCGCCGCGACCACCCGGACCCCCACATGCCTCGCCTCATGGCCGCCAAGCCGTCTCACCTCCCCGTTCTGCATGAAGCGGAGGAGCTTTCCCTGGAGCGCCGGCGACATCTCGGTGATCTCATCCAGAAAGATCGTCCCGTGCTGGGCCGCCTCCAGGAGCCCGGCATGAACGTGGTCGGCCCCGGTGAAGGCCCCCTTCTCGAACCCGAAGAGTTCCGACTCCAACAGGGTCTCCGGAATGGCGCCGCAGTTGACGGCGAGAAAGGGTTGATCACGCCGGGCGCTCAACTGGTGCAGGGAATGGGCCGTCAGTTCCTTGCCCGTCCCGCTCTCCCCGCTGATCAGAACGCTCGCCGAGGCGTCGGCCACCCGGGCGATCTGCTTGTAGAAATCGACCATTACGGCGGATGAACCGATGAACTGGGGCTCTTCCCGGATCTCCCCCTGGCCCTGCGTCCGGAGCTGCCGAAGTTCCCGAACATCGAGCACCTTCCGGACCAGCGACCGGATCGCGTCCGGCGAGAAGGGTTTGCTGATGTAATCCGATGCGCCGAACCGCAGCGCCTCCATCGTCGTCTCGAGCGAACCGAAGGCCGTCATCAGGATCACGGGCAGTTCCGGCCGCCGTTCGTGAACCTTCCGGAGGAACTCGAGACCGTCAATTTCCGGCATCCGGATGTCGGACAACAGGAGATCGTACCTGGAAAGATCCTCCTTCAGGGCCTCCCGCGCGGAGGTGAAGGGCTCGACCTCGTAACCGGCCCTGAGGAGCGCCTCCTGGAGGAACTCGCAGGCCACGGCGTCATCGTCGATGACCAGGATGCGGATTTTCGCGCCGTTTTTACCCAAGCCCCTTCCCCCCGATGTATTGGGCCAGATCCGCCACCCGGCAGGAGTAGCCCCACTCGTTGTCGTACCAGGCCACGACCTTCGCCATGTTGTCGCGGAGCACCTGTGTGAATTCGATATCCACGATCGAGGAGTGGGCGTCCCCCTTGAAGTCCATGGAGACCAGACCGGCCTCCTCGCAGGCCATGATCCCTTTGAGCCGCTTCTTCGCGGCGTCGCGGAGAACCCTCCTGAGCTCCTCCGTCGTCGTCTTCGTCTTGAGCTCGGCCGTAAAATCGACGATGGAGACCGTCGGCGTCGGCACGCGGAGCGAGTAGCCGTCGAAACGACCCGCCAGATCGGGAATGACGAGGGCAAGGGCCTTCGCCGCGCCGGTCGTCGTCGGAATGATGTTCATCGCCGCCGCACGGGCGCGCCGGAGATCCTTGTGGGGCATGTCGAGAATGCGCTGGTCGTTCGTATAGGAGTGAACCGTCGTCATCATCCCCTTTTCGATGCCGAACGCCTCGTGAACGACCATCACCGGCGGCGCGAGGCAATTCGTCGTGCAGGAGGCGTTGGAGATGATATGATGTTTCCGGGGTCTGTACTCCTTGTGGTTGACCCCCATCACGACCGTCAGGTCCTCCTCCTTGGCCGGGGCGCTGATGATCACCTTCTTCGCCCCGGCCTGGAGATGGGCGGCGGCCTTCGGACCGGTCAGGAAGAGACCGGTGCTCTCGATCACGATATCGACCCCTTCGTCGTCCCAGGGGATGGACGCGGGATCGCGAAAGGCCAGGCTTCTGATCGGTTTCCCGTCGATGATGAAGCGGTCTTTTCGGACGCCGACCTTCCCCGGATAGCGGCCGTAGTTCGTGTCGTACTGGAACAGGTGGGCGTTCGTTTGCACATCGAAGAGGTCATTGACCGCCACGACCTGAAGGGACTCGGGGTATCGGGTCAGGACGGCCTTCAGAACCTGCCGTCCGATCCGGCCAAAACCGTTGATGCCCAGGCGAATCATAAAAAACCTCCTTATTCAATTGTCGTCGATGCGGTATTTGTGCGCCGCCATCAGATCGCAGCGGGTCTGGAGCGTTTCGTGCATGCGGGCGTTGTCGAGGGCGATCGCGCTTAAGTTGGCCACCGCTTTGAGGAATTTGATTTCTTCATCCCGGAATTTCCGGATCCGGTCCGCATAGACCCGCAGGACGCCGATCGCCTTCTTCTCCAGCATGAGCGGCACGACGAGGACGGACTTGATCCCCTCCGCCTTCGCCATCACCCCATACTGGAAATCCTTGGCTGTCTGCGCGTTCGAAAGCCAGATGGACCGGCCCTTGAGCACCTTGCGATCGAGACCGCTCTCCTCGATCAGGATGGGGCCCTTGCGGACATACCCCTTGGACAAACCGCAAGCCGCCCCCATTACCAGCATCCGCTCCCGGGAGTCGAGGAGCCGGATGCTGCCAGCCTTGACATCCATGGCCTTGACCACGCACTGCACGATCTTCTCCAGGACCTTCAACGGATCCAGGGAGGCATTGATCACCTTCGCCACATCGTACAGGGCAACGAAATAATCGACATCCTTCCCTTTCATGGTCTCACCTCCTCAAATCTTGACGCATCTGTTTAAAAATGGGCGCTTAACGCACCAAACCTGTTAGCAAAATCCCGAGACCGGCGAGCCAGCCGATCAGAGGCTTTACCTGCCGCGACTCCTCGCGGCTCGCATAGAGCAGGATGTACCCGGGAACGATGGCGCATAAAATCCCATCCCGGACGCTCCTCTTGAAAGCCTTTACCGCCACAAGATCCTGGCAGACAAGGATGATCAGAAAGCCCACCAGAATCATATTCGCGTTCATATCACTCAAGGTTTTGCGCCTCCTTTTTCCCCCCCGGAAGGGGTGTTGTGACGCGGCAACTTCCGCCGCGTGGCGACGGATTATACAGGAAGGAAAAGCAGATATCCAGCAGCAACTGGAAGATGCGAAGAAAGATGTTGACAAGCGCACGTTCTGCCGTTAGTCTTCCGCTAAAATCTCATGAGGAGGAAGAACAATTACAAAGAAAATCATTGTTCCCTTCGCACTCCTGCTGATCCTCCTGCTCGCGTCAAATCTTTCGGCGCGGGGGGACGGCGATCTGCGGCTCACCGTCCGTTCGGCCATCCTGATGAATATGACGACCGGCAGGATCCTCCTCTCCCGCAACGCCGACGACCCGCTTCAGCCCGCCTCCATCACCAAGGTCCTCTCCCTCTACCTCGCCGACGAGGCGATCCGCGACGGCAAGGTTCGTCCCACGGATCCGGTGAAGATCAGCCAAAAGGCGGGGCGAACGGGAGGATCCAGGATGTTCCTCCAGGCAGGGAGTGAAATCCCGCTCGCAGAGCTGCTCAAGGGCATGGCCGTGGTTTCGGCCAATGACGCCTCCGTGGCCGTCGCCGAATACATCGGAGGCAATGTTGAGGATTTCGTGAAACAGATGAACGGAAAGGCCCACGAGTTAGGGATGAACAACAGCTTCTTCAAAAACCCCAACGGCCTGCCTGCCCGGGGACAGTTCACGACGGCGCGCGATATCCTGATCCTGGCCTGCGACTATCTCCGGCGGTTTCCCGAATCCCTGGATCTCCACTCCCAGCAGTACTACACCTACCGCGACATCACCCAGCGCAACCGGAACAGCCTCCTGCGGCACTACCCCAACGCGGACGGTCTGAAGACCGGCTGGGTCGTTCAGTCCGGATACCACATCGTGGCCACGGCCAAACGGGGGAACACCCGCCTGCTCGCCGTCGTCATGGGCGCAAAAACCCCCGCGATCCGGGCCAGGGAGACGGAAAAACTATTAGATGAGGGGTTCATGATGGTCCGGGAAGATCCGCGCCAGGGGTAAAAATAGTGCTGAGTGCTGAGGACTGAACCCTTAGCACTCAGTCCTTAGCCCTCAACCCTCAGCCATCAGCGCCCCGCTGTAAACTACTCGAGAAAATTGTCCGGCGGGATGCGGAAGAGCTGCTTCAGGATCTCGTCAAAGTAGTCCGGCAGGTAACGGTTCCAGATCTTGATCGGCAACTCCCCCAGTTCCCGCCGATGAGAAGCGGGAAAGGCGAAAAGGTATTCCAGCAGGCACTGAATGTTCCGGGCGAGCGGCCCCCGGTACTGCTGGCAGAGCCTCTGTTCGATAATCCGATCCTCGTGGATGCAAAGACCGACCTCGCTTTCCAGCATCTCCTGGTAATTGGAGACGATGATCTCCACCAGGACATCTTCTTCCCCCGAACGGACGAATTCGACAAAGGACCGGTTCGCTTCGTAGGGGGAAAACCCCCGCGACTGCATGATATTCAGGATCCCCGGGCCGAGAGGACGAGTCAGGATCTCCTCCCGGGGGGGCCGAAAGCGGACGATCAGATTCGTGGCATTGTATCGGCCTGCATGGACCTCCTCTTCGACAACCTCACAGCCCGGCATTTGGCCGAGGAGCGTCATCAGCTTCCGTTGTTCCGGCGCCTCCTGGATAACCTTCACGCCGGCGACGTCGTTGATCACGAGGGGCTCTTTGTCACCCGCAATCGGCCTTTTGTTACGCAGGTCGTCCAACAGCCGGTTTTCCGCCCTCAGGAACTCCTCCGTCATGTCCGCGGGCGTCGTCAGGAGCCTCTCCCGCGGGATGCCGAGAAGTCGCGCCCGCTCATCCGCCAGGGTTTCGGCATGCCTTTTGATCGTGTCGAAGATCCGGTCGATGATCCGGCGGGCCGATTTCTCCGCAAGACGCCGGACGCGTTTGATCCGGCTCGATCCGACATAGGCCGAAAAACCATTGCGCCGGGTGAAGTAAAGCGTTCCGTGAAAAGGGGTCTCCCGGTAGAAGCGGCCAGGGTTTTGATGGTAATCCCGGATCAGTTCGTCGATTCGCTCATTGCGATAAGGGAGCGAAAAAAAGAGGGCGTCCTTCAGATCTCCCTTGATCTGGACCGAACGGGAAGAGAGGGCGCCCGGATGAAGCCCCCGGAAGATCTTTCCGGCAAAGAGATCCAGGTAGCGGGCCGCGAAGATATGGTTGAAATGGACCAGCCGCGTGATCAGATCCGCGTCCGACGGGCGCGCCTCATCGTACATCCAGCGGCGGATGATATCGTTCAGAACCTCACGGTGCAGAAAGCTGTTGATCGTGATCATGATCCAGTATTCTGACCCCACGATATGCGGAAACAGCGGGCAGGATTGGGGTCATGGGCGTGATGGCCCGTCCAACCCGGGTCTCTAAAATCACGTTGGCGGCTCTCCCTCCCGTTGCATCAGCCTCCCGATTCACCGCGCAGAAGCTTTGCCAAACGTTCATCGAACGCCTTTCCCAGCTCCTCGTGGAGGCTCCGCCCATGGGCGTCCATCGTGACGATCCCCGGGAAACGATGGAAACGGATCTTCCAGAAGGCCTCCGGCAGACCGAACTCCTCCTTCTTGAACACGTCGATGACCTCGACCATCGCCGCGGCGCCGGTCACACCCGCCCCGCCGATGGCGTGAACGTAAACGGCCTTGCGGGCCTTGCAGGCGGCGAGCGTCCGGGGTCCCATCCCCCCCTTGCCGATGACGACCCGGAGGCCGAAGGCGGCGATCACCCTCTCCTCGTAAATCTCTTCGCGAATGCTCGTCGTCGGTCCCGCGGAGACCATGCTCCACTCCCCGCCCGTGTTGCGGACGATGGGGCCGCAGTGGTAAATCGCCCCGCCGCGGTAAACCGCCTTCAGTTCGTCGAAAAGACGCTGATCCTCCGGCGGGAGGGGACCTGGGGCCTCGATCAGGCGTTCCACCATGTATTTGTGGGCGGCATCCCGGCCCGTCGTCGCGATCCCGGAGATCGCCACGGCGTCGCCGGCATGAAGCGACAGGATCTTCTCTTCGGAAATGGGAATTGTCAGCTCGATCATTTTACCGCCTCATCGGGTAAAGCGCCAGGTCCCGTCGGCGTCGATCCGGATCTCCCGGCGGCGGTATTCCCAGCACATGTAGGTTACGGTGACGAAATAACAGGCGGGGACGCGGTGGAGCGCGCCGACCTTGGCCCCCAACAGGGTCGTTTCCCCGCCGAGGCCCAGGGGACCGATCCCCAGCGTGTTCGCCTCCCGGAGGATCCGTTTTTCGAGATCAGCGAGCGCGGGATCGGGATTCACGTCGTCTATGGGACGCAGGAGCTGGTGTTTGGAGTGGAGGTAGCCCGAGCCGCGGTCGCCGCCAATGCAGATCCCCAGTACCCCCGGGGCGCAGCCCTTTCCCTCCGCCTGGCGGACGGCGTCCAGGGATGCCCGCCGAACCCCCTCCAGATCGCGTCCCGCCTTCAGGGCGTCGTCGGGCAGGCTGTACTGCCGGCCCACGTTCTCGCTGCCGCCGCCCTTGAGCATCAGGACCACGGAGACCGCCTCGTCATCCCCCTCCTCGAAATAAACCCCGGGGATGCCCGCGCCGACGCTGTTCCCGCTGTTGCGCCCGGTGACGGGATCGACGGCGTTTGGCCTCAGATACTGCTCCCGCGTCGCCCGCGCCACGGCCTCCTCGCATGCCTTCACCGTCGCGCGCCGGGAGAGGCCGGGCGGGTGATGAATTAAAAAAAACGGCAACCCCGTGTCCTGGCAGAGGGGAACCTGCTTTTCCCGGGCCAGCGCGACGTTTTCCAGAAAAAGTGAAAGGATCGTCCGCGCCCGCGAATCCGGCGCCTCTTCATCATGGGCCCGTCTCAGCGCCCGCTCAACATCCGCGGGCAGATCGCAGGCCGTCCGGCGGATGAGATCAAAGAGGGCCTCGCCGAAGGCGGGCTCATTCAACCTGTTTTTCGAATCGCTTTGCACGTTCATCTCTCCATGATTAACTCAGACGGACAAGCGGTCACCCCACCCGGAACCGTTGGATGATTTCCTCGGGAATCTCCAGACCCAACCCCGGTTTCTGCGGCGGCAACATCTGGCCGTTTTTGATCTGCATGGGCTCCGCAAACGCGCCCGCCAACCAGGGCATGTATTCGATGGCGCCGGATTCCATGACGCCGCAGGCGACCTGAATCGCGCTTTCCATCATGTGGTGCGGCTCTACCGGCAGATTGGCGACGTCGGCCATGGTCGTCACCTTGACCATTTCGGTGATGCCGCCGACCCGGATGATGTCCGGCTGCAGGATATCCACCGCATTGGCCCGCAGGTAGGCGTCGAATTCGAAACGCGACCCCAATGTCTCTCCCATGGCGATGGGGATATCCAATGCCGCCGCGAGTCTTGCGTGACCCTGAATATCCTCGCACAACAGCGGCTCTTCAAACCAGGCAACTCCCAGTTGTTCAAGCTCGCGCCCCACCCTCATGGCCGTCGGGAAGTCCCATTTCTGGTTGGCGTCAACGGCGATCCATGCCTTGTCGCCCAGGACCTTGCGGACCTCCCGGACCCGCTGGATGTCGGTCCGGTAATCCGGACGACCGATCTTCATCTTGACGCCGAACATCCCCTGGGCCAGGTATTCCTCAAACGCCGCCACCATCTCGGAAACGCTCATGTAGAGCCATCCGCCATCGGAGTAATAGACCGGCGCGCTTTCCCGGCGGCCGCCCAGGAGCTTGTAGATCGGCAACCCGGCCATTTTCCCCTTGATGTCCCACAGGGCCAGGTCCACCGCCGCCTGGGCCTGGGTGACCAGGCCGCGTCGCCCCCCCGTCTGCATTCGCCTGTAAAGTTTGTGCCACAGGCGTTCATGGTCGAGGGCGTCCTCGTCGATCAAGAGCGGCGCAAAATCGTCCTGAAGGATGCAGCGGGTGGCCGTGTCGCCCCCCAGCAGGCTCCAGGAGTATCCGACCCCCGTCGTCCCGTCTTCGGTGGTGATGAAGACAACCGGCATGTTCACTTTGCTGACCGGACCGCCTTTCTTGCCGCTGGAGGAGGCCGCCTGCATCGGACGCGGCAGCGGCATGCGCAGCAGTTCGGTCCTGACTTCGGTAATTTTCATGATGATCTTTTACTCCCTTATCGGCTCCCCGTCCGGTTTGGACGGGGAGCCGACGGTAGTGCTCTCCACGGCAAGCCGTGCATGATTTTCAATCCGTGAACGGACCTTCTCTATTTCTTGATCCGCCCCAACTCCTTCATGATCTGCTCGTATTCGACCATCTTCTTCTTCACCAAGGCCAGGGAGGCCTCGGGACCCATGAACTCCGTCTTGAAGGCGTTCTGATCCATCTTTTTCTTGACCTCCGGGTCTTTCATGACCTTATCGAAGGCATCTGCGAGAATCTTGACGATCTCATCCGGCGTTCCCGGAGGGGCGGCGACACCCCGGTAGGCGCCTTCCACGACATCGTATCCCTGTTCCCTAAAGGTCGGCAAATCGGGGAGAATCTCCATCCGTTTCTCCGTCGCGATGGCCAGGGCGCGGAACTGTTCCTTTTGCTGTACCGCCATTGTGGAATAGCTCATCAGCGCAGTGACATGGCCTCCCAGAAGAGCGGGGATCGCCGAACCGGTCCCGCCGAAGGGAATGTAGGTCAGTTTGATGCCCGCGGCCTTGTTGAGCATGCTGGTTCCCAGATCGTTTGCCGAAGAGCTGGCGCTGCCCCCGCACGTGAAGACGCCGGCGGGTTGCTTTTTGGCGGCCTCGACGAAGTCCTTCAGGGTCTTGTAGGGGCTATCTTTGCGGACGAACAGCACGTCTGGGGTGCTCTCAAACATATAGATTTGCTTGAGATCCAGTGTCTTGTACCCGGCACTGCCCATCTCCATCGGCTGGACAACTGTATGGGGTAGGTTGTGGCCGGCGATCGTGTAACCGTCGGGCTTGGTCCGGGTCAGTTCCGCCCAGCAGAGCGCCCCGCCGCCGCCGACCTGGTAGGTGATGGAGACATCCACGCCGAGGGCCTTCTTCAGTGCCGCCTCCTGGAACCGGGCGGTGATGTCCGATTCCCCGCCGGGGTTGAAACAGATTTTGTACGTGATCCGTTTGCTCGGGAACTTGTCCGCCGCAGTGGCCGAAGTGACCAAAACCAGAGACACGACGGCGCAAAGAACAATAAACCCGATGGCAATCTTTTTCATCTTTCCCCTCCTGAAAAAAGTTTGATGTTCCGATATCCCAGGTGCCCTTCGTTCTTTCGGGCATCCGCCTATGAATCCACCCGCCTTACGACAGGGATGCGTTCCCCGGTCGCTGCGCGGGATACTCTCAAAAAAATGTCCTCTACCCTTAGAAAACACTCCCGTTCCAAGCCGGATCAATATTCCGCGTCGTCCGTGACCACCTCGGGGGCTTTGGCTTTGATCTGAGCCCAGACCCCCCGTCCGATGGACAGGAAGGCCAGCACCATGAATACCAGGGAGATGGGGCGGGTGAAGAAGATCCACGGCGACCCCCACGAGATGAGCAACGACTGCCCGAGGGACGTCTCCAGCATCTGCGCCAGGACGCTCGCCAGGACCATCGGGGCGATGGGGAAGCCAAGTTTCCGCATAAAGTATCCGATCACCCCGAAAAGGAGCATAATCCAGATGTCGAAGGTCTGGAACCGGACGCTGTAGGTTCCGACGAGGGCGCAAAAGACGATCAGCGGCCCCAGGATATAGAACGGGATGCGGACGATCCGGACCCACAACCCGATCAGCGGCAGATTGAGGACCAGGAGCATCACGTTCCCGATATACATGCTGGCGATGACCGCCCAGACAAAATCCGGGTTCTGGACGAAGAGCATCGGTCCGGGCTGGAGGCCATACATCATCAGCCCTCCGAGCAGCACCGCCATCGACGGCGCCGTGGGAAGCCCGAAGGAGAAGAGCGGCACGAACCCGGCGGTGGAGGTCGCGTTGTTCGACGCCTCCGTAGCGGCGAGCCCGTCCATCGCCCCGTGGCTGAACAGTTCGGGATGTTTGGAGAACCTTTTCTCGACATCGTAGGCCACAAAGGAGGTGACCGACGGGGCGCATCCGGGGAGGAGCCCCAGCAGGAACCCGACCGTAGAGGCGCGAAGCGTTGCCCCCGTGCACTGCTTAATATCGGTCCAGGTCGGCATCCAGCTCTTGACCTCCATTTTGCTGATAGAGGAGAGTCGCTGCTCCACATTGATCATCACCTCGCTGATGGCAAACAGGCCCACGATGATGGCGATGAAATCGACGCCGACCGTCAGCGTGACGGATCCGAAGGTCAGCCGTTCCGCCCCGGTGAGTGGGTCCTGACCGATCAGGCCGGCCGTGAGCCCCAGGGCCATGGAGATGATCCCCTTCAGGAGGGCGCGTCCCGAGAGGCTGATCACCAGACTCAGTCCCATGAACATCAGCGCGAAATACTCCGGTGGGCCGAAGACCACGGCAAACTTGGCCAGCGTCGGGGCGAAAAAGGTCAGCGCGATCACGCTGAGCGTTCCCGCGACAAAGGAGGCAATGGCCGCGATGGCCAGGGCCGGCCCTGCCCTTCCCTGCTTGGCCAGCTCGTAGCCTTCCATCGCGGTCGGGACGGAGGAGGCCTCCCCGGGGATGTTGACGACGATCGCCGTCGTTGAACCCCCGTACATGGCGCCATAGTAGATCGACGCCATCATGATGATCGCCGAAGTTGCGGGCAGCACCGTCGTTAAGGGGAGCAGGATGGCGATCCCGGAGACGGGTCCGATGCCGGGAAGGACACCGACCAGCGTCCCGATGAAACAGCCCACCGCAGCCCAGAAGAGATTCTGCCAGGTCAGGGCGATGGAAAATCCCTGGAAGAGATAATCAAAGGAAAACCCCATATCGTGCTCCTATTCTAAGAAGGGACCCGCCGGGAACGAAAGCGCCAGCAGACGGATGAACAGAAAATAAGAGATCGCCGCGGTGATCAGGCTGATCACGATCGCCAGCAGCCATTTCGACCGCTTCAGGTACCAGATCGAAAAGGTGATGTAGAGAAATGAGGCGATCGGCAGACCGAGCCTATTAAGCAAAACAATATAACACGCGATACTCGCAATGACGACAAAAAGCGTCCGGACCCCTTCCCCGTCCGGCCAAGGGATTGTGAAATCCACTCCCCGTATCGCCCAGGACTTCAGGGCAAGTCCGCTTCCGCATAACAGGAGCAGAATGCCGACGACCATCGGGAAGGTTTGGGGCGGCAGTTTATGAGGGGTGCCACTGGTGATCAATGTCGATGCGTAGATGATAAGGATGCCGAACAGGGCGATGCCGCACCCCACGACGATATCGGCGACTCTTTGTGTCTTCACAACCACCTCCTGGTGCGCTGAGTTTTTCAGAAGGACGGTGCCTCCTGAGGGTTGAATCCGCTATTGTTATGGTAGATCGACAACTATCTCCCTATCTCCCTAATCTTGCCAGGATGGGCAAAACCGACCGTCGGTCCTGTAGCATCAATACAAGGGAAAGACAAGGATAATGCCAATTGCCAGAATCAATGAAATTCGCCTTTCCGGCTTCGGCATCGAATCCCGGCCGCCCGGGGGGAGCTTCTGTGCGACTGCGAACTCGACCCCCGGGAAGCCGTGGATGCGATCCTCCGCTTATGGCTTAAGCTTGAGCAAACGCTCTGCGATGGCGTCGCCCATGTCGCTGCACGTCGACTTGCCGCCAATGTCAAAGGTGCGGACCTTTCCGGCCTCCAGGACGTCCTCGGTCGCCTGTTCAACCAGCTCGGCCGCGCGGTCTTCGCCCAGATGCTCCAGCATGAGCTTCCCGGCAAGGATCTGGGCGATCGGGTTGGCCTTGTTGAGGCTTTGTACTTCGGGGCCGAACCGGAGATCGGTTCGAACATCGAGACCCCCGCCTTCCGGTCCGGGTTGATGTTGCCGCCCGGTGCGAATCCCAAACCGCCCACGGTCGCCGCGGCGAGGTCGGAAAGGATGTCGCCGAACAGGTTCGGCGCCACAATGACCTGGAAATGCTCAGGCCGCCGGACGAGCCACATGGTGGTCGCATCGGCGATGGCGAAATCCAGTGCGATGCCGGGATAGTCCTTGGCCACTTGCTCGGCTTTCTCGATCCACAGCCCATAGACCTTCGTCAGCACGTTGGCCTTGTGAACGACCGTAACGCGGGTCATCTTCTTCTTTTCAGCCAACTCGAAGCCGTAGCGGAGGACCCGCTCGGAAGCCTTCTCCGTCACGACCCCGATCTGGTATGCAAAATCACCCGCCGGCTCCACGTCAACATCAACCTTGAAGCGAGCCTTGTAGAGCTTCCGCTTCAACTCCATAGTCTCGCTGCTCTTATTCCCGGTGAAGCGAGCCCCGAGGCCGATGTAGAAGTCCTCGCTGTTCTCGCGGATCATATAGATGTTGATGTCGTGGGGCTTCTTCCCTTTCAGCGGCGACTCGACACCGCGCAGGAGTTTGGCCGGCCGCAGGTTGATGTATTGGTCGAAGTAGAAGCGCATCCAGAGGAGCGCCCCCGCCTGTCCAACAGACTCCGGCCCCGTGGATCACCAACGGAACCGAAGTAAACAGCGTCATGGGTGCCCAGCTCGGCCATCTCCTCTTCCCTCAGGAGAGTGGGCTCACCCTTCCGGTATTGCAGCCAATGTTCGGCGCCGTAGGGGTACTCCTTCCATTGCCAGGTGATCCCTGCCACCTCGGCAGCGGCATCCATCACTTTTTTGCCTTCCCTCAGAATTTCGGGGCCGATGCCGTCCCCCCCAATCAAGGCGATACTATACGTGCTCATGTGAACCTCCTTGGTGAAAATGATTTTTCTTTCATTGTACGTATCACAAATATCATGCCATGTGAACCCGTAAGAAGAGGTTCTATAATCATCTGTATTCCCTTGCGGTTTTTTTACAGTCCTTACGCCATCCTGGGAAAGGATGGGATCATCGAGTCCGCTCGGCCCGGTTCGACCCTCATCGACATGAGTTCGATCGCCCCGCTCGTCAGCCGCGAAGTCGCCAACAGGCTCGCCGAAAAGAAGATCCGGATGCTGGACGCTTCAGTCAGCGGCGGCGAACCCATGGCGATCGGCGGGACGCTGTCGATCATGGTCGGCGGCAGCAAATCAGATTTCGACGAGTTCTACCCCCTCTTGAAGGCGATGGGCGCTTCGGTGGTCCTCTGCGAGGCGATCGTGGCCGGAAACGTGGCGAAACTGGCCAACCAGATCGTTGTGGCCGCAAACATCGCCGTCGTCTCCGAGGCCCTCGTCATGGCCGCCAAGGCGGGAGTGAATCCCGATCTCGTATATCAGGCGATCCGCGGTGGGCTTGCCGGCAGCGCGGTCCTCGACGCCAAGGCCCCGCTGATGATGGACCGGAAATTCAAACCCGGTTTCCGGATCAACCTTCACGGCAATAAAATTGCCCTTTGGCTCCATTCGCATTTGGCTTGACAATCCCGAAAATTCCTGTTAGCAGTTTTCCATAAGCATTGAATATCATCGATATTTCATGTACATCAAGACAACGTGCACCGCTTTTTGGAAATGTATGGACCTGCAAACGGAAGTACTGATCATCGGCGGCGGCGCAACCGGAACCGGCATTGCGCGGGACCTTTCCTTGCGCGGCATCCCCTCGCTGCTTGTTGAAAAGGGGGACTTCACCTCCGGCGCCTCCGGCCGCAACCAGGGGCTCCTCCACAGCGGCGGCCGCTACGCGGTCAACGACCCCGACGCGGCCCGGGAGTGCATCGCCGAAAACCGCATCCTCCGGCGGATCGCCCCCCACTGCATCGAACCCACGGACGGCCTGTTCGTCTCCCTTCCGGAAGACGGCCCGGAGTACCGGGCGAACTTCATCCGGGCGTGCGGGGCGGCGGGGATCGACACCTTGCCGCTCTCCCCCCGGGAGGCGCTGGCGATGGAACCGCGCCTGAGCCCAAGGATCATCGGCGCCGTCCAGGTTCCCGACGGGGCGATTGACCCGTTCACGCTCGTCGTTGAAAACGCCCGGGACGCCGAATCCCGCGGGGCGCGGATTCTGATCCACACGGAGGTCACCGGCCTGATTCGCGACGGCCTCCGGATCGCCGGGGTCCGCGTCCGCGACCGGATTACCGCCGAGGCGTTCGCCATCGCCGCGACCTGGGTGATCAACGCAACCGGCGCCTGGGCCAACCATATCCTCCGGATGGCCGGCCTGCAAATCGGCCTCGCCCTCTCCAAGGGCTCCATGCTGATCACCAACACCCGCCTGAGCGAGCGGGTCCTCAACCGCTGTCGCCCCCCTGCCAGCGGCGACATCATCGTCCCCAACGACACCGTCTCCATCCTCGGCACCACTTCCCTGCGGGCGGAGGATCCGGAGCATTATGAGGTCACCCCCGCAGAGGTCACCTTCCTGGTCGACGAACTCTCCCGGATGATCCCTGACCTGAAGGGGGAGCGCTTCACGAGGGCCTATGCCGGCGTTCGCCCTCTCCTGCAATCGGAGGGGACCAACGATGACCGAACGATCAGCCGCGGCTTCGCGCTGATCGACCACGGGAGCTGCAGCGGCCCCGCGGGGCTTGTCACGATCACCGGCGGGAAACTGATGACCTACCGGCTGATGGCGGAAAAAACGGCCGATTTCATTTGCGAACGGATGGGGCTGCACGTCCCCTGTTCGACCCACGTTCAACGTCTCCCCGGCGCCGGCCACGGACACACCCTGAAGGACCGCCTCCTTCGGCTGAGGCGACAGACCCCGGCGGCCAAAGGGGAGATCCTCTGCGACTGCGAGCTCGTCCCCAGGGAGGCCGTGGATGCGATCCTGCGGGAGGGCAAGGTGCGCGAGCTCCAGGACATCCTCCACCGCACCCGCCTCGCCAAAGGGACCTGCCAGGGGGGGTTCTGCGTTTACCGCCTCCTCGGACTTCTCAACGAACGGAGCAAAGCGGATCATCGCGGCGGCTCCAACCGCATTCTCAAGGGTTTTCTCGAAGAGCGCTGGAAGGGCATCCGCCCCGTCCTCTGGGGGAGATCCCTCAAGGAGGAGGAGCTGATCGAGTCGATCTATAAGGGGCTGTTCAACCTGACCCCCGCAGAACCCGGCGGACCGGGCGGGGGTGAGGCGTGAAGCGCTTCGACCTCATCGTCATCGGAACCGGCCTCGCCGGGCTCACGGCCGCCCGGACGGCAATCGGAATGGGCGCGAAGGTCCTCATTGTCGGCCGGGGGATGGGCGCGCTCACCCTCTTCGGGAATACGGTGGACCTTCTCGGGGAGATCCCGCCCGACACGGAGATGGAGGAGGGGATCTCCCGTTGGATCGCGTCCCACCCGGAACACCCCTACGCCCGAACGGGATGGGAGGGGATCGAAAGCGCCATCGCCGCATTCCAAGAACTCTTCCCGCCGCCCTACAATTTCGCCGCCGCTGGCCGGGGGAACTCTCTTCTCCCCACAGGCGCGGGGACGATGCGCCCCACCTGGCTCATCCCCGTCACGATGGCCGCCGGCGCCGCGATGACCCCGGCCGAGACGTTGATCGTCGGCTTCCGCGGCTTCAAGGATTTTCAAGGCGATACGGTGTCGCTCCACATGAAATGCCGGGGGGTGACCCTGCCGCTCCCCCGCTACGGCCTGGAGGGTCTGACCGCACCCGCACTCGCCCGCCTGATGGACGAGACCTCCTTCCGGGAGCGTCTCGGCGAAGCGATCCGCCAGCAGATGGCGGGAGAGCGGTTCATCGGCCTCCCTGCGGTTCTCGGCCTCCGGGACCCCGCCGCGGTCCTGAAAACGCTGGAGACCATCACCGGCGCCAGGGTTTTCGAGATCCCAATGCTCCCGCCGTCGATCCCCGGCACAAGAATCTTCCACCGCTTCCGGGAGGAGCTGATCGCGAAGGGGGCGACCTTTCGGATGGGGCATCCGGTATCCGGCGCGGTGGTCAAG
>Ga0210056_1001798_pt1 | contig 18426 bp, 23 predicted proteins | sample CryGeyCG2014_080_2_FD_183965 | JGI IMG/M metagenome (GOLD analysis project Ga0210056, IMG submission 183965) | Groundwater microbial communities from aquifer - Crystal Geyser CG07_land_8/20/14_0.80 (SPAdes) (version 2) | ecosystem: Environmental > Aquatic > Deep subsurface > Groundwater | place... | reverse complement strand
AAAAGGATGTCATTCTGAGCCGAAGGCGAAGAATCTCGATGTTAAAATGCGAGACCCTTCGTTCCACTCAGGGTGACAGACGAAGTGCTTCACCAATGTAAAGTATATTCCGCTCTGAGTAGTAATATATGGCGAAAACAAGACAATCATGGGGCTCAAAGTTGGGAATCATTCTGGCTGTTGCCGGGAGCGCCGTGGGCTTGGGAAATTTTTTGAGGTTTCCTGTTCAGGCGGCGCAGAACGGCGGCGGAGCGTTTATGATTCCTTATTTCGTTTCATTCCTCCTACTCGGTATTCCTTTAATGTGGATTGAATGGACTCTTGGAAGGTTCGGCGGCGGATTTGAACACGGAACGGGGCCCGGAATTTTTCAGTCAATGTGGAAAAAAAATCGTTTCATAAAATATTTCGGCGTTATAGGAATTTTCGGACCGATTGTTATTTTTATCTACTACACATATATTGAGTCATGGCTATTGGGCTACACTTTTTTTTCACTGACGGGCAAATACTCATCGGCGACAACTCCCGAGGCGATGAAATCGTTTTTAACCGGCTATCAAGGACTTGCCAAAAATGAGTATTTCGGCGGGTTGGGGAACGCTTACACATTTTTTTTGCTCACTTTCATACTGAACATTATCGTCGTATATTACGGAATAAAAGGCGGGATTGAAAAACTTTCTAAAATTGCAATGCCGGTTTTACTTTTCTTCGGAATTTTACTTGCAATACGGGTGCTTACTCTCGGAACGCCGGACATTACAAAGCCCGATTGGAATCTTAAAAACGGCTTGGGCTTTTTATGGAATCCTGATTTTTCTAAATTGTTGTGCGGGAAAGTCTGGATGGCGGCGGCCGGACAGATTTTTTTCACGCTTTCCGTCGGAATCGGCGTAATTCTTACTTACGCTTCATATCTTAAAAAACAGGACGATGTGGTGCTGTCGGGACTTACCGCCGCAACAACTAACGGGTTCGCGGAGGTAATTCTCGGCGGCTCTATTGTAATTCCGGCTGCTTTTATTTTTTTCGGCCCGGAAAATATAATTCCGATTGCACAGAGCGGTTCTTTCAATCTCGGTTTCGTGACAATGCCTTTGATTTTTGGAAAAATCCCGTTCGGAATAATTTTTGCGACATTGTGGTTTCTGCTTTTATTTCTCGCAGGTATTACATCTTCCGTCTCACTGGCGCAGCCGGCTGTTGCATTTCTTGAAGACGAGTTCAATCTTTCACGCAAAGAATCGGTAGGCATTTTTTCAGTGGTGTGTTTTGTCTTATGCCAGCCGGCGATATTTTTTTTAGGCAACGGGGTCGTTGACGAGTTGGATTTCTGGGGCGGGACATTTTCTCTTGTTCTTTTCGGCACTATTGAGGCGATTTTATTTTCTTGGGTTTTCGGGATTGACAGGGCATGGGACGAAATGCACATCGGTGCGGATATGAAAATTCCGAAATTTTATAAATTCATAATAAAATATATCACACCGTTATTTTTGATTTTAATTCTTGTTTTTTGGTTTGTGCAGGAAGGCATTCCCGTAATTTTAATGAAAAATATCTCGGCGGAAAATTTAAATTTTGTGATTTTGACGAGGATAATGCTGCTCGGACTTTTTCTTTTTGTTGCGTTTCTTGTTAAAATCGCATGGAATAAATCACGAATAGAGTCGCCCGAATAATGGCACACATCACGAATAAGACACGAATAACGGTAAAGACGGGATGCTTCGTTTCACTCAGCATGACATCACAGTAGAAGCAGTCATTTTGAGCCGAAGGCGAAGAACCTCATTCGTGAAAATTCGTGATGGCATTCGGGATGTGTTATTCGTGATTTCGCGAAGCGAAATAGATATGACATTTTCAGGTTGGATATTTTTATCTTTATCATGGCTTTTCATAATAATACTCATCGTTTTTTGTGCGACAAAAATTTTTAAAGGAGGAAAAAATGATTAAAGAAATCAGACGGGGTTTTCTATTAACGCTGCACGCTTTACTGTTAACCGTTTTTATCGGTTGTTCAACGGCTCGGAAATCGGTTGCACCTTCAAGTTCTGCAGCAACTTTACAAAGCGGAATAAATGTCGGTTTTGATGTGGATGATACGCTTTTATTTTCTACACCCGCATTTGAAAAAGCAAACAAAAGTAATTATTCTGAATATTCGGATGAGTGGTGGGCTATCGTCAATAAAAGTGATGAAGGAAACAGCATCGTCAAAAAAGTTACCAAAAAAATTCTTAACGAACACAAACAAAAAGGCGACCAAATTTTTACAATTAGTGCGAGAGATAAAATAGGCGAGGAAGCAGTGAAGGATTTTTTGAATAAAACTTTTGGGATAAAAAAAGAAAATATCTATTTTTCGCATGAAAAAGCGGAACTGATAAAAAAATTAAACATCTCTATCTTTTACGGCGATTCTGACTCGGATATCACGGCAGCACAGGAATCAGGCGCAAAAGGAATACGGATTCTGCGTTCTCCGAAATCATCTTATAAAGGCAAGTATCATCCGGGTGAATTCGGCGAAGAAATAATCCCGGATTCGGAAGAGTAAAAGAGTTTTTTGTTATTGCATGAATGGGGAACCCTCGCTGTCATTGCGAGTCGTTTTGACGATGAAGCAATCTGACACGCAGTGTCATGCTGAACTCGTTTCAGCATCTCTTAAAATATTGGACCTGTCCCCTTTTTTTTTAACACCTTTCGAAATATTTACCTATTTCACTTTTATTGATTGCATCATAAAAATTATCGTTGAAGGTTTATCCAATTTTATTTCTGCATCTTTTTCTTCTCCGATATAACCTTTTTTCCAAATATTTATTTGATAGATACCTAATGGCAAGTTATTAGAAGTATATTCGCCATTTTCATTACTAAACCCTTCTGTTATTACTTGTTCATTCTGTAAAATTTCTATTTCTGCTTTTGCTATGAAATAACCATTAGGATTCTTGATTTTTATAACCACATAATTTGTTTCTACTCTTTCATCTAACTTTTGTTTGATTGATTCTGCTATCTCATCCGATATATCCTTATAAGCTCCAGTCCAAAAATCTCGAGTTGCACGACATATTGAGGACAGGAGAACTTCTCCCGTTTCTATATCAACCATTCGTATTCCTACGCTTTCTAATGCATAATAGGCATCCCTTATTTCACTGCTGCCGGGCACCCATTCCTTTTCTTCTGTGGGAATAACACCTGGCTGAGTAATGCTCACTGTTGGAGCGGGCGCTTTTACGTAATATCCTTCTCTTGAATATGCATAAGCCGGAACATATCTATAATTCACCGTTCCAAATACTAACATATCAATATTAAGTAATTTCCCTATTTTTTTTATTTCTTGCTGTGAAAGCGCACCCGAATAATTTAGTTTTAATTCTTTGAAAATTTGTTCTATTTGCAATCTTTCAACTACAACAAAACCCAACTCCATCAATTTTACACTTGATATATCAGCACTCCCAACATCTATTGTTCCCGCACTTGTTATAAAAGGTAAAATAGCAATTCTTTTTTTACTTTCAAAATGAAAATTATTACTTATAATAGTTTTTGCTCCAGTTCCAGGCGTTGCACACGAAACAAATAAGAACATTAACAATAGGGAAAATATTTGAATACTTCGTTTAATTTTCATTTTTCTTTTTTTTAACATAATAACTCTTCTGCCCCAAAAATAAAGGGCAAGAACACAATAATGGAAACAAACACTATTATTCAATCCGAAATATTGCCACCGTCTAAAAGTATGCTTTTTCCCTTTTAATTACCTTCCGTTCCCATTTTTACAATCCGCTGGATTGAATTGTTAGATGTTTTTATAAATTATTCTCTTGGAAGCCATCCTTTTTTATTTCGTTTTGGAATAGGTAATCCTTTTTCCTTTAAATGAGAAATTAATTTTTCTTCATAATGAGGCGCCCAACCATCCCAATTACTCTCATAGCAGATTGAACATACATCAATCTTATACTGAATAATCTGTTTGCCATCATATTTACTAACAAGAGCGGAATATACTTTACATGGAAGATGGTGTCATGCTGAACTTGATTCAGCATCTATAGACCCTGAAACGAGTTCAGGGTGACAGACGAAGTACTTTACGGATGTAAAGTATTTTATGCTCCCCTTAGTATGTGGTCCAAATTGGTATTTTTTGCCACACATAAAACATTGATACATAAATTTTTCATTTTTCATATAATCCATTACCCCAAACAAAAAGGGGCACATATTCCTATCGGCAACCATTACGTAAATCCGATAAAAACTGCCACCCCTTCCGTCCGAAGACGGAATGTGACAGCATTATCCTCACGTAATGGTTAGATGGGCTTTCCCCATCTTTAAGGAATGCTTTTTGCTACAAAAATAAAGAACGATTAAAACACTTTATAAATTACAAATCACTCCACTCATCAAGTGAAATCTGGCGACCTACAATTTCTTTAACTTCATTTAACATCATTTTAAGTTGCGGGATGGAATATTCAGAATTTGACGGAATACTAAGCCGATGTTCTTTGTAAATTAAAAACTGGTGTCTTGTTCCCGAATATGGTCCATTAAACCCCAGTTTGATAAGTTTTCTGATAAAATCCCTGCGTCTACACGGCAGCCAACGACTCATAATGTGATGCCTTACTTGGTTTTTTATTTATATCTATATTGTCAATCTTAGGCAATTTATGCCCGAAGGCAAGTCCCACCAAAATCCAATCTTCAAGAACTGACCGCAATTCCTCTTCACATTTTTTTAATGTCTTAGCAAATGCGATAACCCCTTTACATTTAGGGATTCGTCCGCTGAAAGAACCATCTTCCAATTTATCATAAACTGCATGTTTTAATGCTCTGTCAATATAACCGGAAATTATAAATTTTGGAAACATAAAAACCTCCGTTTTCTAGTTTTTCATAACATTTTCCTACTCAATTTATAACAAATACTCTAAGTTTTGTCAAGTGATTTTTTATCGCTATGTTTTTGGAATCTATTTTTTATAATCGGCTTTTACCGTGGTTTTTAGACCGCCGCGGAGGTTAAAGGTTGCTTCGGCATGCATTTTTTTCGGCGAGATTAGTTTTGCCAAATCGGAAAGGACTCTATTAACAACGTTTTCGTGGACAATCCCAACATTTCTGAAACTCTGCAAATAAAGTTTCAGCGATTTTAATTCAACGCAGAGTTTATCGGGCACATAAACAATTGTAAGTTTTGCAAAATCCGGCAGGTGCGACCACGGACATAGGCAGGTGAACTCGTCCGTTTCAATTGTAACTTCAATTTTCTTCCCTCTATATCCATAATCCATCGCCGCTAAAAGTTCCGGATTGATTTTATCAAACTTCGGTTGTAATATTTTTTTTCTCATTTTCTCATTTGCCTAAATGATTAAATGACATTTTTTATCTTATTCCCAGTTTTTTGTGCATCTGCGGAATTATTGAAACATTTTCAAGTTTCTGCTCGGCTATTTTTTTAAGAATGCGGATTTTCTCAAACGGCATTGATACAATATCTCCGAGCGGCGTTACAGGTTGGATAACAAGCGGGATTGAAACATCAACGGCAGCAATTGTCTCAACTGCTTTTTTGAATTCATTATCGGTGGACTTTGAGGTTACGACGATTTTTACAAATATGTTCTTTTTTGCTATTTTCAGAAACTCAAGGTGTTCCTGCCAATACTCCACTCCGCAAGCCGATGGAAGTTTTATATCCATCGCCACATAATCTATGTCATTGGCAATTTTAGAAAATTTTTCATAGAGTGTGCCGTTGGTGTCAAGATATGTTTTCATCCCTCTTTTTTTGAAATGCGGAATAATTTCCGAAATTATTTCGGCGTGCAATAATGGTTCCCCGCCTGTAAAAGAAATAATAGAGACATTTTTTTTCGATTCCAGTTCTTTTTCAATATCTTCTATAATTTCAGCCACCGTTTTAATTTTTCCGGCAACGACAGGACGGCTCAGCGGAGTATCGCAGTAATCACACTGTAAATTGCACCCGGAAAACCTTACAAAAATCATCGGTATTCCGGCATACATTCCTTCACCCTGAACAGATGTAAATATTTCCGAAATTCTTCCAATCATAAAAGTATAATCAGCCACAGAAAACACAGAGAAAAACAAAACTACAGCCACAGATGGACACAGAAAAAGACACTTCTGTGTAAATTCTGTGAAATTCTGTGGCTAAAAAATAACTCTGTGACCTCCGTGGCAAAAAATTAAAAAAGCGGGTCTTTTTTGTTTGCCTCTTTAAAGCCTTTTGCGCGCAAAATGCAGGCATCACACTTCCCGCATGGCTTTTTCCCACCGGTATAACAAGACCATGTCATATCAAGCGGAACTCCTAACTTTACCGCTAATTTCACAATTTCTTTTTTTGTTTTGTAAAGCAACGGGGTTTCAATTTTTATATCCCCATTTTTTGTTCCGACGGATAACAATTTATTAAAATTTTTATAATACTGTGGGCGACAATCGGGATAACCTGAAAAATCAACCGCATTCGCACCTATAAAAATTTTTTTTGCACCGATTGTTTCTGCAAAAGAAAGAGCATAACTTAAAAAAATAGTATTCCGGCCCGGGACATATGTTGACGGTATTTCTCTGCCGATTTTTTTATTATATGGAATTTTTTCGGTTTTGTCAATAAGCGAGCTACCCTTCCACGGAAAAATAATTTTTACAATTTTATAATTGCAACCGGCAAAACGGGCAATCTTTTTAGCGCTTTCAAGTTCGCGATTGTGCCGCTGACCGTAATCAAAAATCAGACAGATGCATCTCTGGTATTTTTTTTTTGCGATATAAAGAACCGTTGATGAATCCATCCCGCCTGACAATAAAACTACGGCTTTACCCCGCTCCTGCGAGCAGGGGAGGGGTTTATTTTTCATAGTATGTTGCAAAATTTTTCTCGGTCTCCCAGACAGTCACCTTAATTTTTAATTTTACATTTTTAATTTTTAATTGTATTCGTTTAAAAATCTGTTTCGCTATATTTTCCGCAGTGGGATTAACCCCGCCCGCGGGGTCAAATGGCGAAATGTCATTCAGGTAACCATGATCAAATCTTGACAGCATCTCCTTCAGAATTCTTTTTAAGTCGGTAAAATCGACAAGCATTCCGCTTTTATCAAGTGTATTACCTGAAACAGTCAGGCGAACCTTGTAATTATGTCCGTGTAATTTTTCGCATTTACCTTTGTAATTTCTTAAATTATGTGCCGCCGAAAAATCATCTTCAACCGTTACGCTATACATTAATACCTCTATTCGCTTCGCTCACCCCCGAATAAATTCGGGGGCTACATTTTGTCCCACTATTCTATACTTACTTTTTTTACTCCGGATATAATTTTTCCTAAAAAAATTTTGCTCAATTTGGAAAATTTATCGGGAGCATCCGAAACATAAAATTTTAAATTCCCACGGGAGTTTGCCGTTCTGATTAAACCTTTGTTTGATAATATTTTTTTGACATCTTTGGAAACTTCCTCTGCGGAATCAATAAGTTTTATTTTTTCCCCGACAACTTCCTGAATAATTTCTTTAATTATCGGATAATGAGTGCATCCTAAAATTACGACATCGCAACCGGCTTTTTTCAGAGGATGAAGATATATTTTTGCGATATCTTTCATAATTTTACCGTAGATCCAGCCCTCTTCAACCAGCGGAACGAAAAGCGGGCACGGCTGCTGGACAATTTTAATTTTTTTGTTAAATATTTTAACGGCATTTTGATATGATTCGCTTTTTATCGTTGCGGGAGTTCCAATGATACCGATTTTTTTATTAACGGTTTCAGAAACCGCGGCGCGCACGCCGCTTTTTATCACCCCTATAACCGGTATCTCTTTTGCAATTTTTTTTATGTCGTTAAGGGCAAGTGCAGATGCGGTATTGCAGGCAACCAATATAAGTTTCACATTGTGCCCGATTAAAAATTTCGTAATCTGCCTTGAAAAATTCCTTACCGCATTTTCTGATTTTGTTCCATATGGAACTCTCGCAGTATCTCCGAAATAAATTATGTTTTCCGACGGTAAAATTTTTACCAGTTCTTTCAAAACGGTGAGACCGCCGAGCCCGGAATCAAACATACCGATAGGATTATTATTTAAGCCGTTTTTCATATTCTTTTATGCCGTTAAAAATATTTTCCGTTATTTCTTTCTGAAATTTTTTCCGGTTGAGAAGTTTTTCCTCTTTAGCGTTTGATAAAAATCCGACCTCAATTAAAACTGCCGGCATCGTAGCACCCCTTAAAACATAAAAATTCGCCTGCTTGACGCCGCGGGAATCTAAATTTGAAAAATTGCTGCATACCTGCCGGTTAATGGTTCCGCAGAGAGTCGCCGACTCGTTCATAAACTCGGTAACTGCCATGGATAACAAAAGTCTTTCTATGTCTCTCTTCCCGGAAAGTGAGGGCTTTTCAAGTGCAATCACAGAATTTTCCATGTTTGCAACTGCGGCAGCGGCACGGTCGGTTGCCTTTTCCGATAGAAAATAAATTTCAAAACCTCGGGTATCGTCGGAAATAGAGGCATTACAGTGAATACTTACAAACAGGTCAGCCATAACTTTATTGGCAAATTTCGTTCTGTCCGCAAGCGGAATAAAAGTGTCGTCGGTGCGAGTTAAAAAAACCTCATATCCGTTTTTCTTTAATATCTCCGTAAGACGCTGTGCAATTATCAGATTTATATCTTTTTCCTTTGTTCCTTTGGGACCTATTGCTCCGGGATCTTCTCCACCGTGGCCGGCATCAATAACAATTTTGTTAAGTTTATGCTCAACTTTTTCCGGTTGTAACTTTTTTGTGTCATTGTTTTCAATAATCGGAAATTCTGTTTCTTTTTCTATAGAAGATTCAGGCGGGAGAATGTCCGACGGTATATTTGTTTCCGAAAAACCGGTGGATGAAGGCGCCAACACGCTAGATAAACCTGTCAATTTGGAAGTTGTCTCGCCGATTCTTTCAACATCAATCACAAGCCGAAACGGCGACGACAGAGTAAATGTTTCACTTTTCCCGGAATAAGTTCCGAGATTTATGACGAACAAAACATCCCGCTCCAAATTTGTCGCATCAATGCTGTCAACAACACCGTCATTTATACTAATTGACGACTTTTCAACATCTCTGACTTTGCTTCTGTAAATTTTTACGGCAATTTTTTTTTCTTTTGACGAATCAATTTGGATCTCTTTCTTTTCAACCGCCTGAATTACCAGACGGGTCTTATCTTTATAGGAATAATATCTCGGAGGAAAAATATCCGGAATCGGAGAAATGCGTAAAATGAGACGACGGTAATCCCACTCGCTGTAAAAACCGGAAATATTCGCGAACGCTCTTGTAAGTACAAACTCAAGAGGTATTAAAAGTTTGCTGCCGTCCAACTTCGCCGACTTATTCATCAGCCGTTCAATTTTATCTACAACAACTTTTTTTGAACCAATCTGAAAAATTATTTCTTTGTTGTTCAGGGTGAGAATGACTTTTTTTGATAAAGGAAGCCAATTGGTTTTTGCATCGTAAATTTTTGCGATGTCATCGGTTGACAAATAACCCATCCCCTGAACAAGAATAAGCGGAATGGATAAAAAAGTCGAATTTTCTTTTACTACATGAATCGTTTTTATCTCGGTAAAAACGGAAGAGACAAAAAAAGAAATAAAAAACAAAAAAACTACCACACTTTTTCTATTGCATACCATTTTAATTTTAACCTTTAACCTTTTCACTCACCTGCTTTTCAGCATGTCCATATAATTCAAGTAATTCGTTTTAATTTCAGATATTGAATCGCCGCCGAATTTTTCTAAAAATGCTTTTGCTATTTCAATTGAGACGACCGCTTCGCCTATAACGCCGGCCGCAGGAACCGCACAGACATCTGAACGGACAATCTGCGCTTTCATAGTTTCCTTTGTTTTTATGTCAACCGATTGCAGCGGTCTTTTTAATGACGGTATCGGTTTCATCGCAGCGCGGACAATTATTTGCTCGCCGTTGGAAATCCCGCCCTCAATGCCGCCGGCATTGTTTGATTTACGCCAATAACCGATTGATTTGTCGTAAAAAATTTCGTCGTGCACCTCTGAACCCAGTTTTCTTGTTATGTCAAATCCGCGGCCTATTTCAACGCCTTTTACCGCCTGAATTGACATCACCGCGAATGCAAGACGCGCATCAAGTTTTAAGTCCCACTGGGTATGATTTCCGAGTCCGACAGGAACGCCGCCGACAACAACGGTAAAAATTCCTCCGACGGTATCACCATTTTCCTTTGCTTTTTCAATCGCTTTTATCATCTGTTCGGCAACTTTTTCATCATAACATCTCACCGGCGAATTTTCTACAAGTTCAGCGATGTCATCAATTTTCATTTTTGATGACGGGACGCGAATATCGGCGATTTCTTTCGTAAAAGAAATTATTTTTATTCCAAATTCTTTTAAAAATTTTTTACAAATCGCACCGACAGCAACACGGGCGGCGGTTTCCCGGGCGCTTGACCTTTCAAGAATATCTCTCATATCGTCAGTATTGAACTTTAAAACTCCGGGAAGGTCAGCATGACCCGGGCGAGGACGGGTTAATTTGAATTTTTCATCGGCATCACCGGCTTCCGTGGACATTATTGTTTTCCAATTTTCCCAATCCTTGTTTGAAATTGTCAGTGCAATGGGCGAACCGAGTGTTTTTCCATGACGAACGCCGGAAGTAATGGAAACCTTATCACTCTCAATTGATTGCATTCTTTCGCCGCGGCCGAAACCCTTTTGACGACGGGCAAGTTCACTGTTTATAAAATCCTCGTCCAATTCAAGTCCGTAGGGAATGCCCTCCAATATGGCAGTAAGACATTTACCGTGCGACTCGCCGCTGGTTACATATCTTATCATTTTAACGCCCTCCTCAAAACCTTTTTCATAAAATCTACGGGCGGAATTTTCCCCGTCCATAATTCAAACGACTTCGCCCCCTGATAAACAAGCATATCCAAACCGTCGGCAAAGTCGGCGCCTATTTTTTTTGCATCTTTTATAAGTTGCGTTTCTCTGTTATAAATAACATCATACACAAACAAATCTTTCCTTAAATATTTTTTATCAATCGGGGAACAATCGCCATCTTTCATTCCTACCGGCGTGGCATTTATAAAAATATCGGCACTTTCTATTTCATCCGGAATTTGCGGGATTTTTACAACCTTAATTTGCCGAAACGAACCTTCTGAAAAATTTTTTGCTTTTACGGTATCAATATCGGCTACCGTAAGTCGGTTGATTTTTGAATCAATAAGCGAAAGAGCGATCGCCTTGGCAACACCGCCGCAACCCAGCATTAAAACGTTTTTATTCCCCGATGTGATTTTTTCGGATATTGATTTTAAAAAACCGTAATAATCCGTATTAAAACCAAACAATTTCCCGTTTTTGTTGACGATAGTATTTACCGCACCGATTTTTTTCGCCTCGACGGAAATTTTGTCAAGATATTTTACTATGTTTTCCTTGTAAGGAATTGTAACATTAACGCCTATGATGTCAAGAATACGAACGGCATCTACTGCGCGGGAAAGATCAGCCGGCTTTACCTCAAAGGGCAAATAAAGTAAATCCAAACCCATTTTTTTTATCACTGCATTATGCATCAACGGAGAAAGCGAATGCCCTATTGGATAACCTAATATTCCTAAAATTTTTGTTTTTGACGAAACCATAATTTTATTCTCCCGCAACCGACAATCTGTTTATTAACAAAGACGGACTCCCGACGCTTCCGTAAAACTTCAAATCATTTCCCACGCATACAACACTGCCGAACAAATCCAGAATATTTCCGGCAATCGTTATTCCATGAACGGGGAATTTTTTAATGCCGTTTTCTATAAAAAAACCGTTAACGCCGACGGAAAACTCGCCGGAAACCGCATCCGCATTATGCATGCCCATCGTCTCGGTTATCAAAAGTCCTCCACCGGCAAGATGAAGCAGCAGTTCATTGAAAGAAAAATTTCCTTTTTGAATATAAATGTTCGTTGGGGCGGGGCGCGAAATTCCGGAATAACTTCTTGAAGAATTTCCTGTTGATTTTACATTATCCTTGTTTGCCGTGTATAAATCGTAAAGATAATTTTTTAGCATTCCTTTTTCTATCAGCACCGTTTTTTGCGTCGGAATACCCTCGTCATCAAAAGATGATGTCGCCACGCCACCTGCAAGCGTTCCGTCATCTATAATGTCCAATTTATCGGAACATACTTTTTTATTAAGTTTTTCGGAAAGTAGCGATACGTTTTTCTGCACGCTATACGCAGAAAATGATGAATCTAAAATCGCAAGAAATTCACAGGCGACATTTTGATTAAATACAACGGAATAATTACCGGTTTTTATTTTTTTAGCCCCCAAAAGGTCAACGGAATTTTTTACCGCTTCATCTGTAACAGTTTCAAAATCAACCTCTTCTAAAATCCGCGTAACCTTTGATTCACCGCCGACCTGAATTTCTTCGCCGGCGGAAGCAACGCAGGAAATTCCATATGAAAAAACTGTTCCGCGGGTGGAAAGTTCAAGACCATTACTATTCATAATATGCGTTTCGCCAAGTGATTCCGAATAAACCACCCTTATGACATTTTTTATTTTATTATTTGCCAATGCTATGCTTTCCATTTTTTTGATTAGTGCAATTTTTTTGTCTAACGGCTCTTTGCCGAACGAATTATCGCAAATATCAAGTTCACAGCGGGGCGGCGTCTTTGACGGAAACGCAAGCGACACATATTTATCCTGCTGTAAGAACTCCGAGTTTTTTAACGCCGACGAAATTAGAGCATCCGTTGCCTGTTCATTAAAATTATTTGTATATGCAGAACCTGCTTTCCCATCTTTTATAATTTTAATTCCTACGCCCTGCGATTCTGAAATATAAAAATCTTCAAATTTTTTATCCGACCAAACAATAGTTGTATCGGCGGTTTTATCGGCAAAAATTTCTACACCTGCCGATAATCCTACCGTTTTTTGTGCTTTTGAAAAAATATCTCTGAAAAAATTTTTATTTATCATCTTATCAGCATTGTCCAAACCATATAAAACGCGATTAATGCAAGCAGTATAAAAATTACGCCGATTTTTTTCCGACGGAGAAGCACATAACTATCATTAAACAAAAACTCTTTCGCATAAAAATTTATTTTCATAACTAATTTCGGTTTATATAAATAGATATAACCTAAAAACAAAAGCACGATTCCGCAAATAAGTTTTATGGTAACCATAATTCCCCCCATTCGCTTCGCTCACCCACCCCTTAAGGGGTGGACTACATTGTTGTTTGAATTTGCTCCATTGCCAACCCCATTGAAATGGGGTTATTCCGCAAATTCTTTTTTTTCTACATCATTTACAAATTTATTTTATAATAAATATGGCAAAATGTCAATTTTTTTGTATAATGAGAGCGTTGAAAAACCCTGCCACAGAGGCACTGAGTTCACAGAGAAAGAACACATAAAAATTATTTCCGTCGGTGTTTTCTCTGCGAATCCTCTGATTTTCTCTGTGGCTCTGTGGCAAAATGACTTTTTCAACAGTGTCATACTATCTAACTATGATAGAAAAATTAATTAAATCTAAAAAAATTTACAGCGGTAAAATTCTAAACTTTTATGTTGACGATGTATCTCTTCCTGACGGCAAAAATGCAAAAAGAGAATATATTCGTCAGCCGCAGGCGGCAGCAGTTATACCGATAATTTCCCGCCAAAAAATAGTTCTTGTTAAACAATACAGATACCCTGTAAAAAAAGTAACATATGAAATACCGGCAGGAAAATTGGACGGCGGCGAAAAAGCAATTGATTGTATAAAAAGGGAACTTGCGGAGGAAACCGGTTTTACTTCGCACAATATAAAAAAACTGATTTCTTTTTATCCGTCAACAGCATTTTCAACGGAAAAACTTCACATTTTTGTTGCAAAAAATCTTAAAAAAGTTAAATCGCAGCCGGATGAAGACGAATTCATAGAACCCGTAATAATTAACTATACAAAAGCGATTAAATGGATTGGGTCGGGCAAAATAAAGGATGCAAAAACGATTATCGGGCTGCTTTATTATTTTAAGACGCTTTGCTAATTTCTTTCATAACCGGCACTTCATTGCAATTATCAGGAAACCGCGGACAATTCACGCATTCAGACCAGATTTTATGAGGCAGAAGATGCTTCGGGACAACGTTGAATCCTAATTTCAGAAAAAAGTCCGGCTTAACGGTCAAGGCAAAAACTTTTTTCACTCCCAATTGTTCTGCAGTTGCTATGCATTTTTTTACAAGTGAAGAGCCAAAACCTTTCCCCTTATAATTCGGCGCTACGGCAAGCGCTTTTATCTCGGCAATGTCCTCCCATGTTATGAAAAGTTCGCAGCAGCCGACAACTTTTTTATTAATATCAACAACATAAAAATTTTGCAACTGCTCATAAATCTGGTTTAATGACCTAGGCAGCATCTCACCGTTTTTGGCATACTGATTATTGAGTTCCCGGATTTTTTTTACATCGGAAATTTTCGCTTTTCTCATCATAATTTTGCCCCTTCTGTAAACGCAGATAAATTAATCTCCAAAAGATTTTTTTTATTTTCTAAAACTTTTTTTATAATATCATTGACGCTCGCAACCGAAAAGAATTTCGTCTCCTTGATAAATTTACCGAGCATAACCATATTTGCCGAACGAACATCACCGAGTTTAACTGCTATCTCCGTCGCAGGAACATAAATTGCTCCCGACGATTTAGAATAAATCAGGGAAGAATTAAAAAATAGCAATCCGCCTTTTTGGGATTTCAGCCATTTCGGCAAATATTTATTGTATGATTGTTCATTCATAATAATTAAAATTGAAGGTTCGGCAATAACAGGCGAGCCAATTTCGTCGTCGGAAATTATGACGGCACAGTTTGCGGTACCGCCTCTCATCTCAGCGCCATAAGATGGATAAAAAGTTGTATATTTATTAAGCGATACGGCTACATTACATAAAAGATTACCTAAAAACATAATTCCCTGTCCGCCGCTGCCGGCTATAATTATTTCTTCACGCATTCTTTATACACTCCGAGCGGAAATGTTTTTGACAAAACCTCATCCACCCATTTTACCGCATCAGTTGGCGTCTTCTGCCAATCGGTCGGGCATTGCGATAAAACCTCAACCAATGAAAACCCGCGTTCATTCAACTGATTCTCAAACGCTTTTTTTATCGCTTTTTTTGCTCTCAAAACATTTTTCGGAGTTGAGACGGCAACCCGTTCAAGATAACATACACCATCTAATGATGAAAGAAGTTCACACACCTTTAACGGATAACCATCCCTTTTTGCATTTCTTCCGAAAGGCGTAGTTGTCGTCTTTTGTCCTAAAATTGTCGTCGGTGCCATCTGCCCGCCAGTCATCCCGTAATTCGCATTGTTAACAAAAATCGTTGTAATGTTTTCACCGCGATTCGCCGCATGAATTATCTCGGCTGTTCCGATTGCCGCTAAATCACCATCACCCTGATATGTAAAAACAACTCTGTCCGGAAGACATCTTTTAATTCCTGTTGCAACTGCGGGAGGTCTTCCGTGTGCCGCTTCCGTTACATCAAAATTCCAGTAATAATACGCAAAAACGGCGCATCCGACGGGTGCAATTCCGATTGTTTTTTCTCTGATTCCCAGTTCGTCAATCACTTCCGCAATAATATGGTGAATTATACCGTGACCGCAACCGGGACAGTAACTATTGCTTTTATCCTGTAAACTTTCTGGTTTAGAAAAAACTTTTTTCATTTTTGAGGATTTGCTCAAATTTAATTATTTGAAATTACCGACTATAAAATTCTCATTTTTGAGGATTTGCTCAAAAATGTTTTTATCGTAATCTCAAACCTCTTGCATTTCTTTTTGATTTTCCGTATCTAAACTTTATCAATCCCTGCTCTTTTAATAATTTCAAATGATAATGTGCCGACCCCGATGAAATCTTTAAATACTTTGAAATCTCCGCTTCTGTCGGCGGAAACCCTCTTTTTTTGATAGAAGAACCTATCAGATACAGAATATTTTTATGTAATTTGTATGTTTTGAATTTTAGCATTTATATTTCTTTTATTTTTTGAATGATTTCATCTTCTGAAAAAACTGCGCCGCCGGGCTTTCCTAAAAATTCAACGGGACAAATGCCATTTACGGCAAGTTTTACATCTTCAACCATCTGTCCCATGTTCATCTCGGCGACAAGAATTTTTTTTGATTTAGACGCAACTTCGGAAATTACTTTTTCCGGAAAAGGCCAGAGCGTTACCGGTCTTATCAAGCCGACTTTTAATCCTTCCTGCCTTAATTTCTTTACAGCCGACTTACAAATCCTCGCCGTAATTCCGAATGCTACAATCAATACCTCTGCATCGTCGGTAAAATCCGCTTCGTATCTTATCTCGGTTTTCTTTATACCGTCATATTTTTCTTTGAGATGCCAGTTGTGTTTTTCAAGACCGCCTTCTTCCATAAAAAGCGACCGTATCAAACGAGGTTCCCTACCTTTACATCCGTCAAGTTTCCAGTTTTTTTCCGATTTCCGACTTCCAACTTCCGACTTCCGACCGATATCTACCGGCTCCATCATCTGCCCGATTATACCGTCCGTCAAAATCATAACCGGAATTCTGTATTTGTCCGCTAAATCAAATGCCAAGAAAGTTAAATCATACATTTCTTTAACTGAATACGGCGCGAGCACAATTATATGATAGTCACCGTGCCCGCCCCCTTTCGTTGCCTGAAAATAATCTCCTTGACTTCCCGAAATATTTCCCAAACCGGGACCTCCACGCTGGACATTTACAATAACGCAGGGAAGTTCCGCTCCGGCAAGATAAGAAATGCCTTCCTGCTTTAACGAAATCCCCGGTGAAGATGAAGATGTCATTGCACGTTTACCGCATATGGCGGCGCCGAAAACCATATTTATTGCCGCAACTTCCGATTCTGCCTGAATAAAGACCCTGCCAAGTTCCGCCATCTTTTTTGACATATAAGCAGGCAGTTCATTTTGCGGAGTTATCGGATAACCGAAATATGCGTCGCAACCGGCATCAATTGCACCCTCGCAAATTGCAATATTCCCTTTCATTAATATTTTATCATTTTTCATTTTTGAGGATTTGCTCAACTTTGTTTTTGCCGTTTTTCCGACGATCATTTTTCATTTTTGAGGATTTGCTCAAAAATGAATCTTTTATTTATATACTTCAATCGCAACATCCGGGCACATCAAAAAACAAAAACCGCAGGACTTGCATTTTCCGTTCTCAGTAAATACAGCAAATTTGTTCCCCGATTTATTTATTTTATCGGAAACTTTTATGCATTTTTCCGGGCAGACGGGAACGCACAAAAAACAACCCTTACACTTTTCCGAATTGATTTTTACTTTTTCCATTTTGGTTTTAATCATTAACGAGGCATATTTGCCAATTGATGTTTAACCTCTCTAATTATCTGAGCGACATAACTTCCTATAACCGGCAAATCCACCATCTTATGTAAAACAAAAAATATCACTCCAACAATAATGGCGCCGAAAATCGTCATGCCGATGACAAGCCCGACGCCGCGTGCAATACCGATAAGAAAATTTACCCAAATAAGTTTCCACGGTTTTTTTACAAAATCAAGAATGTCCCTGAACTCGGATGAAACCATGTTTTTTATCTGGGTCGCTGACTGTTCAAGTTTTTTTTCAATGTTTTCTTTTTCTTCCAACATAATGATATTATTATATTAAATATTCAAAAAAATTGCAATAAAAAAATCCCTGATATCGTAGCGGTCGCATTTACCCTGCTCATTCTCAGAGGCTTTTTAGAAAGGGCGGGGTTTATGCGACATCTGTTGAGGATTTTTAAACTGTCTTTGCGCATCTCTCAAAAAGAACCGAAGCAATCTCATCCCGTTTCAGCAGAATTAATTTCCTCCGTCCCCATTATTTATTATGCCAATAAAAAAGGCGATAGAACTAAAATCTGTCGCCTTTTTTTGAGCAATATATTACTTCGCCGGTGTTTCTGGAGCCGCAGGTGCTGCAGGAGTTTCTGGTGTTGCGGGCGCTTCTGCTTTTTTACAGCCGGATATTACTATCGTTGCCAGAAGAAGAACCAAAATCATCTTTTTCATTTTATCTCACCTCCCATTTGCTTCGGTTCTGTAATTCAGCCACAGAACCACACAGAATTTCACTGAAATTACTGTTATTTCTTTGTATAAAAATTCTGTGTTTTTCTGTGTCATTCTGTGGCTTCCATT
>Ga0210056_1001786_pt1 | contig 18527 bp, 20 predicted proteins | sample CryGeyCG2014_080_2_FD_183965 | JGI IMG/M metagenome (GOLD analysis project Ga0210056, IMG submission 183965) | Groundwater microbial communities from aquifer - Crystal Geyser CG07_land_8/20/14_0.80 (SPAdes) (version 2) | ecosystem: Environmental > Aquatic > Deep subsurface > Groundwater | place... | reverse complement strand
TCACTCTTGAAAACGGTACTTTTCTCATAGCTTCACCTCAAGATGTAACCTTTCCTAAAAGAAAATCCTTTTTCTTACATATTAAAAACCCGATGATTGTGAATAAGGCAATCCATATTACCCAGTAAATGATTGAAGCGAAATACGGAGGATAAAAAGAGTTTTTTTCACCAAAACTGTGAAGATTAAGTAGAATGTGGTTAGAGATAAAAAGATTTACAAAATGTTGGGGAACGTTGCCCTTAAAGGCAAAGTATCCACCAAGGTCAATAAACACGCCAAACAAAAATCCCAGAGATGCACTGTTAAAGAATAGAGATGCAGTTATAACTGCAAGCCCTATGCCAAGCCATCCCAATATCAAAAGCACGATAAGCCTGATAAACGCAGAAGTTACAGAAAGAGTTGCCGGTATTTGGGGATTCAAATAACTGTAACGGGAATAATTTAAAGCCATTTCACTCCATCCATTAGTCAAAGGAAGTGCAAAGGAATTTGTAAGTAAAATGATAATGAGGAGTATTACAAGGTAAAGAATGATAGAGGCTGTTAGAATCAGGATTTTATTCCATAGCCATTTGCTGCGAGAGTTGAGGCGAAGAAGAACGAATTCCTCAAAATTTGTAGTGACTGGAATGTCGCTTATGAAAAGGAGAAGAACAGGGGTTAAAACTAAAAATAACATATTGCCACTTCCCAGAATGCTAAATACAGCATCCCATACATTTGCTGATGTTTTTTGATTAGCAGCAAACGTCAGAGCTCTATCACCCATAAGATACGTAAAGAACAAAACTATTAGAAATAGGAATATCAGCATCAATCTTTTATAAAAGATAAACCTTTGAAACTCAAAGTTGAATATATGCAGAGTATTTTTAAGTTTTTTATTCATAAACCCTTTTCTTCTTTGCAAATATAAATATACATATAGTGCTTATCAGGAAGATAGCTCCTAATTCTCCAAATACAGTTAGCCACGATGTTGTCTTATAGGAAAATGGGATCAAAGTCATTACAGGGCTCCACTTTGCTTTACCTAACATATTCATTACAAAGGAACCAATCTGATACAGAATAAATGGAGTTGCAAGCGCAACATATCTATTATGGAGAAATAAGGATAAAGCCAATCCTAATGAAGCATATATAGTCCCAAAGATAAAGGATAAGCCAATGAGGAAAAATACATATAAGTCAGGTTTCACGCGATAGAAATTACCCATAGGCCCCGGAAGAAATACACGTGGAATACGTACATTTACCCACGCCTCACCGGGTGCAGGCACAGGTGGAAAGCCCCGTGGATAAAAAATGTTTATAATCCCATACATAATAAGAAGTGGAATAGATAGGCTTATTCCACCTGCAAGAAGGTTTGCAAAAAATTTAGAAGTGATGTACTTGCGGAAAGAAGTTCTTGAGAGGATAAATGAGATATATCCGGAAGAGCGGTCTGTAATAAAAGAATCTCCAAACGGAAGCACTGCAATTAGAGGTACAAGTAAAGGAAGAACCCAATAGTATGCTCCGTAAATAAAGCCATCAAAAGCGTTTTGGACAAAAGGATATTCTGCAGGATTGCAAAAACGAGATACCGGTGGCCCGTACTCCAGCAAACCAAATATGGCAGCTACAAAGGTAATTGCAATTGCAAGCAAAAACTTCCAGCTAAAAAATGCTCTACGAAATTCTTCTTTTAACATTTATTTACCTCCATATTCTTTTTTATTTGGTGGCGAGAGGATTTAAACTAAACTACATTATGGGGTATCTGGGCTCCAGTGGCCTACTGTTTCGATGTTAACGGGGTCTGTCAAACCTGACTGGAACCTCATATGAACATTTTGTCCAGCACTTGCAGAATTATTAAATCTGATAAAAGTGCCGTCATTTATGAGCTGCTTAGTTGATACTGTAGTATTATCAGAAAGTTGTAGATAAGCCCACAAGTCATAGTCACCACCTACCCAGTCGCAATCCACAGTGCATTGACCGCTATACAGTTTTTGCTGGTTATTAGTGGGTGTGGAACCTCCAAATGGCCCTACTGTTAAATCGTAATAGTACCAGGTGCCTGAAGCAAGCGCTTTACCAGCAATGAACATAGACAAAAAACCAACAAGCATAATTGCTAAAAAGATTGTTGCTTTTCTACTCATAATAACCTCCTAATTCATTATTTTATTTAATTTCCTATAACCGCAAAGTCCCTCTCGCCACCACTTTTTCATACAGCCTCGCTATATGGCTCCGCTAATCAAACAATTCTTATCAATGCTTTTTATCTTCTTGTACTACCCGCCTTTTGAGAGTTTTTTGCTCTCTATATATAAGACTTCCGGTTTTTAAAAAATGTTACAGTTTTTTGAGAGAAAATTTAAAAATCTTAATTAATTGTTAGGCAAGACATTATAATCCACTGACGAGGAGCACGGATTTAATTTTCTCTTATTCCTTTGTAATTGCTGGTTTTGCAATTTACCTCTACTCTTTTTCAGAAGGTTCCAGAAGATAAACCTGCTGAAAAAAGTGCAGGTTACAGAAGATTAAAAAATCAGATTGGATCAATGCTGTGTTCGATAAAATCTTTTTTAAAAACATAGGACTCCATCATTTTTGCAACCGAAGGCCCGGCGGCTAAAAGCCTACGTCATATTATCAGCAAAAATAAATAGGAGGGTGATTTTTACCCTCCTAAAATGTTGCATCATTCTTCCATCAGGGTTTGGGAATGCTATAAGAAAATGTTTCAAGTACATCTCCGGTATTAGCATCTATAACAATGTTCAAATCACCATATACATATGGATCAACATTAATAGTAATGGGTTCCCCATTGCTATTAAACATTCGACCAGGACCTACATAGAGTATATCTGCCCCATGGAACGTTACAATCCAGACTGGAATGTCCTCCATAACGATATTAGTTCCCGGGAGAACAAGAGCAGGACTGTTTTTCCCTCCTGGACGGTCTGTGAGTTTTACATACATAGCCATGATACTCTCTGCTTCATTGCGGATTCTTCCCCTTACGTCTTTCTTTGCTATTTCAATGGCTTCTTCCTCGGTCAATGTGGGTGTTTCATCCGCAGTCCTAATCTCAATACTAAAATCTCCGATTCTGCGGTAAAACTCTTGCATATCACTGTTTGATAAAGACTCTTGAGAGGAACTCGTAGGAGAAACAACATTGTAAGAAGTATGCGCAGAAACTACTACAAAACTGCATACTCCAATAATAATAGTTACAATTAAAAAAATAATCATACCTTTACGCATAATTAGATACCTCCCTTTTTAGTTTTAATACCTTGTATCCCAGATTTCCCATGTCGTGTCACCTGTGTCAATATTATTGTCCATTGTCGAAAGATCATGATCTTCCGTAACACCAGCGGATACCCAAGAATCAGATGTAGTTTTATACTGCGCATTGCCCATAGTTACAGGGTTACTAACCGAACCAGGACATTGATCATTGGTATCATGAACTTCTCCATAGAATTCAACTGTATCTGGAGTCCAATTAAGTGTACTAAGAGACACTGTCCCCAATTGAGTCCCATTAAGTTTGAAATACATAGTCGTTGAATCACTACCTACCATAAAATCGTTGTGGCTTTCAGACTCTGCTGTAGCAAAATCCTTATGGTCATGTGCCCCAGTAACATCGGAATTATACTCATAAAAATACTTAGGTTTGCTCCAGCCATCGAATTTACACCAACCAACCTGAGCGTAATTTTGTCCTTCTAATGATTGATTACAGGTCATTGCCCATGCTGTTGACACAGACCCAGAAGCAACATAAGGATTCTGAGTTTCACAAGTAAGTGCGGCACCTTTATTGGAAACTAATTTGTAGCCTCCGTTAAAATAAAGACCTGCCGATGCACTAACAGAGATAGATTTAGCAAAAATCAATACTGCAAAAAGTATTAATAGAATCCCAATTTTTAAAAAGTTCTTCTTCATTGTTTAACCTCCTTAATAAATTTTAACTTTGTACTTCTAAACTTACAAGTCTTTTTCGATGTAACTCACTAAAGCAATTTGCTTTTCTATGTTTTTACCCTAGTCCACCTCCTAAAATTCTTTTCTTTTCGGAATAATAAAAATAACCTTCGCTTTTCGCTCTTTTTTTACACATTCTCACCTTCTTCCTTTCCAAAATTTTCCCTACATATATAAGACTTGAGAATTTGAAAATTTGTTACACTTTTTTGAAAGAATTTTTAAAAATCTTAATTAATTGTTTAAACAAGACATTATAAAAATCAGATTGGTTTAATGTTGTGTTCGCAGAAAATCTTTTTTAAAAACATAGGACTCCATCATTTTTGCAATCGAAAGATTGGAGGCTAAAAGCCTCCGGTATATTATCAGCAAAAATAAAAAGGAGGGCAAAAACTACCCTCCAAAATGTTGCATCTCGGATTTGAGTTAATAATTTGCTTTTTTACATTCCTCCAGTCATTTTTGGGAATACAATAGACGAGTTTTCATTCAAAGTTGTATTTGAAAGAATATTTCCATCTTTGTCCATTACATCTACATTGCCATCTACGAGATATATCGTCCCCACATTTTCTTCATTTTTAAAGGCACATATATAGCGCTTTGTACCGATGCCTCTAAGGACAGTAAATTGTACAATAATCGTATCGTTGAAGCTACCTAAGATAGAAGTGTTATACCCAATATCTTCTTCGCTGCGTTTAAATGTTACCATTTTCTTCCACTTCCTGCAAATACGCTCTTCCATATCAATTTTTGCTATACTACAACAACCACTTGGTACATAAAAATTCCCTTCAAAAGAAATAGAGTTTGATGGATTTGGTGGCTTGCCAGGACCGAGTCCTGCATCGTTTTCCACGGAAATCTTGTACCATTTGCTTGTCCAGTTTCCAATATCGACAGTGCAGAGAAACAAGTCCATTCCCGTTTGAGGATTATAACCACCAGAAACAAGAATGTTTAAATTGGTGCCATCATTGTCAATTGCAACTGGATAAGAGGGTTGAGAATTTGTATCTTGAAATTCATAATTAAGATTAAGTTCTTTTTCAATATACTTTTCGCCATCCCATAGTTTCACTGTGTATTTATAATCACGGGAGTTGCCAGTTGGAATTCTTACCATCTCTACGTCTTTACCAAAAATTACTCGAGTAAGACTCTGTAAACCTTTGCCTACTTTTGGCACTTCACTGATTGTCTCGGTACGTTTATATAAGTTCGTTACACTTTTGAAAAATGAAGGAAGAATAATGCAATCCTTCCCGTCCCAATATAAAGGTCTATCGCCGTTATAGTTTTTGTAGGTTGCCTGCTCGCTGATTATGTCAATTGATGGTGCTACAGTGTAAATAACTTTGTCAGTTTTGATAATTTTTCCATTCTTTAAGTCCCAAAAGTTAAGGTAAGCTTTTTTAATGCTTTCATTGTTTGCACTCTCAGGTACTAAAATTATAAAAGGGATAGATTGATCTGGAACTCTAATGCTTGTTTCCCTTCCACATCCAGCAAGGGATGTGCTTACTACAAAAATAGCTAAAACCAAGAGTATAATTTTTAACTTCATAATTTCCTCCTATAAGATAGTATAGCACTGGTGGAGACATTGTTGGAATCACTAAAACGCTACTCGCATCAGAAGAAATACCTGCTTTCTTAAACGTCTCTTCCATTGTTTCTTCGCCGTCTCTTTCCATCTTTTCAGGGGTTTCAAACATCGGTGAAGGAACTGGATAGAAATCGCTTGACTCCCCGCTAACATAGAGTTTTACGCTGTCTTTTTCTATTGTGCTATCATTTTCCACATTTGCTACAATCTTATATGTTGCATAATCTGCAGGTTCTGGTTTACCGATGTAGTCTTTAAGCTCTAGTCTCCAGTCGTCTATTAACTTATTGGCTGCTTCAATTTGAGCCTCAGAAGCAGTCAATTTTTTAGAATCAAGGTAATTTAGCATCCCCTTCATAAACGGAAGGTCTTCGATTCTCTCAGCTTTTAGTGTTAAATCAATTTTTGCATCAAAAACAGCATTTGCAATACCATCTTTGATGGTAACATCCTTTGGTGTTAGAGATACACAAATGTTTTTGTAGTACTGTGAATAATTTTCAACGATCATTGTTTTCAATTGTCCCTCAAGTTGATTCTTTATAGCAACCTTGTCGTAAGAAATTTGCCCTTTAATTAAATTCTTTGCAGAAAATGCAAACACCATTGCAATAAGCAGCATGCTTATTAATAAAATTTTTGAACCTTTTTTGCTCATTTTTAGCCTCCTTGGTTAAAAATTTTTATCTTTGTAAAACAACATTTACCATCTTTTCTACAATTTTCCTCTGCTTTACTTCCCTGTTTTAATTTTTACTTTGCACTTCTAAACTTCCAAGTCTTTTTCAATGTAACTCACTAAAGCAATTTGCTTTTCTATGTTTTTACCCCAGTCCACTTCCTAAAATTCTTTTCTTTTCGGAACAATAAAAATAACCTTCGCTTTTCACCTTTTTTTTACACATTCTCACCTTCTTCCTTTCCAAAATTTTCCCTACATATATAAGACTTCATATTTTTAAAAAATGTGACACTTTTTTGAGAGAATTTTCTGAAAATTCTTTTCCTCATATAGAATCCGCTGATAAGGAGCACGGATTAGAAAGGAGTAAAGACTTTCGAACTCCAAAAAAGTTTCATAATTTTAAGAAGAATTTTTCTATTTTTTTCTTAAGAGGGTGCCTTTAAGCACCCTCAAGCTAATTGCATAGATAAATCTTTATTTATTTTATAGGGTTTTCGAAGATTATCTGAACCTTGGCTTCAGGGAAAAGCATTTTTGTTAGATCAGAATGTTCATGGTAGCAATAGATAAATTTATTAATCTCAAAATTTTCAGGGAGTTCAAAAATAACCAATCCTGAAGCTATATCTATTTTTTCTTTAGATTTGCCTACACCAAGGATTGGAAGTTCCTTTCCAAAAAGGCAAACTGAGTCTTCATTCATCATGATACCATATACTTTAGAATTAAACTCTCCTTCAACGTAAAAAAACCCACACATATAATATATGTTATATCTTTCCCCATGACAATTAAATTCGCCAACAGGACATCCAAAATGTTGAGCAGGGTCTCCACCACTTCTTTCCTTACTTCCATCTAACAACACTTCAAATGCGATGTATTTTTTTGGTTCTGAGTCTTTTTCTTCAATAGATGGATAAACTCTTTTATAATCTAACACAGTTATGTAAATTCCTGTGAATCCAAGCTGTGCTCTTTTGCCAATCTCAACTGTTTTAGTTCCTCTACCTGCAAGATTGCAAAAAGGAGTCATAATTGTTCTTAGAATTAAGAATATAATAATTATTGCTTTATTCATAATCTATGGGTTTAATAATTTGTTCTTCTCAAGCTCTGAAAACAAACTTGGTGCATATCCATCCCAGGAGTTTGTTTTCTCATGTTTTGGATTTCTTACAAAGTGAGTATCGGCAGAAGGGTCAATTAGAAAAACTATTTTATTATTTCTTAGTTTTTGTATGTCTTTATTTTGGATGTTAACAACAATAGCAATAAATCCTTTGAATTCTGCATTGTTTCTTTGGAGCATATCTAAGAGAAGTTTCTTATCATAAAGCATCCCATTCTCAGGAGTAACAAAGAAAGTTCCTTTAAGATTTGTTCCTTTCTCAATACTTCTTCCCTCTATTGCAAGTATTTCGATATTATATTCTTTTACAAGTTTTTTAAGTTCCTCATCAGTAACAAACTTTGAGAATGTAATTGTTACAAAGTATTTCTCCTCTTTGGGGATTTCAACTTCTATTTTATCAAGAACTTTTTCAACCTTATTTTTATAACTCAAGATAGAGTCTTTGCCTTGAGAAATTTCCCTTGCAATAGAAAACATGTCAAAGAATGGTTTATCCTGAGAGGATGCCTTTAAAAATCCAAATGTGCCTAATGTGAGAGATACTAAAATTATTAATACGATTATTATTTTCTTCATATCTTGCCTCCTTAATACCACGGATAATTTCTTGTTTTGTGGATGTCATAATACCAGGTATCATATTCATGAGTATAATAATTATAATGACTCATTTGAGATGTAAATTCAAATGTTATTGGGTCGGTAAAATACACTCTAAATCGTGAGTCAAAGCGGTAATCTGTATTTGCGTACATATCTAATGAACTTGTACAGGTAACTTCAGTTTCGTCATAGTAACCATTACCCCAAGGTTCAGGGTCGTCATCCCTATCAAAATGGGGCGAAGGAAGAGTGCTGTAATACATAGTAGTATTAAGAGCAGATACGGTTGTATTACAACCCTCACCTTGACAACTTTCATCTACTACAGAAATATCAAAAGTATAGTACAAAAAATAATCATTTCTTATTGCATCAATTGCGTCTTGCGTAAAATTAAACCTTGCTTGTGGAGAAACATAAAGGTTATATGCAGAGTCTGTATATTCATACATTACAGTTCTTCCCCAATCAGGAGAATACGACTCAACCTGAGGACCCCAATCTTCTGTTGGACTCCATCTATCGGCATAGACTGTTATTGCAAAAGAAAATGTAGAAAAAAGAATCAAGACTACGACACTCAATATTTTCTTATTCATAATATCCTCCCTTAAATAAATTTTATTATTTTTTTGTTCAAAATTTAACTTCCTTAATCTTCTGTAATCCACTGATAAGGATTGTGTATTACAGAGAAGTAAACCTGCAATCTCTTCAGTAGGTTATTTACTTTTTATGCTACATTCATATTACATCATCTCCTTGTTTAACTCTTTTTAAAAACCTTAAACTAAGTTTTGAAGAGATCTCACTACTGCAAACTTCCTGAAACTGCCTCTGCATTTTTTTTCCATAAACAGACTCTTAAAGATTTTGTTATCACAAACTTCCTAAAACTCTTTCCACATTTTTCACCAAAAAGCTGTCTTGCCAACATTAATTTTTAGCTACAATACTCTCATATTGCACCATCTCCTCTCCGAGATTTTTTGCTCCTCTCATATATATAGACTTCAGAACCTATAAAAAAGTTTCACAGAATAATTTTTCTACATTCATATTGCTTGCTCTACTTCCTTTTTATTTACATTTTATACTCTTTCATTTCTTAGACATGAGGAAACAAGGAACTGACTTTTTTCAGTTCCTTGTTTCCAAGCAGTTGTATACCTTTACTCAAAGATTTTGCTAAGATTCTGCACTGCTTCAATATCAATAATCTCTATGTTGGCAGATTTCTTTAACTCTTCGATTTTTTTATCAATTATGTTATGAATATATCTTGATTTGCAGTTCTCAATAGCGGTTTCTCTTACAATATTGCTTTTTGTCATTTCTTCCTTTATTTCTTCTTCTGTTGGCTCTGGTGCACTGATTGTTTTAGAAAATTTGTTACACAAATCTATCATCTTTTGGAACTCTCTGAAGTGGTAATATTTCTCAATACATTCTTCATCGCTTGCTCCAAGAACACTCAAAACCTCCTTATAATATTTGCTCCACGAGCTATCTGGATAGTGTTCAAGATTATATTTATGTAAATCTTCTAACTCTTTTAATTCTTTGTTAAGTTGTTCTTCTGGTATAGTCATGCCTTCCTTTTCCAGTTCCTGGGAAAGGAGTTTCATACCAATTATTCTTTGTAATTCTTCTTCCGGGGTTAAAGGCTTACCTTTTAAAAGTTCTTCTTTAGTACTTTCAGGCGTATTTGGATTATTTAACATAGCTTCAATGCTTTCTTTAGCTTGTAAGTATGAGAAATTCATAGAAAAGTAAGGAAGTGCAACTTCACTAAGATATACAGGTTCTTCATTAACTTTTGCAACTATTTTATCGTTTTTCAGAGTATTTCCAAGATGCCACTCCAAAATATCAAATCCTGAACTAAAAACGCCTTTTGCGTATACAAAATAAGCACTTCCTATAACAGCAATTAAAATAATGATGATGATTATTATTTTTTTTCTCTTCATCCTCTCCTCCTAAAAGAATATTTCAATTTCTGGATAGATCCAGAAGGATCCAAATTCACTATACTCAAATCTCGCAGCACCATAAGCAAGTCCAGACGAATTATTTGCTTCAAGATAAGTAGAGAAACTCTTTGTGTTTGCATATAATAATTTATCTGATGCAGGATACATTACTTGATAATCTATGCGACTGTCGTTTGTGTTAAGGACCAATGAGCCGTACTCATAATACTTACTACTATCTGGAGTAACGTACCAATTGTAAAATAAGTTCCTTCCATTGTCGACATCGCAATAAAAATCATCTATGTAAACTTCCCAAACACCATAGCCTTGCATGTAATTAGCATATATTGAAAATACACTTCGTCTACGGAAACTGCCACCGGATAATCCATTATTATGTAATTATAGTGACTTTCTGAAAAATCAGGGGTATCACCAAATACGGGGAACATGTTTTTTGAACAAAAGACAAAACTTACCATCAGCAACATTATTGTTGTGTAGATTAAAATCTTTCTGTTTATTTTTAGCCTCCTTGGTTAAAAATTTTTATCTTTGTAAAACAACATTCACCATCTTTTCTACAATTTTTCTCTGCTTTACCTCCTTGTTTAAATTTCATTTCTTAAACTTTAATAAGGACTCACGAGATTCTGTTTTTACAAACTTTCTGAAACTCGTTCCACATTTTTCACCGGTAAGCTCTTAGAGATTCTGGTGTAGTAAACTTCCTGGTGCCACTTCCATGTTTTTACTAATAAAATGCCCCAGTGGCATTAATTCCACTTACATTACTCTCATATACACCACTTCCTTTCTGAGAGTTTTTGTTCTCTCATATATAAGACTTCGAATTTCACAAAAAAGTAACACTTTTTTTAAAGAATTTTTTATTTCATAAAACTTTAGTTTTTTCATGTTAATTTCGCAAATTTTTTCCTTTTTAACTCAAGGAGCTTTTTCCTCGCTTAACAACCATCAACTCCTTTGTAAATTTCTTCTCTGCCAATTTCAGGGATACATCAACTTGGATCTTTGTTGAAAGAAAAAGTAAAATTTGACTTTGATAAAAATAGGCCGAGAAAATTAGTCTCGGCCTGAAATCTCACATCTACTTATTGAGGAAACGGTATTTTTTAACAACCCAGATGCCTGTAGAATCTGTTCTCACTGGTTGAAACAGAATAACTTCAACTATCCTTCCATCACTAGGAGTTAGTCTATAACCTTTTTCTCCTTCGCCTGCCTTTATCTCTTTATGCTCGTTGATATCCTCTCGTATATTAAGTTTTTCATTCAAAAATTCGTGTGCAACTTGAACTGGGTCCATTTCACCTACTCTGTGTCCATTATCAACTTCTGATTGAAGTGTTTTTGCTTCATCGAGGTTTATATACACTTCAATCCAAAGAACATTGGACGAATCCTGTTTGCAGCCAGATACAGTTAATAGAATAGAGAGGATTAAAATAACATGCAAAAACTTACGGTAGATCACTGTATCTCACCCAAACCCAATCATTCTGCTGAGGAGCAAGCCTAAGTTGAGCTGCAACTTCTTCAGTAAGATCCACACCTGCAGGTTGATTCACTACGCGCCCAAATTGATCCTTCCCGTCATTATATCCTCTCAATTTTGCCGCTTCGGCCTCAGGTTCTCCTAATGCTAAATCTGTAAACATTCGCCGTGGGTTGGATGCGGTTGCCGAATCCCAATAGTTGTCATCTTCGTTATACGGTCCTACTTCTCGAACAAGCACATTGAGAACACTCTTATTTGTCGTTTCGTAATACACATTCGCCGTGTAAGGCGGGTTACTGTAGTATGGCTCGATGGAATCGGGAATATCATCCCACCATCCGAGGTTAGCAAATTTAACATACTTATCAGGCAAAGCAATCTCCAGGTTAGTATACCCATTATACTGTGTCGCATAGACCAGTTCTCGATCGTCTGTAGATGTTATTCCTATTTCTTCCTTGGATTTCTTCTCTTTTTCCGCTAACCAGTTTAAGCGATACATTTTCTCGTTTTCCCACCATGTTTTAATCCATTTGCAAAAGTCGTTGTATTTTTCCCCTAATAGAACTCTGACTTCCTTATCAATGTTTGCAAAAGTTTCATCAACTCTTTGGTTAAAGGTAACCGCATCATCTTTGGCTGCATCATCTTTGCATCGCCGTCCTTCTGAGAACAGATAACCTTCTTGTAACCCAAGTTCCTTCAATTTTTCCATTTGCTTACCAGTCAAGCTTAAATCTAACTGTAACTTTTTGACATCGTTTTCAATCTTCTCATCGGCTGTCCAGAATAGATAATTTAAGTTTTCTACTTGTTCCCATGGATCCTCATTTGCACTCTCAACAATACCTCCACTTTTGCTTGTGTTTCCTATTAAGAAAACTGAAAACGTAAAACACACTAATAAAGCAACTAAAATGACTTTTTTCATTTTTTACCTCCTATGGTAATTTTTACTCTTCTGGAATCTGTGATCCATCTCATCAGATTATATTTTTATCTTCTTTTCGAAAATTAAAAACTAATTTCTTTTCCTTGTATTTTCCAAATTCTCACCTCCTACTTATCCTTCGAGGAACTATGCCCTCTTTCACAACCATCACCTTCCTTCTGAGGGTTAAATTTATTCCTCTTCTATACTTCCTTGGAATTCGCTGATAAAAAGTGCGAATTAGGAAGGAATAAACTCGCAATCTTCTTCAGCAGGTTCTAATAGCTTAATCTTTTTTTTGCAATAGGTTTTTTAAATTTCTGTAATCTGCGTCTTCCCAGCAGGTTTGCTACTCTCATATTGCATCATCTCCTCTCCGAGATTTTTTACTCTCTATATATAAGACTGCCAAACTTCTAAAAAAGTTCCATATTTTTTGGAGAATTTTTCTATTTTTTTCTTAAGAGAGTGCCTTTAAGCACCCTCAAGCTAATTGCATAGATAAATCTTTATTTATTTTATAGGGTTTTCGAAGATTATCTGAACCTTGGCTTCAGGGAGAAGCATTTTTGTTAGATCAGAATATTCATGGTAGCGATAGATAAATTTATTAATCTCAAAATTTTCAGGGAGTTCAAAAATAACCAATCCTGAAGCTGCTTTTCCTTCTAATTTTCCCATGCCAATTATTGGGGGGTGATCGTTTCCGAAAAGGCGGGCTACTCTTGGTGGATCAAGGTCACCATATACATTTCGCCTGGAATCGCCCTTTCCTTCAACATAGAGGTATCCACATATCTCATAACCTTCAAAGGAATCACAGCCAACAGGGTTTCCGAAATGCCCAGGAGGATCTCCGCCAGTTCTTTCCTTACTTCCATCTAACAGCACTTCAAATGCGATGTATTTTTTTGGCTCTGATTCTTTTTCTTCAATAGATGGATAAACTCTTTTATAATCTAACACAGTTATGTAAATTCCTGTGAATCCAAGCTGTGCTCTTTTGCCAATCTCAACTGTTTTAGTTCCTCTACCTGCAAGATTGCAAAAAGGAGTCATAATTGTTCTTAGAATTAAGAATATAATAATTATTGCTTTATTCATAATCTATGGGTTTAATAATTTGTTCTTCTCAAGCTCTGAAAACAAACTTGGTGCATATCCATCCCAGGAGTTTGTTTTCTCATGTTTTGGATTTCTTACAAAGTGAGTATCGGCAGAAGGGTCAATTAGAAAAACTATTTTATTATTTCTTAGTTTTTGTATGTCTTTATTTTGGATGTTAACAACAATAGCAATAAATCCTTTGAATTCTGCATTGTTTCTTTGGAGCATATCTAAGAGAAGTTTCTTATCATAAAGCATCCCATTCTCAGGAGTAACAAAGAAAGTTCCTTTAAGATTTGTTCCTTTCTCAATACTTCTTCCCTCTATTGCAAGTATTTCGATATTATATTCTTTTACAAGTTTTTTAAGTTCCTCATCAGTAACAAACTTTGAGAATGTAATTGTTACAAAGTATTTCTCCTCTTTGGGGATTTCAACTTCTATTTTATCAAGAACTTTTTCAACCTTATTTTTATAACTCAAGATAGAGTCTTTGCCTTGAGAAATTTCCCTTGCAATAGAAAACATGTCAAAGAATGGTTTATCCTGAGAGGATGCCTTTAAAAATCCAAATGTGCCTAATGTGAGAGATACTAAAATTATTAATACGATTATTATTTTCTTCATATCTTGCCTCCTTAATACCACGGATAATTTCTTGTTTTGTGGATGTCATAATACCAGGTATCATATTCATGAGTATAATAATTATAATGACTCATTTGAGAAGCAAATTCAAATGTTATTGGGTCGGTAAAATACCCTCTAAATCGTGAGTCAAAACGGTAATCACTTTTTCATAAAATTAATCGAATATAAACACTACACTGACATTTGCATCGACACCAATTGTTCCACCTTCAACAGGTACATTGGCTTCTGCTTCCTTTACCAACATATCTCTATAAACAGGATAGATGGGGGCAGATTCAACAGAGATGGTCTTTATTCCTGTAACTTTATAGCTTGTTCCTATAAGAGCTGCATCAGCCTTTGCTCTTGTATCCTTCATGGCATTTTCGATCGCCTTGAGTTTCAGTTCATCCTTGTTTGAAACATCAAAAACAATACCCTGAATATCAGTTGCACCATTTTTGCTTGCAATCGTAAGAAGTTTTCCTGCATTTGATAACTCCGCCTTGATAGAGAAAGACTCGCTTGCCCTGTAACCCTCAAGAGTCTGTTTACCTGTGTCGGGGTCATAGCTTCGGACTGGATAGAGTGACAAACCCGTTGTTTTTATATCCTCTTTCTTTACACCCGCACTCTTTAGAGCTTCAACAATTGCATTTGCCTTCACCGTTAGATCGTCCATCGCCTGTGTGGAATCTTTATTTTCGACAGTAACACCCACATTCAAATAAGCAATGTCAGGACTTACCTCAACAGTGCCAGTTCCAGAGACAGAAATCGTGTGGTTCATTTCATCGCTCTGGGCAACTGCCTCTCCTCTTGGGAGCGCTTTTCCACCGATAACAACTGTACCCAATAACATCGTGAGCACCAAAACTACCAATAACTTTTTACTCATTTTAACCTCCTGTTTTCCCATCTCAGGGAAATTTTTTAACTTCTACATATATTAGACTCACAAAAACCAAAAAAAGTTCCATAATTTTGAAAGAATTTTTTTGATTTTCATAAAATTCTCAACAATCCTTTTCTGCAGGTGTTAAAAAGTAGTTTGAGTATTCTTTTGGAATGCTACAGACAAAAATGTCCTCAAAATAGTGAATACAAAGGGTTGGGATACTCCAAAGGCAGTGTACTCTTCAGCGCATTTTTCTAAGGTTACAACAAGTAACTACATATTCCAAATTCGCCGTTTCTCACTATAATATAATTGATGAAAATAGGAATTATTGGAGCAGGGCATGTTGGGACAACGCTTGCAATAGTGTTTGTAAAACATAACTTCCCTGTCTTTATTGCAAGCAAGAGTGAAATGAGCGCTAAGAAAGCGTCAGAAATTTCTCATGCAAAATTCTGCAACATAGAAACTGTTGCAGAAGGTACAAAATTTATTTTTCTTACTGTCACCGATGAAGAAATTATAAATGCTGCAAAAAGAATCGCTCCTCTTTTAAAAAAAGGGCAGTATATTGCACATACAAGTGGTGCCCTGTCTTCCTCCGTAATAGACTTTCTCCCTGGTAAGATAGCCTCTGTTCACCCACTAAAGGCATTTGCAGATCCACTAACATCAGCAGAAACTATCAAAGGAACACTCTTTACAGCAGAAGGAAATGTAGAAGCCCTTAGTATTGCAAAAGAACTTGTTGAAACAATTGGAGGAAAATTTATTACAATAAAAACTGAAGATAAACCTCTTTACCATTTATCTGCTGTAATTGTATCAAACTTTACTGACACACTATTTAATACAGGAGAGAAAATACTTAATTCCATCGGGTTTAGTGGTGATGAATCAAAGAAAGCGCTCCTCAACTTAATCAAGGGAGTAATATATAATATTGAAACCGTAGGAAGTGAGGATGCGCTTACAGGGCCGTTTATCAGAGGGGATTTAGAAACAATAAACCTCCACCTCAACACAATAAAAGATCCACTGCTTAAAAGTATTTACAAAAACATTGGACTTGCAACACTAATCATTGCAGATGAAAGAGGGCTAGAGAAGGAAAAAATTAAAGAAATAAAGAAGGTGCTAAATGGATAAAATAACAGTGCCAAAGATCAAGAGGTTTAAAGGAGAGAAAATAATTACGGCGCTTACTGCATATGATTTTCTCACAGCGCGGATTGTAGATGAAGCAGGGATTGATATAATTCTAGTTGGAGACTCTGTTGGAACAACTGTGCAGGGATTAAGCTCAACTATTCCAGTGAAGATGGGGGAGATGTTGTACCACACACGCATTGTGCACAGGGCAATAAAACGAGCGCTCCTCATTGGTGATATGCCTTTCCTTTCCTACCAAACATCCCAAGAAGATGCAATAAGAAATGCAGGTCTATTTCTTAAAGAAGGGGCAGAAGCGATTAAGCTAGAAGGTGGGATTACAATTGCGCCTCTTGTAGAGAAGCTTGTTTCTTCTGGAATCCCGGTAATGGGACATATTGGACTTACTCCACAGTCAATAAATGTTTTTGGAGGCTATAAATTTCAAGGAAAGACAGAGAAAGGGGCAGAGAGGCTTATAAACGACGCATGTTCTCTGGAACAGGCAGGTGCCTTTAGTATAGTACTCGAAGGAATGCCAGAAGAAGTAGGAAAAGAAGTTACAGCAAAAACAAAAATCCCCACAATTGGAATTGGAGCAGGACGCTTCTGCGATGGGCAGATCCTTGTCATTACTGATATACTTGGAATGGACCCATTTTTTGCCCCGAAGTTCGTAAAAAAGTATTTGAACTTGTATGATGAAATTAAAAATGCAGTAAGTCAATATAAAAATGAAGTAGAAGAAAAAAAGTTCCCAACAGAAGAACATGTAACCCATCAGAATAAGGAGATATAAATGGAAGTTATAAAAAGCATAACAGAAGTGATGGAATTTTCGCAAGAAACAAGAGATAAAGGAAAAGCTATCGGGTTTGTACCAACAATGGGATATCTTCACGAAGGTCATCTTTCTTTAATAAGAAAGGCAAAGGAAGAGAATGATGTTGTTGTTGTAAGCATCTTCGTAAACCCGACGCAGTTTGGGACGAATGAAGACTTTAATAAATACCCAAAGGATGAAAAGGGTGACATAGAGAAAATAGAAAAGGAAGGGGCCTCTGCCGTTTTTATCCCTGATGCATCTGAAATTTATCCTGAAGGTTTTCAAACATATGTAGAGATAGAAGAGCTTACAAAGAACCTCTGTGGGATATTCAGGCCTACTCATTTTAGTGGCGTTACAATAATTGTACTTAAACTCTTTAATATCATATCTCCTAAAAGAGCGTATTTTGGTAAAAAAGATTATCAGCAATTCAGGGTGATTGAGCAAATGTGCAAAGACTTAAACCTGGATATTAAAATCACTCCTTGTCCAATCGTGCGAGAAAAAGATGGTCTTGCAATGAGTTCCAGAAATAAATACTTGACTGAAGAAGAAAGAAGAGATGCAACAATCCTTTATCAGGCACTTACAAAGGGCAAAGATGCAATTCTTTATCATGAAAGAGATGCCGAGGCTGTTATTAAAAAAATAAAAGAGACGATAATGAGTAAAAAAACTTTGAATAAAATTGATTATGTTTCTATCGTTAATCCGTACACACTCACAAATGTTTCTCATATAGAAAGCGATGTACTTATTGCAGTTGCTGCATACTTTGGTAAAACACGTCTCATTGATAATATAGAGGTAGAAATAAATGCAAATAACTATGCTTAAATCAAAGATTCACAGGGCAAGAGTCACTAATAGCAATTTGAATTATGAAGGAAGTATTACAATTGATAGCGAACTTGCTGAAAAAGCAAATCTAAGGGAATTTGAGAAAGTTGATATTTATAATATATCCAATGGTGAGCGTTTTTCTACTTATATATTACTCAGCAAAAAAGGAAGTGGCTGTATAGAACTTAATGGTGCAGCAGCAAGAAAAGGCGAGATAGGAGATATTGTAATAATTGTCTCTTATGCAGTAATAAATGAAGAGGAAATAGCAGGTTTTAAACCCACCATTGTATACGTTGATGAAAAAAATCAAGTCAAAAGAGCAGAATAAAACAGAGAAGTATTGCAATACTAAATTAGCAAGGTTCTTATTGCAATAATTAAGTTCCTGACTATCTTTAAAGGAGGCTAAATGCACTCTATTACAGATGTTAAAGGAATAAAAGTTGGAAATGCAGAAGATTTGATAGGAGTAACAGGCTGCACTGTTATTATTATAGAGAACGGGGCAGTCTGTGGAGTTGATGTAAGAGGAGGAGCCCCCGGAACAAGGAAGACTGACCTTCTTGACCCTG
>Ga0210056_1001775_pt1 | contig 18577 bp, 12 predicted proteins | sample CryGeyCG2014_080_2_FD_183965 | JGI IMG/M metagenome (GOLD analysis project Ga0210056, IMG submission 183965) | Groundwater microbial communities from aquifer - Crystal Geyser CG07_land_8/20/14_0.80 (SPAdes) (version 2) | ecosystem: Environmental > Aquatic > Deep subsurface > Groundwater | place... | reverse complement strand
TTTGGTTCTTTTTCACAGTGAGTGGGTAAGTTGATTTTGGTATATACTGGTGCCAAAATAAAGTGCTCTCCAAAGGAAGGATACTGAAATGGAACTTATTGCCTCATTGTTTGAAAGAGCCCTCAACCTGGAACCGCCGTGGACAGTGAAGAAGATCGAATTTGATGAACAACAGAAAAGACTCAACATCTTTATCGACTTTCCACGGGGTAGTGTCTTCCCCTGTCCCACATGCCATACCCCATCAAAGGCATACGACACGACAGAAAAGCAGTGGAGGCACCTTAACTTCTTTCAGTATGATTGTTATCTCATTGCCAGACTGCCCAGAATCGAATGCGGGGAACACGGCATCCTTCAGGTTGAAGTACCATGGTCACGCAGTGGTGCGGATTTTACACTCCTCTTCGAATCCTTTGCCATGATACTGGTAAGAGAGATGCCCGTCAATTGCGTTTCCCGTATTGTTGGAGAAGATGACAACAAGCTCTGGAGGATGCTCCGTCATTACATCAAAGAAGCCCGTACGCACGAGAATTACTCTTCTGTCTTCTCTATAGGTGTTGATGAGACTTCCGCAAAGAAGGGGCATGACTATGTGACGATTGTCGTTGATCTGGAAGAAAAGAGAACCATATTCGTCACTGAAGGAAAGGATTCGTCAACCATGGAGAAATTCAAGGAGGACCTCGTAGTCCACCATGGTATACCGGAGAACATCACCGATGCCTCGATCGATATGTCGCCTGCTTTTATCAAAGGCATCGAAGAGAACTTCTCCAATGCGGCCATCACCTTCGATAAGTTCCATATCATGAAGATCCTTGGCAAGGCCGTAGATGAGGTACGAAAAAACGAGAGCAAGGAACAGGAGATGCTCCGTGGCACCCGATACATATGGCTGAAAAACAGGGACAATCTTACAAAAAAGCAGATGAAAGCGCTGACCAATATAGAATCATTACCCCGGTGTAACATCAAAACCGTCCGCGCCTTCCATATGCGAGAGAACTTCCAGTTGGCCTTCCAAGAGTCAACTCTCCAGGGTTTTGAGGCACAGCTCAAGAGGTGGTACTTCTGGGCAACACACTCAAGGATAGGGCCGATGATTGAGGCAGCACGGACAATAAAAGCCCACTGGCCAGGGGTCGTCCGCTGGTTTACCAGCAAGATCAATAACGGGATACTCGAGGGCCTCAACAGCCTTATTCAAGCAGCCAAGGCAAGGGCGAGAGGGTATCGGACCTTTGAGAATTTCAGTGCAATCATTTACCTTATCACAGGCAAACTGGATTTCAGCAAAACAGGATTACCCACTTGAGATGAGAAAGAGCCATAAAATATATAATTATAGCACGTTTTTTTTAGAACGAAAGTATTTCCAAACATGGGGCTCACCCGGCAGTCTTGGGACAAGGATCGAATATATGAACATATGCTTTTTATCAAAGAAACTGTGCATGTGATTATGGCAGGTCATTACACACCATCAGGACATCAATCGATTTGAGATTCAAGGGGAGATATGATGGAAAAAATCTTGATCGTTGGCTGTAAAAAGGCAATGGATGATGTATGCATCGGCTGTAGCCGCTGCATGGTCGGATTTAATAGAAGAGAAGGGGAGTTTGCCAGATATAAGGATCAGGATGCGCAGTTGATAGGGCTTTTAAATTGCGGAGACTGCCCGGGCGCAACCATCGTCACTCGGCTTGCTCAGATTAATCTTTGGAACAAACCGTTGAATGAAAAGGTGACCAAGGTTCACATCGGTCCATGCATAGTCGATCACTGCCCTTATAGTGAGGCGATTATAAGGAAGATAAAGGCAAAATCGGGAGTCGAAGTGATTGAGGGAACACATCCGTATAAGCCGGATAACATATTTGCATGAAAATTGATTGAGTCGAGTAGGCTGGATTCTCCCGATACTACAGGTTGAGGCCGGAATGACGACGAAGGGCCTCGGAGGACATTCATCGTTCGTTGTGACCTTTCGAGCGGTGCGATGATGTTCTTGTCGCGGAAACCGCCATCCAGGTGAAGCTCCCGGACGGAGGAACACCGCAGAAGGAGAGATCCCCCGAGGTAGTCTCCTGGATTTCCAAACCTCTGAGAAGAAGCTCCTCTTTCACTTCATAAAACTGGATATCGTGGAACCCCGAAAGGATCATTAGCCCTTCGGCGGCGAGCAGTCGTTCGAGATCGTTCACACTTTCCATGAGAACAAAATAAGGCAGATTGGCCGCAATGCAATCGAAGCGGCCTTGGAGAGCGTGCACCGTCCCCGCATACCAATGACATCGATCCGACAGACCATTCTTTGTCCCATTGACTCTCGAAAGGACAACCGCCCTGAAATCGATATCCAGACCCACCGTGAAAGGGACCCCTATGCGAGCCGCCGTCAGAGCCAAGATGCCGCTGCCGCAGCCCACATCCAGAAGGTTCCGACAGGGGCATGAGCGCAACGTCTTTTCGAGGAGCGTCAAACACAATCTCGAGGTGACGTGCCCCGGGTAGAAAGCGCTCCTGCTCTCAACCTTGAGATCCGCCCGAGCAGACTCCCAGAAAAAGATGGGCGGGATGGCTATCTTCAAATGGGGAGACGGTCTCAGTAGCACAGTGCCTCACCTCAGGGTTCGTTGGAATGAGGGATCAAGGGACCATGAACCGCAAGCCATATTGCAGGGAGGTTCCGTGCTCGTTCGCTGCACGCGGTGCCGCTGACGCCGTGGAATGAGCACATGATCGCCAGTCCTCAATTCCAGCCTGCTTCCATCCGCATAGGAAATGGTCGCCTGCCCCCTTGAAAGAATAGGTTCAATAAGCATTCGGCAGTCGGGGAGGAGCGGTCGGGAACACGCATTGGTCATGGCGTATGAATTTTCAGTTATCTGAAGATGGATGCGCTGTCAATCGGAATTTTATCGGCAAGAGGACATTATTTTTTCCGATTTGGGCATAGGCAAACCGGTTCGTGCTTCCCCGTTGGTCTATGCCCCAATCGACCGGGATAACGATACCTTGACAACATAATTCTAATTGACAGCGAATTGCCCTTCGGATAATCAAAAATACATACGCCATAACCATTGCATGTTTCCATATCTTGGTGTGCAGACGATGGTGAAACACAATTCATGATTGTGAAGAATCCATTCTAAAAAAAACTCCTTATCAAATTTTTCTCCGATGCAGAATAATAATGCTCTTAAGCGCTATCGATTTCTGAATTTGGAAAAAGCTCTGGAAGAGTTGATGCTGTTTTATGAATACTTGCGGCAAAATCCGACTGTGGCGTTGCGTATTGCGATCTATGGATCAGCTCGGTTTAAAGCTTTCGACGACCCGGCTGCGGACTCAAACGATCCCAAAGTCGTTTTCGGTATGCAGATGTATGAAAAAGCATATAAAGCCGCACTCTATTTAGCGAAAGAACTGGGAGCGATCATCATCACCGGCGGCGGCCCGGGTATTATGGAGGCTGGAAATAGAGGAGGAAGAGCAGGCGGAGCGGAATCGATCGCTTTGGGGATCGAACTGCCTAAAGAACAGAAAGTGAATCCCTTTGCGACACAGACGTTTATGTTTGATTATTTCTTCTCGCGAGAAATGACTTTCCGTTATTTCAGCAACGCCTTCATTGCCGCACCCGGCGGATACGGGACAATGGCTGAGTTTTTTGAGCGGCTCATTTTAAAAGACAAAGAAGAGAAAGATACCGCACCAATCATATTATTGGATAGAGAGTTTTATTCGTTCTGGTTATGGTATCTGGAAAGGCTGCGTCAAGAGTCCATCGCGCACCACGATCAGATTCCGTTTATCCGTAAGCCGATTGGCAAAAATTTTGTTTTGCTCAACACTCCGGAACAAATATTACGCTATTTTAAAGTCATGCAGAAACAAATAGATGCCAAGGCACATTTGCAGTACCTGTTGAAAAAAATCAAAGATAGTTGGGCGGAGAGAGCGATCGGAGAACTCTATACCGCGGCGGTTCTGATAAATCGAACGAATATCAAGCGGACGATCAGCATCATCGGCGGCCAGCACATCAGAAAAGACGCCCATTCCTACAACGAAGCTCAGAATCTGGCATTCAAACTTGCGCAGAAGGGGATCTCCCTTTTATATCGTAATAATTATACCATATCCGAGGCGATTGCCCAAGGTGCGCGGTTTGCCGACCATTCGGAAGCTAAACTCGTTGCGTTCAATTACTATAAAGACAATGAAGGATGCGAGACTGACACGGATATCTGTTGCAATTTCCACGATATCTTCTCTCAGAAGATCGCGCTTGTCGAACATACGAATTACGGTATCGTGTACTTTCCGGGCGGTGCAGGAGTACTCGATCTTTTTTATGAAGTCTTGACGTTGATCCAGACTAAGAAGATCGATCCCATGCCGATCGTTTTGATCCGCAACCGGTATTGGGACCCGATCCATGATTATCATCACAAAGTGTTATATGAAAAAGCGGGTACGATATCAGAAAAAGACCTCTATATTTACACGATCGTAGATACCGGTGAAGAAGCTTTTCGCATCATCAGTAATTTTGCCCAACAAGCTGATACCTGGGGTGAGAACACCACCGCGCAAGAGAAATGGGAGGCGGTACAGAGAAGTTACCCAGTCTGATTCGGTCTGGATACCGTTTTGCTCAAAGAGCGAACGGATGGCTCCAGGCTGTTCGGCCTGGTCGATAATGATATCGGAACCGATTCTTTTGTCAAGAAGTGTAACCCCGGCCCGGAGAAAAAGGTTTCGCGCATCGTTGTACTGTCGGACAACAAGCCCCTGAATTGAAAAATCTTCCATGTAGAATTCGGGTAGCAGACAGGTTTCCAGGTAGGCTGACCTACACATGCAATCATCAGAGATGAGAACGATTTTTGCCATGGTTTCCTCCTTTTAAACTCATACGGTTGCGATTGCTTGCAGCAATCCTATTCGTCTGTTAATAGTAAGGTGGGCGATAGAGGAAATCAATGGGTCGGATATTACAGCAGAGTTCTTTTATGATCAGCTCCCGATAACACGTTATAAAACACATGGAAAAGAATGAAAAATCCCTTGCGGCCACCCTCTGGGTTATTGCTGCAGTCCAGTTTCTGACCCCTTTCATGTTCTCAGCGGTAGGGGTTGCCCTGCCGACCATCGGGCGAGAATTTTCAGCGAGTGTCGTTCATCTCGGATTGATCGAAATGGTCTATATCCTCGGTGTGGCCCTGTTCCTGCTCCCTATGGGCAGATTTGCCGACATCCACGGACGAAAACGGATCTTTCTTGCCGGCAACTTCCTCATGACCCTTGCCACAGTAGCCTTATCACTCGCTCCCAATATTGAATTCTTAATCATTTTCCGTTTTTTCCAGGGCGTCTGCGCAGCGATGATAACCTCGACGAGCCTGGCCATACTCACCTCTGTTTTCCCCAAAGAACGGCTCGGACGGGCCATGGGGGTGGTTGTCAGCGGTGTGTATCTCGGCGTTTCAGCCGGGCCGACGCTGGCCGGATTGATGATTGAATATCTGAATTGGCGCTGGATCTTCTATAGTGCCGTCCCGGTGGAACTCATGACATTGATCTTTGCCCTGACACAACTTGAAGGCGAATGGACCGGCTCCAAGGGTGAGACATTCGACTGGGCGGGCAGTATCCTCTATATGACCGCACTGTTTGGAATAATTCTCGGAATCGTGGAGACCCACAACTTTCCTGCAGCCCGCTGGCTTGCCTGCGGCGGAATGGGTGTTTTTAGTCTCTTCCTGGTGTATGAGACGCGGATCTCCTCCCCGCTCCTCCCGCTGAAAAAGGTTATCTCCAACAAGATGTTTGCATTCAGCAATCTCGCCACCTGGCTCAATTATGCGGCATCCTTCGGCATTATGTTTTTTTTCAGTATTTATCTCCAGGTCATTAAAGGCGTCTCACCCAAAAATACGGGCCTCGTCCTGATCATCCAGCCGCTTCTCCAGGCTGTCTGCGCCCCTTTTGCCGGCAGGATGTCGGACATATACCGGCCTGCCTATATCGCCACAGCGGGTATGGTCCTCTGCACCCTGGGAATTGCCCTTGCAGCACTGTTGAATGCGACAAGCCACTTTCCGATGATCTACGGCATCCTGCTCCTTATGGGCCTGGGTTTCGGTTTCTTTTCCACACCGAACAACACCGCCATCATGGGCAGCGTTGGTCCCGGGGAGTACGGCATGGCCTCCAGCTTGATTGCCACCATGCGAACGACAGGCATGTTGACAAGCATGACCCTTATCACCGTCCTTCTCTCGCATTTTCTCGGCGACCGGTCTGTGACCATAGAGACAGGCAAGGAATTTGTCCTGGCTATGAAAACCGCCATGACCCTGTTCAGTATCATGGGGATATTTGCAATCGGCCTTTCTCTTGGCCGGATACCACGATGGGAATCAAGGAAAAATATGTCGTGACAAAAATTGAATTGGTAAGAAGTCGCATTTTTGCGGACGGATTCAACGTGAGAATGAATTGTGTTTTACCGGCATCCCTATCCGTAGCGCTATGCTTTGCGGCGCAGGCAGGTTAATGTGCCGTGCAAGGTTTTCCATGGACGTCTTTTTCTATGGAAGGATCCTTTGGCCGCCGTTGACGTTGAACCCGGTATGCCGCAATCTATCCAATAGGGAAATCATGTCTTATTTTCTATAACGGGATAGTGGCGTCAAATCAGTGTGACTGAACATTACGGATCGAACGCAAAGATCACCAGCGCGAGAAACGAGCATCCAATGGATTGTTTGGTTATGTGAATAGATGATCATGGATGAGCTACGAATCTATTTCATCCATACACAATAATCTATGTCCATCGAAAACAGTCAGGATATCAAGGTTGTTTTTATTCATTCGGTAGACGATTCGATATTTTCTAAAAATCAGCTCTTTTAAATCGGGGCTGGAAATTTCGGGAACGGTCCTTCCACTAAGAGGGTTGTCAGACAAGGATTTCGTATGTTCGACGATCTGGTCAACAAATTTCCTGGCCCGATCAGGGCTGTCCTGTGATATGAAATCCTCAATCTCGAACAATCGCAACAAAGCTTCATGAGTCCATCTGATTTTCATCACCTGCTTCTTCTCTCGATCAATGCCGCCTTTAATTCTTTGGTGCTGTAAACATTCCCGCTTTCGGTATCCGCTATCCCTCTGCCGACAGAATCAAAAAATGCCTTTTTGTAAATCAGATCATCGTATTCACTAGGAGAGAGGAGAACTCCGGCGGGCTTGCCGTTCTGCGTTATAATCAATGGATGTCCGCCTTTTTGGATGCTCTTAAACCATTTGGAGATACCCGCCTTAAATTCTGCAATGGGAACAATATCATTTGCAATTGAAATCGTTTTCATGTCATGACCCCTTATTCTGGTATATTTATGGGTCTAAATATAGGCCAACATAATGAGTAAATCAAGTTTTATTAGAGGCAGATGCCGCCAACTCATTATCTTGAAATTCCATGAAAACGGAAAAAATGAACGAGCGTTTTTCTCGTATTGGGGCTTGCATCGGTTCCGGAAGATTATTCCGGACTCTTGATATCAAAGAGAGTGGATGATAAGGTTTTCACGTGTGTATTCGGAGCGCCTTCAAAGAGAAAAAAGCGCTTTGAATTTGGAGATAATATGAATCCGGAACCGATTTTTCTTGAACAGGATCCCACCCCGGGTACGCGGATGGTCAAATTCAGGGGGGATATCCTGACGGTTTTTTTGACCCTTCCAAGGCCTGAGCCGGGAAAGGCATACCTGCGCACCAATATCGGCCATGCCGACAGAATGAGAATGGAGACCATCCGGGAGGTGCAATTCAACGAGCCGCCCCTGGCCCGGGATTGGTTCGATATTCCGATGACGCTTTTGGACGGTTTTCGATTCAAGATTTCCCTCCCGCTTTGCGAAACAGGGCATTTCGAGGCCAAGGCGTTCTTCCTTCCCGCATTGACCCTGGATCCTGTATGGCCGGCAGGAAACAACCTCTCCGTCAACGTGGAACCGGCCGACACGGTCTGCGCCAACACGATTTACAACGCCTTTGTGCGCCAGTTCGGGCCTAATATCCGCGGCGGCTTTTTCACTCCGGAAGCGGATGCCGATGTTTTGAGGCTGGACCGACTGGGATATGCGGTCATTCCGCCTTCCGGGACCTTTAGGGATTTCATCTCCCATCTTGATTTCATCATCGGCGAGTTGGGATGTCGGTTTATTCAACTGCTTCCCATTCACCCGACCCCCACGACCTATAGACGGATGGGACGATTCGGAAGCCCGTATGCTGCACTGAGCTTTACTACAGTAGATCCGTCTCTGGCCAAATTCGACCCAAAGGCCACACCCACGGAACAATTTATGGAACTTGTAGATGCTATCCATGCCCGAGGGGCTAAGCTGATCCTCGATATCGCTATCAATCACACCGGATGGGCGGCTATTCTTCATCAAACGCATCCGGAGTGGCTGAGCCGCACCGAAAACGGCCGCATCGAGGTACCGGGCGCCTGGGGTGTGCAATGGGAGGATCTCACCAAGCTGGATTACTCCAAAAAGAGGCTGTGGGAATACATGGGCCAGGTCTTCTTGACCTGGTGTCACCGGGGTGTGGACGGATTCCGATGCGATGCCGGGTATATGATCCCGGTAATGGCCTGGAGATATCTGGTGGCCCTGGTGAGGGACCAGTTTCCCGCTACCCTGTTTTTTCTAGAAGGATTGGGTGGGAAAATATCGGTCACCCGGGACTTGCTCAATTTGGCCAATTTCAATTGGGCCTATTCGGAACTCTTTCAGAATTACGACCGACATCAGATCGAGGGCTATCTTCCCGATGTATTCGAGATTTCAAAAAGCGACGGGATTCTGGTTCATTATGCCGAAACCCACGACAACAACCGGTTGGCCTCACGTTCCACAATTTGGGCAAAGATGCGGACGGCCCTTTGTGCCCTTCTTTCTCACCAGGGCGGATTTGCCTTCGCCAATGGCGTAGAGTGGTATGCCACCGAAAAAATCGAGGTCCACCAGGCCCGATCCCTCAACTGGGGCGGCTCTCCCAATCAGGCGGCGGAAATCTCAAGGCTTTCATGCATTCTCAGAAAGCACCCCGCGTTTTTCGACGATGCCCGGCTGAAGATGATTCACGAAGGTCAAGGAAACTGCCTTGTCGTGAGCCGCTTCCATCCCTTGACAGATAAAAGGCTTTTAATTGTGGCCAACCTGGACGATCACAAATCCGCTTATGCCCGGTGGAAACGTGCCGACGCCTCTATGAAAGGGGACACACTTCTCGATTTACTCACAGGGAAAAAGGTCCGTATTCGGGTCAGGGAGGAGTGGGCCGAGCTTGAGCTAACTCCGGGTCAGGTGCTTTGTCTTTCCGATGATTTCGATGATCACACACTCATTGAATCGGAGAGAAAAGAGAACTTGCTGGAACCGGAACGCATCGTTTTCCAACGCCTGAGGGCAAAGGTTCTTGATGTGTGGCGCCATTTTTACGGGGATGTGGACCTGGGAGACCTGAATGTGGATGCAGCCGTTGTGGAGTTTCGTAAAGATCCCGAGGAGTTTTGTCGGAGCTTGAATCCTCAAAAGGCCGAATCCCGGATCATTCCCTGGATATGGCCTCAGGATCTAAAACGGGAGGTGATGCTCCCGCCGGGACATTTTCTGCTGGTTTTAGCACCGGCCCATTTCCGAGTACTGATCAAACGGGGGATGCGCGTGGTGGCGGTGGAAGACAGCCTTCCGGGTCCGGGCGGAGATCGGTTCGCCCTTTTTACACCCTTGCCTGTACCCTGGCATCATATGCCGTACATACTACACCTTTCCGTCTATTTGCCGGAAGGTGCCAAGAGGATGGAAGCTCCTTTGCTATACCTGAGTCGGCCGGAGGGGGCATCCTTGAAAATAATACTCCGGCACAAGGATTTGGACTCCAATACGCCCCTGTATTTTTTGACCACAAACGGTTGTGGTGGGATGCTGCGGGCTCCGGTAGAATGGGGAAAGCTGACCAGCCGATACGATGCGCTTCTGGCGGCAAACCTTCATCCAAAGCGACCTTCGGACCGGTGGATCCTATGGTCTCGGTGTCGGGGGTGGATCGTGTTCCAGGACTACTCACAGGAAATCAGTGCCACCTGCATGGATTCGTTTCGATTGGAGGACCCATTCAAGGGCGTTTGGCGATTCAAAGTCCCCACCGGTTTGGGGAAGCATGTAACGATCCGTATCGCACTTTCCATGATAGACGGTCAAAACCAGACCCGGATGGTCATTATCAGGGAACAATCCGTGGAAGGTGGTGGTGGCCTTTCGGATGACGAACCGGTGACTCTCATTTTAAGGCCGGACATCGAAAGCCGGTCCTGCCACGATGTCATTAAGGCATTTATGGGGCCTGAGAACCACTGGCCACAGGCGGTTACGCCTCAAGCCGAGGGGTTTCTTTTTCAGCCGGACGGACACCATGTTCTATCCATGAAAATTTTTTCCGGACGCTATGTACACGAACCGGAGTGGCACTACATGGTTCATCGATTCCAGGAGGCTCAGCGCGGGCAGGATCCGAATTCCGACCTGTTCAGTCCGGGTTACTTTACCGCCAAGATCAAAGGCGGGCAGGGGGTGACGCTGATCGGTGAGGCCGGACCTTTAACAAATAAGCCGGATTCGGGTGGCGAGACGATATTACGCAAAAATACAGAAGAGAAACCCTCACGGGATTTAAAAGAAAAAAGCCTGTTGGGGGAAATGATCCGAATCATGGATCATTATATCGTCGAGAGGGACCAGGGAAAGACGGTGATTGCGGGGTACCCATGGTTTTTGGACTGGGGACGGGATTCCCTGATTTTCAGCCGTGGGCTCATTGCGGCCGGAATGCTCGATGACGCACGATCCATCCTCTATCAGTTCGGCCGGTTTGAGTCCCAGGGGACACTGCCCAACATGATCGGTGAACAAGGACCGGCCAATCGGGACACGTCGGATGCTCCCTTATGGTTTGCCGTGGCGTGCAGAGATTTGGTGCAGGCTGAAAAAAATTCTCGTTTCCTGAAAACGGTTTGCGGGGACAGAACCGTAAGAGAAATTTTACTTTCCATTGCACAAGCCTATATTCGGGGTACGCCAAACGGAATCCAGATGGATGATGAAACCGGGTTGATTTTCAGCCCGGCTCATTTTACCTGGATGGATACCAATTACCCGGCCGGGACCCCGAGACAAGGGTATCCCATTGAGATCCAGGCGTTATGGTACGCCGCCCTGTCCTTTCTTTTTCAAATCGTTTCTTCAAAAGAGAAAAAACGCTTCAAGGATTTGGCTCGGCAAGTACGCACCTCCGTTCACCGGTTATTTGTGCTCCAGGAAAAGGGATATCTATCCGATTGCCTTCATGGGCAACCGGGAAAAGGGGCTGACCACGCCGAACAAGATGATGCACTTCGACCCAACCAGCTTTTTTCGATTACCCTGGGGTTGGTTCAAGACCTGAAAACTGCTGCCGGGATCCTGAACGCCTGTCGGGAACTGCTGGTTCCGGGTGCTATCCGGAGCCTGGCGGATCGAACACTGGAAAGGCCCCTTAGCGTTGTTTATCAGGGCCGACTGCTCAACGATCCCCATCATCCCTATCAGGGGCGATACGAAGGGGATGAAGACACCCGGCGAAAGCCAGCCTATCACAACGGCACAGGATGGACCTGGCTGTTTCCATCCTTTTGCGAAGCGTATGTCATGGTCTATCCGGAGACGGGAAAAGCCGCTGCCGCAGCCTGGCTTTCAAGTGCCATGCTCCTGTTGAACGGGGGATGTGTCGGGCATATGCCGGAGATTGTGGACGGCGATTTCCCCCATGCCCAGCGAGGATGCGATGCGCAGGCATGGGGGATCAGTGAATGGATTCGCGTCCGGGTAAAACTCAATGAGGGCTAATCCATGATATGATTTTTCCCTTTTTAAGGTTGTTTATCCGAAGCAGACATGATATACTAACATTTTAAAATTTTGAACAGGAGGATGGAAATCTCACCGTGAACCGATTTCAAATGTTTCAAGTTTTTCCCGCCATGCCGGAACCGCTGGCTTTTCTGGAAACACTTTCCCGAAACTTGTGGTGGTGCTGGCATCTGGATGCCATCGAACTTTTCCGTCGCATCGACCAGGGACTCTGGGGAAAGTCGAATCGAAATCCGATTGCCTTTTTTCCCCTGATATCCCAGGCCCGTTGGAACGAACTGGCCGAAGACGATGCATTCATGGCCCATATGGATCGGGTGAAAGATCAGTTCAACAAAGAGGTCGATTCAATTCTGCTAAACCATCGTGAACCCTATCATAAGGGAGAAACCATCGCCTATCTGTCGATGGAATTCGGAATCCATGAAAGCCTGCCGCTTTTTGCAGGGGGTCTTGGGGTACTGGCCGGGGATCACTTGAAGGCTGCTTCGGACCTTAAGGTTCCGCTCATCGGTGTGGGATTGCTTTACCAGGAAGGCTATTTCAGACAGTTTCTCGACCAGGGAGGATGGCAACAGGAAGAGTATCCGGCCATTGAGATTTCGCATCTGCCCATCGAAAGGGTTCGGGGAAAAGACGGGGGAGAAATCCGAATCTCCGTGGTCGGGGCGGATCGCAAGATTTATGCGGCCGTATGGCAGATTCAGATCGGCCGCATCCCTTTGATTTTGTTGGATACGGATGTTCCGGAAAATTCACCGGAAATCCGGAAGACCACCGCCAGGTTGTATTCAAGTCATTCAAATATCCGGCTGGCCCAGGAGGTGCTGTTGGGTTTCGGAGGCCTTAGGGCACTGGAAGCCATGGGTATCATTCCCACCGTGGTCCATATGAACGAAGGGCATGCCGCATTTGCCGGCATCGAGCATCTGCGCCAAATCATGACGCAGCATGGCGTGGATCTTGCTACCGCCATGGAAATCGGTGCCAGGACAGCGGTATTTACCACCCACACGCCGGTAGCCGCCGGCCATGATGAATTCCCGATTGAAGAGGTGAAGCCTTACATGATCCCCATGGAAGAGTCCCTGGGGGTCAAGGCAGAACAAATCGTTTCCTGGGGCCAGTCAGAACCTTCAGGCAAATTTTCCATGTTCGTTTTGGGCCTTCGCATGTCCATGTATAAAAACGGCGTCAGCGAACTCCATGGGCGTACGGCGCGGCGTATGTGGTCTCACGTCTGGCCGGGCTGGATCGTGGATGAAGTGCCCATCACCCACATCACCAACGGCGTGCATATTCCTTCGTGGATCTCCATCGAAAACGCCATGCTTTTTGATCGGTACCTGGGTCCCGAATGGTACCTGAAAACCTGGAACAGCGACCGGTATCACCGTATCGACGGTATCTATGACGACGAGCTCTGGCGTTCGCGGGAATTGAGCCGTAGCCGTCTGATCCGCTTTTGCAGAAACCGCGTGATCCAACAGCACATGCGCCGAAACGCCCCCAGATCCGTCATGGAACAAGCGGAGTCGGTTCTGGACGCCGATATTCTGACCATTGCCTTTGCCCGGCGCTTCACTGCATACAAGCGTGCGACCCTTCTTCTGAAAGACCCGGATCGGCTGGAAAAGATTTTAAACAATGATCGACATCCGGTCCAGCTCATCTTTTCGGGAAAGGCTCACCCCAAAGATGATGAGGGGAAAAATTTCATCAAGGAACTGTTTCAGTTTGCACAGCGTCCCTCTGTTCGGAACCGCTTCGTATTCCTTGAGGATTATGACATTTATATCTCCAGACACCTCATTCAGGGTGCGGATGTATGGCTCAATAACCCCCGTCGTCCTTTGGAAGCCAGTGGGACCTCCGGTATGAAAGCGGCAGCCAACGGGGTTTTAAACGTCAGTATATTGGACGGCTGGTGGAACGAGGGGTATAGGCCGGAAAGAGGCTGGATCATCGGCCACGGAGAGGAATATACGGATCTCACTTATCAGGATTCGGTGGAAAGCCGAGCCCTTTACAATTTGCTGGAGTATGAGGTGATCCCCTGTTTTTATGAACGAAAAAACGGAGAAGCACCCAAACGATGGATCGGGATGATGAAGGAGTCCATGAAAATGGCCGTCTCAGATTTCTGCACCCATCGTATGGTGAACAAGTACGAGTCACAGTTTTATCTACCGGCTATGGATAGCTCTCGGAGCTTGACGGTGGACGGATCCGAAAGAGCACGCCAGAAGGTCAAACAGCGAAACCGGCTCCAGGCCCTGTGGGGTCAAGTCCAGATCAAACCTCCGGTCCGGAAATCCGGGACGCCTCTCAGAGTGGGGGAGAAACTCCAGGTGGTATGCGAGGTGAACCTGGGAGAGCTGACTCCGGAAGAGGTGGTCGTGGAGCTTTATTATGGCAATCTCAAGTCCACCGACCAGGTGGTTGGGGGAATGGGAGAGCCCATGCAGGTGGTTGAAAAACGAGACAATGGGGTGTATTATTATCAATGTACCGTGGAGTGTAAGGAAACCGGGCGGTTCGGTTTTACAGCAAGGGCCTTTCCCAAAGGGGATAACCTCGAAAAATTCATGACCGGTCTCATCCGTTGGGCGTAGTCGATAGCCTGAATAGGAATTGCAGATGACTCCTAAAAACCCCAGGGTCCTCATCGTCACCCCGGAGGTTACTTATCTTCCCGATCGGATGGGGGACCTTTCCAACTGCTTGACCGCCAAGGCGGGAGGGCTTGCTGATGTGTCGGCTGCCCTCATCAGCGCGCTTTTCCAAGAGGGTGCCGATGTCCACGTGGCACTTCCGAATTATCGCTCTCTGTTCAAGGATCGCCTGGCGCCTTTTTTACAGGAGGAGCAGCGGGCGATTCGAAGGATCATGCCCGATGACCGTGTTCATCTCGCAGAGGATCGGGCTTTTTTTTACCTGGACCAGGTCTATTCCGGTTACGGGCAGGAAAACACCAAACTCTCTCTGGCGTTCCAAAGAGAGGTCATCAACAACGTTGTTCCCCGAGTGGAGCCCGACCTGATTCACTGCAACGACTGGATGACCGGGCTGATCCCCCCCATGGCCCGGCAGATGGGGATTCCCTGCCTGTTTACCATCCACAACGTTCATACGGTTAAAAGCACGCTGGCGCATATCGAGGATCGCGGGATCGATGCGGCGTATTTCTGGAAGCATTTGTATTTCGAGCATCAGCCCCATAACTACGAAAGTGCACGCGAAAACAACCGGGTGGACTTCCTCGCAACCGGCGTATTTGCTGCCCATTTCGTGAATGTGGTCAGCCCGTCGTTTCTCCGGGAAATTGTAGAGGGAAGGCACGCGTTTGTATCCAATGCTCTGCGTGCCGAGTTGACCAATAAGTATCACGCCGGATGTGCAGTAGGCATTTTAAATGCGCCGGATCCGGCCTTCAACCCCAAGGCCGATCCCTACCTGGTCAAAACCTATACTCCCAAAGACTGCATCACCGGAAAGAAGAAAAACAAAACGGCATTACAGAAGATGCTGGGACTCATCGAGGATGAAAACGCCCCGCTGTTTTTCTGGCCCTCCCGGCTGGACCCCATTCAAAAAGGGTGCCAACTCCTGGCGGACATTTTTTACCATGTGATCTCGAAATACTGGGAAAAGAACCTGGAGATCTTTTTCGTGGCCAACGGAGACTACCAGCAGGTGTTCAGAGGGATTACGGCATTCCATGGGTTAGAGCGGCGGGTTTCGGTCTGTGATTTTTCCGAGCGCCTGGAACATCTGGGTTATGCGGCTTCGGACTTCATCCTGATGCCGTCCCTGTTTGAACCCTGCGGACTCCCCCAGATGATCGCTCCCATCTACGGTTCTCTGCCCGTAGCCCACAAGACCGGCGGAATTCGGGATACACTGATTCATCTGAACCCGGAGCAGAGCACCGGAAACGGCTTTCTGTTCGAAACCTATGATGCCAATGGATTGTTCTGGGCCATCGATCAGGCCATGAATTTCTTTGTCATGGATACACGCCAAAAGAAAAAGCAATTGCAAAGAATCATGAAGGAGAGCGCCGAGACATTTACCCATGCGGAAAGCGCCCGTCAATACATCGCTCTTTATGAAAAGATGCTCCAACGTCCCCTGATCAACCCGTACGAGTAAATGAAAGAGCCTCAAAGCGCCCTGCTGAAAAAAGATCCTTACTTAAAGCCCTTCGAGGAACACTTAAGAAAGCGCAGCGCAGCCGTTCTTCAGAAAGAAATCGAGCTCACCCAGAAAAAATCGCTTCTGATCGATTTTGCCTCCGGGCATGAATATTTTGGGCTGCATTTCAGAAAAGGAGAGTGGATTTTTAGGGAGTGGGCGCCCCATGCCGAGGCGGTCTATCTTATCGGGGATTTAACCGGCTGGTCTGAAAATCTGGAGTTTGCCCTAAAGCGCATCCATCCGGACGGCCACTGGGAAATCCGGATGCCGGCCGATCTCCTGAATCACGGAAGCCTCTATCGTCTTCGCATGCACTGGCCCGGTGGGAGCGGGGATCGTATTCCAGCCTATGTTCGCCGCGTGATTCAGGACCCCGTGACATTGATCTTCAATGCCCAGGTCTGGAGGCCCGATTCGCCATATTCATGGCGGCATCCTGATTTTTCAGCCCCGTCCGAGCCGTTCTTGATATACGAGGCCCATGTGGGGATGGCCCAGGAGGAGGAGCGGATCGGGACCTATGTGGAGTTTACCGAGAAAGTGATCCCGCGGATTGTCAGGGCAGGTTACAATGCCATCCAGCTCATGGCTATTCCCGAGCACCCCTATTATGCCTCATTCGGCTACCAGGTTTCGAGTTTTTTCGCCCCTTCTTCTCGGTTTGGAACCCCGGAGGACTTGAAACACCTCATCGATATGGCCCACGGCCAGGGGTTGACGGTGCTTATGGATCTTGTTCATTCCCATGCGGCGTCCAATGAAGTGGAAGGCTTAAGCTGTTTCGATGGAACGGAATATCAATATTTTCACCAGGGTCCCCATGGGGTTCATCCGGCATGGGGGTCCCGTTGTTTCGACTACGGCAAACCCCAGGTTCTCCATTTCCTTCTTTCCAATTGCCGGTATTGGCTCGATGAGTTCCGGGTGGACGGATTCCGATTCGACGGGGTCACCAGCATGCTCTATCTGCACCACGGTATGGCGAAAGACTTCACTTCCTATGCGGACTACTTCGATGACTCGGTGGATGAAGATGCCTTGACCTATCTGACCCTGGCCAACAAGGTGATCCATGAGGTTCGGCCCCAGGCAATTACCATTGCGGAGGATGTCTCGGGAATGCCGGGCCTGGCTGCACCCATTGAAGAGGGGGGCTATGGGTTCGATTTCCGATTTGCCATGGGGGTTCCGGATCTGTGGATCCGGCTTACCAAGGACTTGCCAGATGAAGCATGGCCCATGGGGCGCCTCTGGTATGAATTGAACAACCGGCGGCCCGAAGAAAAAACCATCAGCTATGCCGAATCCCACGATCAAGCCCTGGTGGGAGACCAGACCTTACTTTTTCGTCTTATCGGTTCGGCTATTTATGAACACATGCGTGTCGATGACAACCACCTATCCGTAGACCGGGGGGTGGCACTGCACAAAATGATCCGGCTCATCACACTCGCGACCGCAGGAGACGGTTACCTCAATTTCATGGGAAATGAGTTCGGGCATCCCGAGTGGATCGATTTTCCTCGGGAAGGAAACGTCTGGTCGTTTAGGTTTGCAAGAAGGCAATGGCGCCTGGCCGACGACCCGGGTCTGAAATACCATCAGCTTGGGAAATTTGATCGAGATATGGTTCAACTGGCTAAAAGGATGCGTTTTTTTGGATCGCAATCCATCAGGCTTCTTAAGGAACATGACCATGAAAAGATCCTCATTTTCATGCGGAAAAATTTATTGTTTTGCTTTAATTTTAACTATTTAAATTCCTATTATAATTATAGATTTTATGCTCCAATCGGAAAATATAAAATGATACTTGACAGCGATGCCGCCTGTTTCGGCGGACACGGACGCCTGACACCGGACCAGATACATGTCACCACGGAGAGCCGGACCGGTGGAGTATTGAGCCTCTATCTTCCCTCCCGGACGGCCATAGTATTGCAGAAGGAAGCGTAAACCCTGCAGTTGCATAAAAAACATGACAGGGTATAGAAAAAAATAATGATAACAGGGCATTTGAATACGTTTAGGCATTGTTCGCGAATAAACTTTGATGGCTTCGTAAAAAGTTCATCTGCTGCGTTGCGCTGCATCCCCTGCCCGGTTGAATGCCGCTTTGCGGCCCTGCTTCGCAGGATTCAACCGGGTAAATCATTGCGGCGTACCTATAACTACGCCTCATTCCTCAGGATTTGCGCGCCTTGCATCCGAAGCTTTTTACTTTGCCATCCCAATTTTGAGTTTTTACGATTTCATAAACTTTTGGTAGCGTTGTCAATAGGAGACTTGGAATAATGCTCTCCAATTCGCCGTCGGTGTACCATTTTTATGCATCAAACCCGTTGTAGTAATAAGCGAGGCGAACC
>Ga0210056_1001773_pt1 | contig 18599 bp, 15 predicted proteins | sample CryGeyCG2014_080_2_FD_183965 | JGI IMG/M metagenome (GOLD analysis project Ga0210056, IMG submission 183965) | Groundwater microbial communities from aquifer - Crystal Geyser CG07_land_8/20/14_0.80 (SPAdes) (version 2) | ecosystem: Environmental > Aquatic > Deep subsurface > Groundwater | place... | reverse complement strand
TAAGCAGATTCCTAAAAGAATAATCTTTATTTTCATGTTCGGCTCCTTTTCAGTCTTCTCAAATATTAATTAACCGCCATCCTTTTAGTCAATCCTTCCATGAATATTTCAGATTGCGGTAGCCGCCATGAGGAGGGATGAGGGAGGGTTTTTCATTCTTTTTGTTCATTTATATGTTCGCATTTGTTGTCCTACTTAAAAACTTCGCTATAATCCACCTCAATGCCATTCTTTACCTTTTTGTAATAAATAATCTTTACATTAATGGTCTCCGATAAAGATCGTTTAGTCTTGTAAGTATCTGGTTTTATCGATACAGGAATATCACCGACATAACCATCAATCCCTTTTGATTCATCTGTATTATCCGACAATCTGTAATCAACGCCCTTGATCTCAGCGGCTTTCTTTAAAACAGCCTCCTGAAATTTAAGTCCAAGAAATGTTTTGACAATTACAAGGTCTTTTGCCCATTCACTTATCATGTTTTCATCTATTTTATTTGCTGCGCTTTTAAGGTTTTCTACCATAGCAAGAATCTTTTTTCTGGCGTTTTTTATTGCATCAGGATGTTTTTGTAGATACCACGGTTCCCACTCATCTATGGTCTTACCTGGAAATTCCTGTATTAATTCGCTCAGTTGACCCACAACCTTTGGTCTTGTGCCTTGTGCATTCTGATTTGCAAGATTGATTATCTGGGTTACATATTTTGGAAATGATGGGGATGGTATTTCCAAAGCCGCTCTGATTTGTTCATTTGTAAGTTTTATCTTCACTATTAAAACGATCCTTTACTCATTTTTTGTAAGGCAACAAATTTATTTCTATACTTGAAGTTCTGAGAAGAATCTGCCTGAACCAATCTATTCTTAATCAGATGAGCATTAATAAATGTTTTGTTCTTCAAATAAAGATAACCCATCAAATTGCCGGCACTGTCATATTTTATGGCATCAAATTTCAGAAATACCTTTTGCCCTTTCAATTTTTCCTTCAAGAACTGAAGTGCCTTACCATTGATTGCCTTATTCTCTTTAACGCCGATGAGCCTGACTCTCAAATCATTATCCAGAAGCATGATTTCAGGGCTTACGATTTCTTTAACAGAATAGTAAGTCTCCCTCTGAGAATCTGAGTTATCAATCTTTGAGCCGAACCGCAGTTTTTTGGGGTCAATTTTTTTATCGAACTTAACAGGGTCTTTAAAAACGTAAGGAAGTTCCAAAATTTCTTTTTTGAAATCTATATTCTTCTTATCTTGCTTTACTACACTCATATCTCCTTTAATTTTTTCCTTAATTGCAGGTAAGAAATCCTTATTGATTTCGTATCCGACAGAGTTTCTGTTCAGATTCTTAGCAGCGAGACAGGTTGTCCCACTTCCCAAAAACGGGTCAAGCACAGTGTCGCCGACGAAACTGAACATCTTTATCAGTCTTTTGGGAAGCTCTTCGGGAAACATGGCAAGGTGCTTGTCCTGCCTCTCTCCTGCAAAGTTCCAGTGACCTGAAAAATATTTGTTCCATTCTTCTGTGGTCAGTTTAGATTTTTCTTTAGTTTCTCTACTTACCTTTGGAGGCTCGCCCAGCTTTTTGAATATTAAAATAAATTCATAGTCAAGCTTGATAATTCCATTCCTTGGATAGGGGAAAGAGCCCATGATTGTCGCGCCGCCGGTTGTGTTGCAAGTCGTAACCTTCTGCCAGATGATTGCGCCCATGTAATCAAAACCGATTGTTTCACAGAACTTGATTATTTCTTCTCTGATGGGAATGATTTTATATCTGCCGTAATACACTGACCTTGCAAATTGGTCGCCTATGTTTACGCACAGGCGACAGCCATTGTGTAGAACTCTATAACATTCATTCCAGACAAGGTTGAGATTGTTGATGTAGTCTTCGTAAGTATCATTAAACCCTATCTGGCTTCCATTGCCGTAGTCCTTTAACTGCCAATAAGGAGGCGAAGTAACGACGAGATGAACGCTCTCATCCTTAAGCTCGCCCATGTTTCGGCTGTCGCCGATGATTATGGTAGTTTTAGGTTTTATACTGTTCCCCCTTCCCTTTTTAGAAAGCGCTGCCCTCATTATGTTGCTCCCATATTAACATCTTACAGTCCAATTTTAGAGCAGTAACAGGTTATTACGCAAGCATTACATTTTGGAGAACGTGCAGTGCAGATTTTTCTTCCGTGAGAAATCATATTTACATGTAAGGAGAAACGCATTGGAGGAGGGATAAGCTCTTGTAACAAGTCCATATTCTTCGCGGTGCAGTTTTCGCTGTTGTGAGTCTTTGTGTTCCAGCCGACCCTGTTAGCAATTCTCCAGCAGTGTGTGTCTACCGGAAATACTTGGCGCTCGAGCGAATAGAGCATCACACAGCGAGCCGCTTTTTTCCCAACCCCCGGAAGAGAAGAAAGAAACTGTTCACATTCTTCATCCGACATTTTCTTTAGAGGCGCAAGCGTTGGTTTCCCAAATTTTTTTATCAGAGTTTTTATAATTGCCTTGACAGCCATGGCTTTTTGATTTTGGAGGCCTCCCCAGGCAATTACCTGACTAACCTTTCTTACAGGAGTATCGGCAAGCATTTTATATTTCGGGAAGGCGCGCTTAAAGGTTCTATAAGCATTGAGATATACCTTCTCGCTTCTCTTTACGCTGCAAAGTATAAAAACAAGTTCGTCCAGAGGATTTTTTTTATTATAGTGAGAAAAATCTTTATACTCTTTCCTTAGTTTTTGTGTTATTTCAGATATGTGCGGAGCAGGGGGCTTAAACATTTTTATCAATCTTCCTTCCGGAGTTCAACCAACCCGATATTGGGCATACACAAAATGTAAAAACATGCAGTAAAAAGTAGCAAAGAAGGTGAGAGGGGCTTAGGCTTGATTATATCTTGCAAAATACTCGTCAATTTCTGGCCGTAATTCAATGCCAACATGTTCAAAAATATCGAGCAACTGTTGATAGGTGCCCTGGCCACCAAGAAAGTCCCAAAATTCTTCAGCCACTTTTAATTCGTTTCGCAAGTCTAACATCCCTCGCATGGTCCACCGATTGTAAGGTTGCGGGTCATAAGGATTGTAAGGAATTGCAATTATAGTCTGAACATTTGCACTTGGGTTATCAGCCAAGGCCGCTGCAACCCATTCTAAAAGTGTTCTCTTAAATTCTTTAAATCCTCCCGCATTAGGCTTTGCCGTTTTAATATCAAAGAGATAGATAGTCCCATCGTGTGCAATAAGCTTAATATCAACCTTTGTGAGTTTTACTTTCCTCATCTGTCCTTGCTGGCAAACAGCTCTAAGGGCTTCTATTTCAATTGGCTTATCAGGATTTGAGTTTGCTGTTGCAAGGTTATCCATAATGTTTTGAATGACATTATGTGCTTCAGAACTAATTTGTATTCCGGCAACTTGTTGCGATAATGCACTCTGAAAATTTGTGGAGGCCAATGCCTTTGCAACTGGCTCAAAAATGCTTGTGCCAAAATTAGTATTAAGAGAGTGAATAAATGAAAAAAGTGCCATTCTATCTTTCCCAAGTAGTCTTGTATGAAAAGGCATTGACGCTGGCTCTGGATTGTAGTTTTGAAATTTATGCCTCAGGCTATTGCGCAAAACAGTTTCTACATCTTGGCACTGTTGTCTAGACAAGGGCATTGTTTTTATATTCCTTAAGGTTTTGAATAAATTCTTGTGTTATTGGATTTGAATATGCTCCTTTAGCCCTGGTGTAGTCAGATTTTTTTAAGGTATTAATCACTTTGTCTATAGTGTTCTTAAATATTTCTTGCAGCCTAACAGCGTCTAATAATTTTTTATAAACAAACTCTTTATTTCCATTTTTATTTCTAATGGAATAATTTTTAATATTTTTAATAAAATCCTTTTCAAAGGGCATGTCTTCGATAAGATACCGAAAGCCCATAAATAAATGATACCTATATTTGTTAAATTCTCTGTAAGAATCTTCGTCTTTTTGTAATTTGTCCCATTTTGAGGAAATCAAACCCGCAATGTAATATGGTAAGGGATCATGCTCTTTCTTGAAAAAATCTCCGTTGTAGTTTTTTATTACTTTCCCGATATTGCCTGCAACAATATGCGGTATATCAAGAAACATAGCCATAAACGATTTCAATTGTTCTTTGATTTCAATTATATTGTTCCTGTTTAATCCAGAGCTTGCATATTGATTAGTTCTTCGCTCGTAGTAAAGATTATCAATATGTTTTGTCGCTAAATAAAAATCTTCTAATAATTTTTGGAATTCAGTTAAGGCAAATAATTGTTCTTCTGTAATTCTTGACTGACTATTTGTTGATAAAATAATTGAATCCCTTAAATTGCTATCAGTAGTAATAACAACTTTCAATGGTATTAAAGCGTTATCTATCCCTTCTTTATTTCTACATTCATATAAAACATTAGAGGTTTGGCAACCGTTAACAATTTGATAATTCTCAAGAACAAGCGTATTCCCTTTCCCATTATTGGTATCAGCAACTACTGTGATTCCATTATTTAGCAAGGAAAACTCGCTAAAATTCCCTATTTCAATAGTCTTTTTTATCCCTTCATTTACAGTGTTTTCTAATCCCAAAAAATCTCTAAGATTATCATTGAAAAGGCTCTTGATTTTGTCTTGCTCTTCATCCATTATTAATTTTCTGAATTCAGAAAATGGTATGAAGCCAATAGAAGCTTCTTCGACATTGTTAATGCTGTTTAATATTGTTCTATTTTCAAATTTGAACGTTGCTTTCAGAGGGTTGATAGCTCTTTTATGTTTATTTATTAATTTTGATTTATCAACCAATTCAATTTTAGTATCACTAAATAGACCTAAACTTCCTAAAGCCTGTTTTTTTATAGAAAGGGTAGTTAGCAAAGTTGATTCTCCTTCTTGCCTAACTCCTAACGAAGCATAGAAGCAATGTAATTTGAATTCTTTAACGCTGCCTATTTTGTCTAATAATTTCAAATAAATCTCCCTGAATGATGCTAACTCATTAATGTTATATGCAGGAGTGTCACTAAAAAAATCAATTACGACATCTAAGAAATTAGCTGCTTCAGAATCACTAAAACTTTCAGAAGTTTTAGCTTGAAAAAAGTAAACATCAACATTCAGAGTCTGACCATCAAAATCATCAATATCTTCACTATTGAATACGATTTTATCATTTATGCAGAAAGCTATAGCATCTATACCCTTAGATTTTCCTGTAGACATATTTTCTAACTCATTTTTAGATATTATGCTATTAACTTCATGGCTCAGGATTGAATATGTTACAAAATACTCAAATTGATCAGTTTCTTTTATTTTTTCTGAAAAACCTATTTTTTCAATAAAACTTTTCAAATGTGATTTTGTAATACTGTCCATGTTACCCTTTCTTTAAGTGAAAAATAATTTCTGAATAAGCACCCTTATCTTTTTCTGTGCGATTTAAAACTGGGCGCTTGAATTGATTAACGATTTGCATACCGGCATTTTCTGCAATGGTCGGATACATATTATATTTGTCATTGGCTACAAGGAAAATGTCATAATCAGCAACTAAAAACTTTTGGGAGTTTTTGAGAACGTCTGTTATCCCTTGAATGTAATTTTGTTTTGCTTCTCTGCTTTGTCCTTTATGGAGCGGGCCGATTTCTAAATCATCTTTGCGTCTAAAACCAAAAAGGTCATAGGCATAAGCATGTTGTTCGTGGTAATCAATTAGCCCAACATATGGTGGACTCGAAAATATTCCTTTGATTTTTTGCTTTTGTGCTAATCCCGCAAAGGCTGGATTTTTCTTTTCAAGTTCATTGAATATATCAATTGTTCTGCTGTCACCGGTTAAGCATAATTGAAAGGTTTGAGTTCTCAATCTGTCAAATTGCAAAAGACGTTTTACGGTATCCTTAGTATAGGTTTCCCACCACTTTAGAATGGAGAACAAGGGCTTACAAACCTTGCCGTGTTTTGCGCAGTAATACGTTGCTGTAATTGGCTCAATCAACGTTGCTAAATCAGCGTGAGTAGTTGCTCTGCAAGAACGCATAGTTCTGCTCAAAATAATACTGATGATTCTTTTGGTGTCAGCATCTTTTATTTTTTGGATTTCATCAAACACACACTGAATTTCTTCTCTGATGTGTTGGGAATACCACTTGTCCAAAAATGTATTAACCTTATCTTTCTTTAATTTGATGTTATACGCTTTAACGAGCTTATTGAAGACAGGTAAAAATTCTTTTTCCTTTTCTGCGCCGTATTTCTCCTCGTTAATCTGATTGCGCTGGACTTTGTATTTGTATTCAGGGACAGGAAAATATTTATTGTTGAATTCATAAAGTGACTGCAAAAGTTTCTCCTCAAATTCAAGCGTATGAGAATTTGACAAGAACTCTCTGAGCGCTTTTGTTATTCGGTCTATTTCCATTTGAACCTTTGCAAGGTCGTATTTCACAACTTTGCAATTACTTATCAGCGCATTGAAGGCAGAAACGTCCATGCCGATGGCATGCATTCCAAGTTCACAGGCTTGCACCATAGCAGTGCCACTACCGGCAAATGGGTCTAAAATTATATCGCCCTTTTTGAAACATGCTTTTTTCTTGAAATTATCAGTATGGCTGTCAAGGAAATATTCAACAAGTTGTGGGATGAATTTGCCTTTGTAAGGATGAAGTCTGTGAACGTGTTTGGTTGTCTCGGCTTCTTTATATTGGTCAAAAGAAAGCGCCCAATTTAAATCTTCTCCGAGTTGCTCTTTCCATAAAACTTCACGGTTGCCATTGTAAGGCTTATAGTAATTTATTAGCTCTTGCTGTAAAACCTGTGTCATTCCATTGTCGCCAATTTTTTTGACACGACCATACTGGATAAGATAAGAAATATTAGATGTTGTTACTGTCTTGCCCATATATTTTGTAGCCCATTCGCTGGCTTCTTTTATAGTCAATAACTTGTCTCTTTCCATTATCCTGAGATCCCTGCCTATTCCTCTATCCACGCATAAAAACCCTGCTCGTCTGTAATTCCCAATCTTTCAACCAACCCTTTTCTTATGACATCTCTGACTTTACCAATCATTTCAATATCCCCTCTACCCGCATTTTGTAAATCCGCAGTTGTGGCAGATTGCGCAGCCGCTTTCGTGCTCAACTGCGCCGCCGCATTCAGGACACGCTCCTATTAGCATGATTGCTGAAGCGTCTTTGTGTCCGTTGCCATTGCCTTTATCGCAGACGTGGTGGTATTTTTCAAGGGCTTTTGCAATCGCATCAGAGCAGGAGAAAATCTGTCCTCCGCTGTGCCATGCCGGCTGGTGACAGCGCACACCTTTAAGCTGGCTTGTTATTGCTTCAGGCTCAATATTGGACCTCAGGGCAAGGGAGATAAGCCTCCCCAATGCTTCTGACTGACTTGAAGCGCATCCTCCTGCCTTGCCCATGGATGTGAAGAGTTCAAAGAGGTGGCCTTTTTCATCCTCGTTAATTGTGATATAGATATTTCCACATCCTGTCTTCATAAGACGCGTTGAACCTTTGATTAACTCCGGCCTTTTTCTCGGCACTATCTTCTGGGCTGCCTGACTGTCGACTGCCGGCTGCTGACTGCCTTCTTTTGATTTTCCTGTTGAAAGCACCTGTTTTTCCCTTGAGCCGTCCCGATAAACAGTAACCCCTTTGCAGCCGAGCTTGTATGCGAGCAGATATACATCCTCAACATCCTTTGGCGCTGCCTCATGCGAGAAATTGACTGTCTTTGATACGGCATTGTCAACATATTTCTGGAAGGCAGCCTGTATTCTTATGTGTTCTTCCGGCGTTATGTCATGCGCTGTGACAAATACAGCCTTGACGTCATCAGGGATTTCCTGAAAATCTTTTATGGTCCCTTTTTCAGCTATTTTCTCCATCAATTCCCTGTTCCAGAAACCACGCTCTTTAGCGACTCTTTCAAAGTAAGGGTTTACCTCTATGAGCTTTGTTCCTTCCATAACAGTCCTCACATAGGAGACTGCAAAGAGAGGCTCTATGCCTGATGAACACCCCGAGATTATAGACAGCGTGCCTGTGGGCGCAATGGTTGTTACTGTTGCATTTCTTACCCTGAGTTTCCCGTCATAGATGCTTCCTTCGTAATTTTGGAAAACTCCTCTTTCTTCCGCCAGCGCCTCTGACGCCTTCTTGCCTTCTGCCTGAATGAATCCCATAACCTCTTCGGCAAGCCCTACTGCGCGCTCAGAGTTGTAGGGGATGCCCATTTGAATGAGCAGGTCTGCCCAGCCCATAACCCCGAGTCCTATCTTTCTGTTTGCCTTTGTCATTTCCTCTATTTTCTTCAACGGGTATTTGTTTACATCTATTACGTTGTCCAGGAAATGCACTGCTTTCCATACCGTGTCTCTTAATTTCTGCCAGTCAACGTCGGCTTCGCTGTTACGGGCAGCGTGGTTTGCAAGGTTGATTGAACCAAGATTGCATGATTCATACGGAAGCAGCGGCTGCTCTCCGCATGGATTAGTTGATTCTATTGCGCCTGTTTTTGGAGTAGGATTTGATTCATTTACCCTGTCAAGGAATACAATGCCCGGCTCTCCATTTTCCCACGCATGGTGGACTATGAGGTCAAACACCTCCTTTGCCTTGAGTCTCTGCGTAATCTTATGTGTCCGGGGATTTAGGAGGTCATACTGCCTGTCTTCTGACAGGGCCTTCATGAATTCTTCTGTGAGTCCAACCGAGATATTAAAATTGTTGAGCTTTGTATTTTCATTCTTGCATGTGATGAAACTTATAATATCAGGATGGTCAACTCTCAAAAGCCCCATATTTGCGCCTCTTCTTGTCCCGCCCTGCTTTACTGCCTCTGTTGCCGTATCAAACACCGTCATAAACGATATCGGGCCTGATGATACGCCTTTGGTTGAGCCTACGACGTCTCCGCTGGGCCTGAGCCTTGAAAAGCTGAATCCTGTCCCTCCGCCTGATTTATGTATTATTGCAGCGTTCTTCACCGCATCAAATATGGATTCCATTGAGTCATCAATAGGCAGCACAAAACATGCAGAGAGCTGTCCAAGCCTCCTTCCTGCATTCATCAATGTAGGGCTGTTAGGGAGGAAATTTAGAGAGGTTATTGTTTCATAAAAAGATGACTCTAACGCATTAACCTCCGTCTCTGTTTTCCCATAGTGCAGATCAGCGGACGCAATACTTTTTGCAACTCTCTTGAAAAGCTCATGCGGCGTCTCTACAATTTTCCCCTCTTCGTTCTTTTTGAGGTACCTTTTCTCAAGGACTTTTATTGCATTCTGTGTGAGGCTGAGACCGTCTAAGACCTTCATAAATTCCTCCCGTTCAAATTGTATGATTTAGATGATTTCTTTAAGTTCCATCTGACTGTTATGCCTTTCAAGCAAACTCATCCGCTGCCTCATCAACTCTTCAATAGCATTTTCTTTTTCTATAGGACAGTTTTTTGTGCAGATATCAGGGCATTTCAAGCAGACAAACCAATCTCCAAAGCCCTTGCAAATCTCCATGAATTAACGCCTCCGGTATTCCAAGAATTTGTGCTGTCAAGTAAGGTTTTAGTAATTAAACCACAATATCTTGTGGATGTCAAGAGGAAAGTGATTTTTTTATAACTGCCTGATTTAGAAGAATTTTCTCGGTGAAATCAGTGTTGAGAGTTTGTTAGCGGATTTTCAAGGAATATTTAAGGGAGAGAGGTTCTGCTTATTTGTGTTAAAATTATCTGTTTATGAACGAGAAAAAAGGCAGAGTTTATCTGGTTGGCGCAGGCCCCGGAGATATCGGACTGCTCACAGTCAAAGGCATGAAATGCCTGCAGCGGGCAGATGCGGTGATTTATGATTTTCATTTAAATGCTCAGGTTCTGAATTACATAAAACATGACGCTGAATTCATCTACGCCGGCAAGAGAGGCGGACATCATACAATGACGCAGGATAGAATAAATAAAGTCCTCGTTGAAAAGGCAAAGGAAGGAAAGGTGGTTTGCAGGCTTAAAGGCGGCGACCCCTTTGTGTTCGGCAGGGGAGGAGAAGAGGCAGAGGCGCTTGCTGAAAACAATATTGATTTTGAAGTCGTGCCCGGCGTGAGTTCTGCTGTGGCAGCGCCGGCATACGCCGGCATACCTATCACGCACAGGGGGTATTCATCTTCGTTTGCGGTAATCCCGGGTTATGAGGACACGACAAAAAAAGAGTCTGCGATAGACTGGGCCAAGCTTGCAACAGGAGCAGGCACTCTCATTTTTTTAATGGCTGTAAAGAATATGGATGTGCTTGTAAAAAAACTGATGGAAAACGGCAGAAGCCCGGACACGCCTGTTGCCGTGATAAGATGGGGCACAAGACCAGACCAGAAGACCATAACAGGAGTCCTGAGAGACATTGCCGGCATTGTGAGGGAAAAAGATATAAAACCTCCCGCCGTTATGGTTATAGGCGAAGTCGTGAAATTAAGAGATAGACTAATGTGGTATGAGAAGAAACCAATGTTCGGACTCAGGGTGCTTGTTACAAGAGAGCATTCAGGAGGATTTGAACCCCTTGAAGATATGGGAGCGGAGATAATTGAGTTTTCTACAATAGAGATTGTTCCGCCTGAAAGTTACGATGAACTTGACAGGGCGATAAATAAAATTGAGGCATACAACTGGATAATTTTTACAAGCGGCAATGGTGTGAAGTATTTCTTTGAGAGGCTTATGGAAAGAGATAAAGACATCAGGGATTTGAGAGGCATAAAAATATGCGCGATTGGGACAAGGACCGCGGCGGAAATAAAAAAATACGGGATAAGGGTTGACTTAATACCGGAGGAATTTAATGCAGAGGGACTCATTGAAGCATTTCTCAAAATTCAAAATTCAAAATTAAAAAATCAAAGTTTAAAGGGGATAAAGATTTTACTCCCGAGGGCTGAAAAGGCAAGAGAGATTTTTCCTGAAAAAGTGAGAGAACTTGGAGGAGAGATTGACGCCCCTGCAGCTTACCGCGCAGTCAAGCCTGAGATGCACGGCAAACGGTTGAAGCGGTTTTTAAGAGAGGGCCGCATATCAATTGCTACCTTCACAAGCGCCGCAACATTCAACAACTTCATGGAGATTATGGGAGCAGATGCGGATGAGCTTCTCAGGGATGTTGCGATTGCTGTTATAGGGCCTGTAACTGCAAAGGCAGTTGAAAAGGCAGGGCTCAAAATTGCAATTATGCCTGAGACTGCGACAATTGAGGCAATGGTTGAAGATATTATAAAATGGGCGGCAAAGAGGCAAACTGCCGCATAAACCTTCACGCCGCAACTGGACTGCCTGTTTTATGAAATGGTATCATAAAAAACATAGGTTCTTTCTCTTAGTAATTTTTAACTTTTAATTTTGAACTTTTTTTGACAGCCCCCTTAGCTCAGTAGGATAGAGCACAGGTTTCCTAAACCTGGTGTCGCAAGTTCGATTCTTGCAGGGGGCACTTTAAATATCAATATGAAAAACCAACTTAAATATCTCCAGAATCTATTTTATGACATGATGAATGACTACGGCAGAGTTTTTGTTGTAATCAAGCAGTCTGAACGCACTGTGATAGGGAATAGGGGTTTTACTGACGAAGAAAAAGAAAACGGGCTTGTGCTGGCATTTAACAGCAAAAACTATAAAACCCTTCAGTGGACCGAAGACGGAAGCATCGTTACAACGCTTGGATTCGGCTCTAACAATAAAATTGAAAACTGTTTTTTGCATGCCGATGATATAGTCTCCGTGTATTCCCCTGATGCAAAGATAAAATTTGACAGGTGGGATATGCTGGAGACTAAAGATTCTCTTTCAGAGCCTCAAAAAATCCGAAACGATAAAAAAGATGCTGCGACCAAAGGGAATATAGTTTCACTGAACAGTTTCAGAAAAATAAAATCCTGAGCCTTGATTTTTAGGCAGGCATGTTATAGCATTCTATCAGTATGGCAAAGAAAGTTTTAATTGTTGATGATGAAAAAGATATTGCTGAGCTTATAGCATATAATCTCAAGAAAGAAGGTTTTGCTGCAGATTCGGCTCCGGACGGCGAAACAGCCCTCGCAAAGATAAAGAAAGGCAATTATGGCCTCGTAATCCTTGACCTGATGCTTCCCGGACTTCAGGGCATTGAACTCTGCAGAATTCTGAGAAATGACCCTGCGACGTCTTCTCTCCCTGTTATAATGCTCACTGCAAAAGGAGAAGAAGTTGACAAGGTTGTCGGACTTGAGATGGGCGCAGACGACTACATTACAAAACCCTTCAGCCCCAGAGAGCTTGTCGCAAGGATTAATGCTGTTCTCAGGAGGGCGGAAGAAAGGCCTGCATCAGCCCGTATAATAAAAGAAGGCGTCCTCGTTATAGACAAAGATGCGTATGCCGTAACCCGCCAAGGCATTCCGGTTAAACTGAGCGCTACGGAATTCAGGCTTCTTCTTTATCTCGTTGAAAGAAAGGGAAGGGTTTTTAACCGCGAACAACTTCTCAATGCAGTATGGAGCGATGAGGCCTTCGTTGAGCCGAGAACAGTGGATGTGCACATAAGAAGGCTGCGCGCGCAGATTGAGGAAAATCCTTCAAGTCCCCGCTATATCAAGACCCTGCGCGGCGCCGGTTATTTTTTTGACGGCAAGCAATGAAACGCGTCCTGTTCAGAAAAGCGATACTCCTGTATCTTATAATATTGTCCCTCCTACTTGTTGGTATTGAAATATATCTAACAACCGCCACAAAGGATAACCATCTCTTTTTTGTATTGCTGACTGTAGCCTTCATAGCTGCTTTCGTATTACTTATACAGACGAAAAGGCTTGCAAGAACAATAGAGGAGATAGCGGCTTTTTCAAGAGAAGTCACAGCAGGCGATTTCAAGACAAGACTGTTTCTTAAGGAAAAGGGAGAAATCGGAGAACTCGCAAAAAATATAAATGCTATGGCGCATGAACTCAAGAAGCGGCTTGAGCGGAGCAATGAGGACAGGCACAAGATAGAAGAGCTTTTGAAAAATATGCCTGATGGCTTTGTGCTTTTAGACGCCAAGGGCAAGGTGTTGATCTGTAATCCTGCTGCAAAAAAAGTTTTCGGGGTTGAGCGCGATATAGAGGGCAGGCCTCTGCTGGAGGTAATCAGAAATGTCGGGTTAACCGATATCATGAAAAAGGTTGCGGATAAGGAAGAATCTGTTGTGCAGGAAATGGAGATTGCATATCCAAAGGAACTTTATCTCATGGCAACAGCAGCGCCGTTTTATTATCCTCCCCAGAGCGAGAATGTGTCGGGCGTCATGCTGTCATTTCATGATATTACAAGGCTCAGGCAGCTTGAGGACATGAGAAGGGATTTTGTGGCAAATGTATCCCATGAAATAAAAACTCCCATTACGGCAATAAAGGGGTTTGCCGAGACATTGCTTGGAGGCGCAATTGATGATAAGGAGAACGCCCCGAGGTTTTTACAGACAATTAAAAATCACAGTGAGCGCCTGAATTCGCTCGTTGAAGACCTGCTTACGCTTTCAAGGATAGAATTCGGCGATATAAAGATGGAAAAAACAGCAGTCAGCCTTGACGATGTTATTGATACAGTCTTTACTACATTGCGGAACAAGGCTGAGATAAATGGCCTTTATCTGAAAAAGGAGATGCCTAAAAATCTTGGCGAGATAAAGGCAGACAGAAATCGTTTGACCCAGATACTTCTTAATCTTGTGGATAACGGCATAAAGTTTACTGAAACGGGAGGAGTGACTGTGAGCGTGCAAGCACGCTCAGGTGTTAGGGAGCAGGGATTAGGGGTTAGTAAAAAAGAACCAATCCCCAGCCCCCAACCACAAATCCCAGATTTCGGCACACTCGAAATCATAGTTGAGGATACCGGCATAGGCATTCCGCAGAAGCATCTGTCCCGTCTTGGTGAAAGGTTTTACAGGGTTGACAGCTCCCGCTCAAGGGAACTCGGAGGAACCGGGCTCGGGCTTGCGATTGTAAAGCATCTTGTAAAGGCGCAGGGCTGGGAAATGAAAATAGAAAGCGCTCAGGAAAAAGGCACAAAGGTAAGAATTTTCTGCCCTATCTGTTAATCAGAACTTAACACCCCTTTAATACTGCTGTAACATTGCCCTGTTACTCTAAATCATATTGAAAGAAGACGTAACAGGATTTTCATACCTTTGTAACACGATTGTAACAATTAAAGTATATGCTAAAAGCATAAAAAGGAGGAAAAATGAAAGCAGTTTTGAAATTTGCATTGGTTATTGCTTTGTTCTTGTCGTTCACCCATGTGGAGGCCGCAGAAACCCTCAACGGCGCTGGAGCTACCTTCCCTTATCCGGTATATTCTGCATGGGCTTATGAATATAATAAGATTACGGGTCTTAAACTGAACTACCAGTCTATCGGTTCAGGAGGCGGGATAAGACAGATTACGGAGAGGACCGTGGATTTCGGGGCATCTGATGCGCCTCTCACCCCGGAGCAGCTCAACAAAGGCAGACTCCTACAATTTCCTGCAGTCATCGGAGGAGTAGTCCCTGTGGTTAATATTCCGGGTGTTAAAGCAGGTGAAATGAAGCTTGATTCCGGAGCTCTCTGCAAGATATACATTGGAGAGATAAAATACTGGGATGACATGAAACTTAAGGCGTTAAATCCCAAAACTAATCTTCCACATGGTGAAATTACCGTTGTGCACAGGTCAGACGGCTCGGGGACAACCGCCATATTTACTGAATATCTTAAAAGTGTCTGTCCCGAGTGGAAAAATGCGGTAGGCGCGGGAACCTCGGTAAAATGGCCTGTTGGTATCGGTGGTAAGGGAAACGAGGGCGTGGCGAACTATACGAAAAGAACTGCCAACTCCATAGGATACGTTGAATTTGCCTATGCTAAGCAAAATAAGCTGGGACATGTCCAACTTAAGAATAAGGCGGGGCATTTTGTGCAGCCGAGCTTTGAGAGTTTTGAGGATGCCGCTGATAAAGGCGACTTTGATTCCAAGAAAGACTTTCATCTCTGGCTTGTCAATGCCCCGGGCAATGGTTCATGGCCCATAGCAGGCGCAACCTTTATACTCCTTGCTAAGGAGAAGGCAGATTCAAACAAGAATGTCGTCAAATTCTTTGACTGGGCATTCAAAAACGGAGACGCCAAGGCCAAAGAACTAATATATGTCCCTTTGCCTAAAGCATTAAAGGATAAGATTAGGGCATACTGGAAGACAAACGGTTTGCAATAGGGAAGTAACTCCCCCTTCCCCCTCTTAACCTAAGAGGGGGTATATTCCTCCCCTTAAGATAAGGGGAGGTTAGGAGGGGTTATGAAGTCTCATTAAAGGAGAAGCAAAGTTAAATGCCGAGAACTGCTAAAAGAAATCCTGTTGATACGATATTTGCGTCTGTTACCGCCATTGCTTCATTTTCAGTCATTATATTTATCATTGGTATTTTGTATGTGCTTATCTCTGAATCTTCACTGGCAATCGGGAAATTCGGCGTCATAAAATTTCTCACCTCAACAGACTGGGACCCTGTAAAGGAATCCTTCGGCGCGCTGACCAATATATATGGGACTCTCATTACAACCTTTCTTTCTCTTATAGTTGCAATCCCTGTTGCTGTTGGCATCGCTGTCTTTGTTACCGAAATATCCCCAAAGTTTCTCAAGGGACCTATTGGCATAGCCATAGAGCTTCTGGCTGCCATCCCCAGCATCATATACGGCATGTGGGGACTCTTTACACTCTCACCAATAATGAGCAGCTATGTCGAGCCATTTATGAAAAAGGTTACAGCCGGAATACCTTTAATCAATATTCTTTTTCGGGGCACACCAATGGGAATAGATATTTTAACGGCAAGCGTAATCCTGAGTATTATGATCATCCCCTTTACTGCAAGTATATCGAGAGACTCCTTTAATCTAACGCCTGCAGTGGTAAAAGAATCAGCTTATGCCCTTGGAGCTACAAAATGGGAGGTCGTCAAAAATGTTGTTATTCCCTATTCAAAACTCGGTGTTTTCGGAGGGATAGTCCTTTCTCTCGGAAGGGCATTGGGCGAGACTATGGCTGTTGCCTTTGTCCTCGGAAACAATCACCGAATAACTACATCGCTTCTTGATGCTGCAGCAACCATAACCGTCACACTTGCAAATGAATTTACCGAGGCAGACAGGGATATTTACCTGTCATCCCTTTTTTATCTTGCGCTTGTGCTCTTTGTGATGAGCTTCATCACCCTGGCCATAGCGAAAATTTTTCTCCTTAAAGCAGAGAGGAAGTATTCACGATGACAAGAGAGCAAACAAGAAAGATAGAAAATATTTTTGCTCTAACGCTGAGCGCCCTTGCTGCTCTCATAGGACTTTTCTGGCTTGTCTTCATACTCGGAGATGTGATTGTCCAGGGAATAAAGGCGTTGAACCTGAGTCTGTTCATCAATGACCCTGCTCCGGCCGGCGTTGAGGGAGGAGGACTGAGAAATGCATTTGTCGGACAGTTGATAATAACCCTGTGCGCTACATTGATAGGTGTTCCTGTTGGCGTGCTCGCCGGAACATTTCTTGCCGAGTATGCACGCGGCAGAAAGATTGCCAGAGTAATCAGTGTGCTTGCGGATATTATGGTAAGCGTTCCCTCTATTGTAATAGGGACTTTTATTTATGCGATACTTGTAAAACCTGTCGGACATTTCAGCGGCTGGGCAGGGGCGATAGCCCTGGCGATTATAATGATTCCTGTCGTTCTGCGGACAACCGAGAACATGCTGTCTCTTGTGCCATGGACACTGAGGGAAGCTGCCTTTGCCCTCGGCGCCCCCTATTATAAAGTCATTATACAGGTAGTTTACCGGGGAGCAGCAACCGGCATTTTAACCGGTATTCTTCTATCAATCGCACGAGTTGCCGGAGAGACTGCGCCTCTTCTCTTCACATCATTCAACAACTCCTTTTTCTCTCTTGATATGAAGCAGCCCATATCTTCTCTGACTGTAACCATATTCCAGTATGCCATGGGGCCTTATGACAACTGGCACGCCCAGGCATGGGCAGCATCATTAATGATTACGCTATTCATACTCTTCCTCACTTTGCTGGGAAGGTTTATCATAAAATGGAGGTATAAAGGTTGAGAATGGATGTTGAGATAGAAGTTCGGGGCCTGAATTTTTATTATACAGGAAATGTGCATGTCCTTAAGGGTATAAATTTATCGGCCTATAAAAATGTTGTCACTGCATTAATCGGTCCTTCAGGCTGCGGGAAGACAACACTTTTAAGGTGCTTCAACAGAATGCATGACCTGTATCCTAAAAATAGGTACGAAGGCGAGATAGTCTTTCAGGGGAAGAATATTCTTTCTAAGGACGTAGATGTCATTAACCTCAGGAGCCGTATCGGCATGGTATTTCAGAAACCGACCCCATTCCCCATGACCATATTTGACAATGTTGCATACGGTCTGAAGTTAAAGGGAATCAACAAAAGGACAGAACTCTCGGAAAGGGTTGAAAATGCCCTTAAAAATTCAGCCATCTGGGATGAGGTTAAAGATAAGCTCAATGTCAGCGCTTACGAGCTTTCCGGAGGACAGCAGCAGAGGCTCGTTATCGCAAGGGCATTGGCTGTCGAGCCGGAGGTCTTGCTTTTTGACGAGCCCACATCAGCTCTAGACCCAATATCCACAAGCAAGATAGAGGAGCTTCTTGCCCAGTTAAAAAGCAAGATTACCATAATTATCGTTACCCACAATATGCAGCAGGCAGCGAGGGTTTCTGACTGGACCGGATTTGTAATGCTCGGGAAGTTGATTGAGTTCGATAAAACTGATAAAATGTTTACTGCTCCCTCTGAAAAACTCACAGAGGAATACATAACAGGGAGGTTTGGCTGATGTCTGTCTTTGATGAAGAATTACAACACCTGAAAGAAAATGTCCTGAAACTCGGTTCAATGGTGGAAAAGGCAATAAGCGACTCAATTAAATCACTTGTTGAAAGAAATTCAAAACTTGCAGTGGATGTTATAGACAAAGACCTGCAGTTGAATGCGCTTGATGTTGAGATAGATGAGGAATGCATAAGACTGATTGCCCTGAGGCAGCCGCGTGCAGGTGACCTGAGGCTGATAACAACAGCCATGAAGATTACAACCGACCTTGAGAGGATAGGAGACCTTGCAGTTGACGTATCTGAACGGGCGCTGGAATTGAATGAAGAGCCGCAGTTGAAGCCGTATATTGATATTCCGCGCATGACTGAAATAGCGCAGGGCATGGTAAGGGATGCGTTGGATGCATTTGTAAAGAGGGACTCTGCCCTGGCGCGTGATGTGCTTACACGTGATGACCTGGTTGATAACCTTAACTGGCAGGTATTTAATGAGCTTTTATTTTTCATGATACAGGATCCGAAAACCGTCTCAAGAGCCGTGAAGATAACGTATGTGTCAAAATACATAGAGAGGATTGCTGACCACGCAACAAACATCGCAGAGATGGTTGTTTATCTTGTTGAAGGGAAGATTATAAGGCACAT
>Ga0210056_1001765_pt1 | contig 18641 bp, 19 predicted proteins | sample CryGeyCG2014_080_2_FD_183965 | JGI IMG/M metagenome (GOLD analysis project Ga0210056, IMG submission 183965) | Groundwater microbial communities from aquifer - Crystal Geyser CG07_land_8/20/14_0.80 (SPAdes) (version 2) | ecosystem: Environmental > Aquatic > Deep subsurface > Groundwater | place... | reverse complement strand
TTTGTGAAGAAGTCGCTACTGAGACATCGGCAACCGCCCTTGGCACGACAAGACCCTTCGCGACCGCCTCGCCGTCGGTCATGCCGAGATGGAACGTGTCGATGGTGTTCGGGGATGTGCCGTAGAGCGCCTCTTCCCAATCAGGAAGACCGTCGCCGTCAGAATCTTTCGCCGCGATGGCTTGAAGGAGTGCCGTTTCGGTCGATGCCTGCGCTGATTGAGGCGACTCGACGCTGTGCGCGAACATATACGCTGTGGCTATAATCACCGCCGAAAGAAGCGTCGAGAAAGCAATGCGCCAGTGTCTTAGAATTCCCACCATAGTATTTATGAAAAGTATAGCAGGTGCTACTATATAGTTGTGCGTATTTTACCCTCATTGTTCATAACGACTCTTCTTGTGCTCTCATACGGGACCAGCGCGAGTGCGCAGGCGGGTGTTCAAAATATGTTCACAGGGAACCTCTCGCTTGGCTCTAGAGGAACGCAGGTCACTGCGCTCCAGAAGATGTTGAATCAAGACCCCGATACTAGTATTGCGAGTATCGGTCCTGGATCTCCCGAAAATGAGACGACCTATTTCGGAATGCTGACGAAGTCGGCAGTCATACGGTTTCAGGAAAAATATACGATCGATGTCTTGGCACCGGTCGGACTCGTGCAAGGAAACGGATATGTCGGGCTTTACACAAGAATGAAACTTAATGCGCTTTCTGTGTTGGCAGTGAATGCACAAAACATGAATTCTTCAATATCATCCGCTTCGACAACAGTTTCTCAAAATTCGAATTTGGAAAATCTCGACAAGTTTTTTGCGGCTCTCGACATTGTTGCGGCAAAACAAAGAATCTCGTCCTCAACCATCGTTGTTCTTAAAGAACAGGCTATGAAAAGAATCGCAACAACGACTGATATGCGCGCAACTTTTTTAAAGCTAGTACAAAACAATTCTCATCAGGCTATTGAATATAATTCTTTTGTTAACAGAGTGTTGGCAACTATGGAACGGGCGTTTGGAAGTGTATTCATGCCGGGACGCGCGCATGCAACGGTCGGCGTTCCCTTCGGTGGCGCCATTCTCTATGCATTCCTCTGTGATGGCGGTGTCTGGAACATCACGCTCTCGCCTCTACCGCCTCTCTATCCAGTCCTTCTCGCGTATGAATCCGGATCACAAGCTTTTCTTTCGTACAACATTCCGATTACCCATTGGCTTCTCGGTGAATATGAGCCGGTTCCGATGGCCTACTGCTGGGTCGGCATAGTTCCGTATCCTTCAGAAGGCCTTATCACGCCAATGGTCGGCTCTTCAACTTTATAATCGCTAACCACTGGTCAATAGACACATCTTCAGCGCGGGCTTTTTCTGGGATATCCCAGTATGGGAGATTCGCCTCCGCTAGGTTCTTCCGTACGAACTTCCGCTTATGCGCGAATCCCGAATGCAGGAGCATAAAAAAACGCTTCTCCTCATCGCGGGTGGCAAAATTTTTCCGTGAGATATCGCTGACGGTAATGACAGCAGAATCTACTTTTGGGGCTGGTCTGAAAGCCCCGCGCGGTACGGTGAACTCATACTTAGGTGTGCCGTATGCCTTCACCGAGAGCGAGAGAATACTCTCCTTTCTTGATCTAGCCACGCGTTCAGCAACTTCTTTTTGCACCAAAAGCGTCATCGAGCGTGGTTGGTTCTCTGACGTGAGAAACATCCTGAATATCTCGCCGGTCAAATAATATGGGATGTTCGCGACGAGTGCATATCCGCTATCATCCACGGTCGTGTGGTTTAGCGGATACGTGCGGATGTCGCCGTGTATGAGTTCGAGACGATTGCTTGCAATTTCATCCGCAAAATCAGTTTGTAATTTCACAAACAATTCGTAATCTGCTTCAATGGCGATAACTTTCCCCGCGCGTTGCAACAGCGCGCGAGTGAGCATCCCAGTCCCGGGACCGATCTCGAGCACGACCGCATCCGGCGCGAGCTCTGCGATCTTCGCAATCCTCTCCGCGATGCGCGGGTGCATCAAGAAATGCTGTCCTAACGATTTTCTTGCCCTGCGAAGCCTTGGCGAAGCAGAGGTTGCTCTATGAAAGATCTCCATATCCTTCTCTCCGATGCCGGATTGTTAGAATAATGACTGTTGTTCTAGATATTTGATACAGTACGCGCCAATCACCGATCCGAAGCGTACGCACGTAACGCAATGAATAACCGAGTGGTTTACCAAAACGTACTGGATCAACTGATAATTTAGTTTCGATCGCTACACTGATGCGCTTTAATATTGAAGAATCAAGTCGCACAGCATCATCTTCAGAACGCTTTGTAAAATGTATAGAGTAGTGAATCATGCACGACGCCGTTTGACTCGTTTCCAGAATTCGCGTGAAGAAATGAGTTTCCCGGGATTTTCGGCAATTTTGTCTCCTGCTGCAGAAAGATATCTGTCCTCCTCATCTTCAATCAGTGCGCGCATGGCGCGCGTAAAGATAGACGCCTGTGATACACGATCTCGTTTAGCGTAACCACGAACAACCCTCGCCATATCGGGAGTTAGTGTTACTAAAATACGTTCCTTAGTTGTAGCCATATATCAAAAGTGTATCACCTTTGGCTCTGTATGCAAATTTGTTTCATCGTAATGTATGAGTGCTGGATTGATATCAGAAAGGAAGGAGGACGGTTCTCTATAGGTGTCGCTGCCATATATCTTACGGACGCGCGCGAGCGTGAGGAAGAGGCAATCTTTTGCGCGTGTCATCGCGACATAAAATAGCCGTCGCTCTTCTTCTTCATCTCGTCTGCCAGATGGAAGATTTCCACCCATTCCCTGATGCGGAAACAGTCCTTCTTCCATACCGCTCACAAAGACAGTGTCGAATTCGAGGCCTTTTGCCGAATGGACAGTCATAAGCGTTATCCCTTTTTTCTCATCTCTATCTAATTCATCTTGATCGCTCGCGAGCGCTGATTCGGCAAGAAAGACCGCGATGCCCTCTTTACCAATTGTGCCATCGTATCGCGTGGCAACAGATGCCAGTTCTTTTATATTTTCAAAACGCTCTTTGTCTTCTACATTGCCTTCATCTAGAAGTGTTCTGCGCATGCCGCTTTTTTCGATAACGGTCTTTACGAATGCAGAGGGTGTGAGCGTGTCAGTGGCATTCGCGAGTTCTATTATAATATTTTCAAACTCCTCAACTTTCTCTAATTCCCCCGCGCGAAGTTGTGAACGCTGACCAGCAGATAATTTCCCGAGCGTTATTTTACCGATACCGCGCGGTGGTGAAGAAACTGCACGCATCTTATCTGCCTCGCGCGAAGGGTCCATAGCGAGACGCATCCACGCGAGCGTATCCTTCACCTCTTTGCGTGCAAAGAAATGCGTCCCGAGCAGTTTGTACGACACGCCCGCGCGCAAGAGACCATCTTCGAGCGCACGCGATTGGAAGTTCGTACGGAAGAGTATCGCAATCTCTTCCGACTTCCGACCTTCCTGTATCATTCGGCGTATCTGATGCGCAATCCAGTGCGCTTCATCTTCAGCGCTCCGCGCCATATAAACAATGATGGGCTCGCCCGCGGCGCGTTCGGTCGTCGAATATTTCTCTTTCCGATTTTTATTTTTTTCAATAACCGCATTCGCTGCATCCACCAGATTTTTCGTCGAACGATAATTGCGCTCGAGAACAATCGTCTGCGCGTCCGGGTATGTTTTATCGAAATTCAAAATGTTTTCCATGTTTGCACCGCGCCATCCGTATATCGCCTGGTCACCATCGCCAACAACGAAAAGATTTTTATGTTTCTGCGCGAGCAGACCGGCAAGTCTTTCTTGCAACATGTTCGTATCCTGATACTCGTCGATATGAATGTAACGCCAGCGATCCTGCGCGAGCACGCGAATGTCGGCGTGTTCCTCGAGCATCCGGAGCGGAAGCGCGATAAGATCGTCAAAGTCGAGAACTTTTTCTTGTTTGAGAGTCTTCTCATACCGGAGCCATGCTTCCGCAGCAATGCGCGCGCTGAAACTACCGCGCGCGTATTTCTCATAGAATTCGCTAACGAGCATTCCCTCGCCTTTTGCGCGCGAAATGCGACCCAACACCGCGCGCGGCGAGAGCTCCTTCGCTCCGACATCGAGCGCTTTGAGCGCAGTCGCTATCGCTTTTTCGGAATCGTCCCGATCGTACACGCCGAAGAAGCTCGGCAGACCAATTCGCGAACCGTAAGATTCCAATAATTCCCTGCCTAATCCGTGGAACGTGGCTATGAACGGTAACGAAGAAGAATCTTTATCGCCAAGCATTATACGAACTCGCGTGCGCATCTCGCGTGCGGCCTTGTTGGTAAAAGTAACGGCGAGAATCTGGGAAGCGGGAACACCCTCACGAATCAGGTGGTAAATGCGCGTTGTGAGCACACGCGTTTTCCCGCTCCCGGCGCCGGCGATGACCGAGATCGGACCGCCAGCGGCAAGAACAGCGCGCTTCTGTGCTTCATTCAATCCTTCTAGGTACTTCACTATCAGAATATACCTCACAAACCGTTCTCCACAGGTATCGAGAAGATCGATTGACTCTTCTGCTCACTCGGCTATACTTCTCATTGTAGTCTGCACGGAAGTATCCAAGGAATAGCTTACATACGTAGTATGTAAGCTATTCTTGTATTCGAAAGCCCCACTGAACTCCCCCGTTTACCTATCAAATTCAATCAACAATTTCTCATAGTAATGTGTACAGTCATCGTGTGTACTGCAACACTTCTGTCGAGCCGCGCGCATGCGTTCTGGCCGTTTTCGACGAACGCGGATGCGGCAGTGAGCGTTTCTATCTCAGATTCAACGACACCGGTACTGCGGGCATCCATCAACTTCGATCCGAACCCAAATAAGGGTTTTGGCGATATTCAAATGAGCGGTGGAAAGGCGCTTCTCGCCTATGCCGGTCCATCTGGCACCATTGCTGATCTAGTAGAAGCGGCGTCGCCTGACCGAATCTCGATATATGTCGTGCGCAACGGCGATACGCTCTCAGAAATAGCGGATATGTTCAATGTGTCAGTGAATACTATTATATGGGCAAATGATCTACGCAACGTGCGTGATGTGCATCCGGGCGACACACTCATCATTCTGCCGGTGTCCGGCGTCGAGCGCGTCATCGTTAAAGGTGATACGCTCAAGTCTATTGCGAAGAAGTATAACGCCGACGTGAATGAAATAGCCCAGTACAACGACCTCGACACAGTTGCGCAGCTCGCCATCGGTTCAACCATTATCATCCCGGGCGGTGAAATTGCTCCCGTATCAAGCGTAATTTCTTCCGGATCTTCGAACATTGTTCGTGAACCATATCGAGGCGGTAGCGGCTCCGTACAAAACGGATATTATAGCAATCCGATTCCGGGCGGCATAATCACGCAGGGCGTTCACGGGTGGAACGGAGTGGATATCGGCGCGGCACGCGGCACACCGATCCATGCCTCCTCGAACGGCACGGTCATAATTGCGCGCAATAACGGCGGCTGGAATGGTGGCTACGGCAACTATGTCGTCATCACACACGATAACGGCACACAAACGCTCTATGCGCATATGAAGTATGCGATCGTCTCTTCCGGACAATCCGTTTTGTCGGGCCATGTTATTGGCTATGTTGGTGCAACCGGTCGCTCGACCGGCGCGCATCTCCACTTCGAAGTCCGCGGTGCGGCGAATCCATTTCGTATGTGTGCCATTGGTAGCGTCTGTTCTCCTCAGTAGGTTTCGTTGATACTGTTGACACTACTGTTGACACGTCGTGTCGACAAAGATTTAAATGTTTAAAAATTGAATGTGTTACTCAAATCCAAACAACCCGCGAGGGCGATACTGAAGCGCTTCGTGCACGAAGGCCGGCGTAACTGTGTCGGCGCCGGCGAGATCTGCGATGGTGCGCGCGACGCGCATCGTGCGGTGATAAGACCGCGGCGAGAGATTGAGGCGCGCGGCGGCGCTGGTGAGTGTCTCCTTCGCGACAGTCGTAAACCCGCTCTTTTCGTCAAGCTCCCTTCCCGAGAGCATGGCGTTCGTAGCGCCGCGTTTGCCCGTGCGTTTCTCGGCTCGTGCGCGCGCCGCGATGACGCGCTTTCGCACCTGCTCGGATGGTTCGCCGGTTGAAAGTCTCGCTAGCGTATCGTGCGGAACGAGCGGCACTTCTATCCAGAGATCGAGGCGGTCGACAATAGGCCGCGAGATACGACGCGCCTGCTTCGCTGCGGCGCGCAGAGCAACGCGTGCGTCATTCGAAATAGTGTCTGCTGGGTTCATTGCGGCGACAATCATACAATCAGCCGGAAAAGTTACCGTCGCACGAGCGCGCGAGACGGTGACGGTGCGATCTTCGAGCGGTTGCCGTAATGCCTCGAGTGAGCGCGACTCGAACTCGGGGAATTCATCGAGGAAAAGGACTCCTTTGTGTGCGAGTGTCACCTCGCCCGCCCTCGGGAAGGTGCCTCCGCCAACAATCGCTACATGCGAGATGGAATGGTGCGGCGCCCGGAACGGAGGCCAATAGACTGCCTCGCCTTCTTTCAGAAGTCCTGCGGTCGAATGTATCGCCGTTACCTCAAGCATATCGTCGTCGGTAAGCGGCGGGAGAATGCCCGCGAGCGCGCGGGCGAGCATCGTCTTACCGGTACCCGGCGGGCCGTAAAAGACGATATTATGCCGGCCGGCGGCGGCTATCTCGAGCGCGCGTTTTGCGCTCTCCTGCCCTTTTACATCAGCGAGGTCGAGTGCGGGCGGCGGCGGCTTTACGCGGCGATCGCGCACAAGGCGTGGCAATGGCTTCTCCCCTTTCAAATGTTGCAGAAGTTCCGCGAGTGAATGCGGCGCATAAATAGCGACACCATCGGCCAGGAGCGCCTCGCGAGAATTCCCCGGCGGGACGAAAATTGTTTTTGTTCCGTGCCGCTTGGCGGCGAGCACTTGCGGGAGAACACCGTGCACTCCTCGTAATGTTCCGTCAAGCGCGAGTTCACCGATGAGAAGCGTTTCCTCGGACAGTGGAAGTAGATCGCCGGCGGCAATAAGATAGGCGAGTGCGAGTGCGAGGTCGTAGTGCGAACCTTCTTTTTTTAAATCTGCGGGCGAGAGCGAAAGAACGATACGTTTATTCTGTTGCTTCGGTGGCTTGTAGCCGGAATGGCGTATCGCAGCGCTGATTCGATCGCGCGCTTCCTCTACTGCTTTATCAGCAAGGCCGACAACCGAGAAGTTATGCAATCCGCGTGTCAGATCGGCTTCGACGCTAACAAGTTCCGCACCCGAACCGACCGGTTGCGCGGCGAGCGTCTTCGCATATCCGTGCTTCGGCAATGCGCCAGCCATCGTACTATAAATGTTCGACGCATGCCGTCGCGGCCGGATCAACTTCAAGACGCGCTTCTTCTATTTTTTTGCCGCACACTTCGCATATCCCGTAGGTTTTCTTCGCTATTCTCGAGAGTGCCGCAATGATGGTGTCATAACGCGCTTCAAGATCCGCCAGAATGGCGGCGTTGCTCTCGTGACCAATAACAACATCGGCTTGATCAACGATATCCGACTCGGTACCGATGTCTGATGGCACCGGTTCCCAGTCATTCGGAACGCCGGGGTTCCTGCGGCCGACGCTTCCCATCTCCGACTCTAGCTTGGCCTTCTCAGCTTCAAGTTTTTTCTTAATGCTCTCGGTTTTCATGCGGGTATGATAGCAGATGGCTAGTATTGTGCTCGCGAGGTCGCAAGCCGTTGTACGATTTCGTTAAACGCTAGAGGATCGCGCGCAAGAATAAGTGTTCTCTGATTCCAATACCCATAGAGCAGAATGCCACGACCGGTGGCATCGCGGTATATGCGCACATCGTGGTTGCTGATGACTTCATCGCGGAAACCAGGCTGTTTGTTCGAAATAGGAGTCGTAGAGGATGAAAAAGAATACGCGGGAAAGAGCGCACCAAGATCGCGCGGCATCGCCGTTTCCCACGAGAGCATGCCAGAAAACGTACCGCTGTACGAAGAAACGGAAAGTATGAAGAAAGGGCTCTGCACATCATTCTCCTGTCCGCCTCCGGTAAACACGACGCCCGCCATACTGCCAGCGGCCTGCGTATTTCGCAATAGGATATCGGGCGCTGGGGTGTGGAGCAGAGAGAAAATACTGTCGGTAGTGGTTGTGCTCGCGCTAGAAAGGAGACGGACGGCGCCGCTCGCGATCGGACGACTGATTGATTCTTCAATCGCTTGCAGGAGAACGGTCCCTTCACCCGAAACTTGTTCGCTTTCATCAAAAAATATTGGCGCCGATATGTGTGGGGCGAGAATAATCGGCACCGATAGTATCTCGTAGTACGTATACGCGACATACGCGCCCACTATGCCCGCAATAAGAAATATGACGCCGGCGATGATATAAGAGATATTAGTATGCGAAGACTCTTGCGGCGCCATCTTCTGTGGAGTCTGCTTCAACGAATCCTGTTCGGCGGCAAGTACCGTCGCAGTTGAAGCATGGGTCTCCTTCATCTTATCCGAAAAATCGTTCGCATAGGTTTCAAGAGGCTCCACTGGCGGCGGCGGCGGCGGAATACGCGGCGGTTCTGGCTTTGGTAATGGCGCCGGTTTCGGTCTTAGAACGGGAAGAGGGGCCTGAGGCGGTGGAGGCGTGGAGATTTTAATTTTTGGTTGAATCGAAAGAGGAGTTTGAATCGGTATAATAGGTAACTCTCTATCAAAAGATTCCTTCGACGGTGTCGGGGTATCTTTTATGAACAGGGTGAGATCGGGGACACCGCCTTTTTTGAGAGTCGCCATATCCTTCTCGAATGTGCGGATATACTCCTCCGGTTCATTTTTCTTCGAAGGAATAGGAGTGGTGCGTTGTAATGGTATATGTGCGTTTGTGTCCATTCATTCCCTATAATAGCGCATGTGATGCACTGTGTAGTGGGTTATGCGCGCGAGGTGATGATAAACTTCTGTGGATCATCGCACATGTCGGTGAAGGCGTGCGCCGCTTCTTTGAGTTTGCTCGAAGAAGATTTACCGAATGAAATGACTTCCACCTGACATCCCTCATTTATATCGAGATACTGAATGAGCGGAACGAAATCGCCGTCGCCAGTAACAAGGACGACGGTATCGAGCTTCGGGGCAAGCTTGACCGCATCAACCGCCAAACCGACGTCCCAGTCGGCTTTCTTCACGCCGTCGGCGAACACTTGGAGATCTTTCACTTTTGTCTCGATGCCCATTTTCGTAAGCGCCTCGAAGAAGTTCTTCTCTTCCCCGCTCTCCGTCTTGATAACATACGCGATGGCGCGCACGAGGATGCGGCCGCCCACTGCCTCTTCGAGAATTTTCCCGAAGTTGACGCGTGCCTTATAGAGATGTTTCGCGCTGTGATAGAGATTTTGTGTATCGATGAATACCCCGACGCGTTGTGCTGGATGTTTTATAACTGCCATAAAAATAAATGCTTATGGAAACAAAATAATAAAATGTAGCAATGAGCTACTCTCTCATGCTACCAGAAAAAAGAGCGATTATTTCTTTATGCCGAGTTTCTTGATAAGCGCATTATAGCGCCGCTTGTTATTCGTCTCGAGGTAGCGCAGATGAGATCGGCGATCGGCGACCATCTGAAGGAGGCCGTGGCGTGAATGAAAATCCTTCGGGTTCTTCTTCAGATGTTTCGCGAGCTCGTCAATCTGCCTCGAAAGAAGCGCGACTTGCACATCCGGCGAGCCAGTGTCCGCGTCGTGCCGGGCGGTATTTTTTATGATTATCGCCTTTTTCCTAGTGGTAAGCATGATACTACCCTACCACGCCCTGCCTTTCTATGCAAGCTGTAAATTATATTGTGCGAACTTTAGTGTTACACTTTTCATTATGAATGCCGAGGTGGCAAAGCGGTACTTTCTCGAATATATAGAGATCGAGCGCGGACGCGCGGTGAAGACGATCGAGAATTATGATCGTTATCTCACTCGCTACTTCGCCCAGATGCATATTAAAAACGTTAGTGATGTCAGCGAGCAGAACGTGCGCGACTTCCGCCTCTGGCTAAACCGCCAGCCCGGCACGGGCACTGACTCGATGAAGCGCCGTACCCAGAATTATTATATGATCGCGCTCCGTGCATTCTTAAAATTCCTGCGCAAGCGCGACATCGCCGCCATTTCACCGGAAAAAATAGAGCTCGCGAAGCTTCCGGAGCGCCAGATCGACCTTATCACTACTGCCGAGCTGGAACGCCTCCTGCAAGCGCCGCGAGAAGCGTTTGAAAAAGAAAAAGATCCAGAAAAAGCGAGGACATATTTGCGGGATTCTGCGATTCTTGAATTATTGTTCTCGACGGGACTGCGCGTATCCGAGCTCTGCGCGCTCGATGCCGACATCGATCTCGCGCGCGATGAGCTATCCGTGCGCGGCAAGGGAGATAATGTCCGTGTCGTCTTCATCTCTCCTACTGCGAAGCAGACTGTGAGCGACTATCTTAAAGCGAGAAACGATATGGAGGAAGCATTATTCGTCGATGGCAGACCGAATAAGCTACATCGCATCATTCCTCGCGATGTTCAGCGGCATTTGAAGTCGTATGTCGCGCGCGCCGGCATTACGAGTGTCGTTACTCCGCACACGCTTCGCCACGCCTTCGCCACCGACTTGCTCAGCAATGGCGCTGATATCCGCTCGGTGCAACAGCTTCTCGGCCACGCTTCCATCAACACAACTCAGATCTACACCCACATCACCGACGCGCACCTGCGCGAAATTCATAAAAAATACCACCGCAAAAATCGGAACTAATCTTGAAGTGTGTCTGGTTGCGGTGGTTCGATATTGCTTTCAGTTACGGTGCTTTCATCAGCCTGTTGATCTACCTCGGCCACATTTTCTTGCTCGGTTACCGATTCGGTTTCTAACGTGGTTGTAGTTGTCGTTGCATCTTCCACTGGTGGTGGGTCATTCGATATATTGGTTGAATCTTGCGTAGGGTCAGACGCACCTAGCGCACTCTGCGGAGCGATTACAGGCAGATCGGCTGGCGGGTCGGCTGTAAGGGTAAGGATGACGTGTTCGGTATCGTAATACTCGGTACCCGCGACACCTCCATCTTGGTATCCTTGAAAAGTAAGATCGAGGGTGCATACCTGGCCTTCGACAACATCTGGCGCACCTGCAAGGAGCGTAAGTATAAGTGACCATGGAACGAGCGAATCAGTATCGCCCGTAGAAATTGAGGCGGCAGAACCAGAAAATGGAAGCGGCGCTCTACCAAAGGCAGTAATCGCCGCACAAAACGGCGGACTGCCAGCCTCTGTACCCGATACTTTGTATCGAAACGGCAAGCTGCCGGCGCCAGGAGTTACAGTAATGACAAAAATCTCGTCCGTCTGCCCCGCGATAAGCGTCGCGGAGGAATGATCTGATGAAACAGTGAAGTCGAGCTGACCGGCGGCGAAGGTGTTGTCGGTTGAAGCTTCGGTATCGCTGAAATATGAGAACGTACCGCCCTGGTGTAGGAGCGCTGGCACGGCAACGAGAAGCAGAAGCGTACTGACAAATTTTGAAATACGCCGTGGTGGTGCGACAGCGAGAGATATGCGAACACGATGCGGCACGAACATATCGGATACGGGACCCGGCCGCTCATAGGCGATGGCGCTGTAGCGGGCATGTTTCATATCGCCATCTGGTCGCGCCATCGGATGGGCGTTTCAATGTCAAAGTGCAGAAGATGCGATTCCTTCGCGAGGAGCCGAATCGCGTGCTCGGCGCGCTTGCGGCGGCGCATTGACTGCGCTTCCCTCATAATGCCGATGAGCTCATAACAGATAATCAGCAATGACGGGATGAGGATCATCGAAATAAATCCGAGTCGTGTTTTACTGAAAGCGAGGATATAGCCTATGGACGGAAGAGAAAAAATGACACGCCCGATGACCTTGTTCGCCGGCGTCTCGCTCTGGTCTGCCGCATTATTTTCATCGCCCTTGGTTGTGTAATGCGTCGTGCCGTTTTCAGTGCGGATGGAGACGATGCGATGCGAGGTCGGCACTGAAGTTGGCGTATCGGGCCCGAAGGTAATCACGTCACCGACGGAATACGAAGACGCCGGTTGGATAAAGACGACACTGCCAGTTGGTATCGCCGGGGCCATCGAGCCGGACCGGACAATCTTAATTTCAAACGGACTGACGAGTCCGAAACGAGGCGCGAGCACGAATGCTCCTGCACAAAGGACGACAAGCGCGAGCAGTATATTCAGGACGAAGTTAATTGCTTTCATGATCTATCACCGACTTCGTGCCAGACGTCATCGCCGATTCTTTCTCTGTTTTCCTCTTCGCTTCTTGGTTTCGTACCGCACGTAAACCTCTCATCTTGTGATGCTGGCATCGCTCGAATTGAAACATCGACCGAAATCGAATCTGTTTGCGCCGCATTGCCGAGCTCGGAACCGTCACAGGACATCTTTCCGTTCGTGAGATTCACAAACATACTGCCAACGCACCACGCAATGCCGACATACTTCGTACCGCCGTCTTGGCAGGCGGGGCCGTGCGTCGCATCGGCGATGGTATAGCTCTTATTGTTGATGGTCGTAAGCGCGCTTCGCGTCGACGTGCCGAACAGTGGATTCTCTCTCGGCGGCTCGAAGGCGCCGTCGCCGTCGTCAATCCAGCCGAAGAATTTCATTCCCGTTCCGAGCTCGCCGGTCGCGAGACCATTCTGGTCAACCGCGGACTCTGGTTCATTCTGCGTATTGTCTTTATTCTCGAAATTCGAGAAGTCGAGACAGAGCCATGATTTAGATTTTGAAGGGTGGATGCTCACCACCGTTTTGCCGAAGTCGCCGGGCTTGATATCGCCGAAATTAAAAAACTTATCCGTGCCTGGAACGAGTTTTTTTAATGACCATGTCGAGCTCGGTACGGATTCGCCGTTGTACCATGCTCTGCTGTCTATCTTGAGGTCGAGATTTCTTGAGGTGAATGAGCCGGTTGCGACGGTGTCTCCCGGCGCGAACAATCCCGCGGTGGCAACCAGCGCCGCCACCGCGGAAAGTATCGTGACTCTTTTTAGAATGGAGGGTGCTGCGTTCATGGCCGGTTCCAAGGCAACAGTATCGACTACGGCTGGTCCTGCTCATTTGTGATGGTGCAGGTAATTGTTTCTCCCTCATCGAGAGTTGCGGTGCCACCGAGGATGACGGGACATTTTGCACTACCGGTGATCGAGACGAAGTGATAGTCCGTCTTTGGATCTTCAGTAATCGTTGCTGGCGCATTTGAATTCACCGCAATCGAGGATGTGTTAGGAACCAACGTGCCATTTACGCGCATCTTGAAGGATGTTGGGGTCGCTGTTCCTCCGTGATTAATAACGTTTTTAATAAGTGTGATGTTGCCTGGCAGATCATTATTCGTGATGGTGCATGTTTTATTGTCTCCAATCGCGAGCGTTATGTTCCCTTCGCTGTCGCAGTCACCAGCAAAAGAAGCAACGTACCCGGAAATTCCAGTCTCTGAAACTGAGTAGACGCCGGGAACAATCGTCGTTGTCACGCTGGAAGTAACCGGGGTCGTTACAGTATCGTTCTGAACGAAGAGTTGGTAATCAGAAACAATATTGTTGCCTCCATTATCGTTCACGATCTGCTTAATGACCGTTATTTTCGCCGAGCGCGGGTCTGTACCGCCACAGGAGAAGTTCGGATTGTTTCGAGCCTGCACGACGCGGAACGCGAGGTCAAGCGTTGTGCCGTCGGTCTGCGTGATATTCCCGAGCGCCGTACCGTCGCAGGTGACGCCCGTACCGCGCACTTGCGGGCCGTTTGTATTCGGGTCCGTCTTGCCGGGGCCGTCCTGCGCGACTGGACTCGTGGTCATGGTGCCAAAGCACCACGCCTTACCGATATAAATGTCCGTACCGCCAGAGAGCGGGCCTGGGTTTTTGGGGTCCCAGACGTTGTGCGTCGAGTCGGCGAGAGCGACAGAAAAGGGTGTTGAGGTCGCGAGATTGTAGAGCGTCTGCACGCCATCCGAGAGCGCGCCTTCGCCAACTTCGTAGACGTTATCGCCATCGTCGGCCCACCAGAACATCTGGAGATTCTGTGCGAGCTCGCCATCCCAGGTGTTGTTCCGGTCTTCTTGCGGATCGGTGGTCGCGAGCTCGGGCTCGGTGGAAGAGTTGTCGTCGTTCGTTGTGAGCATCATATCCATGCAGGCATACGCGTCGTTGTTGTTCACATGGAGTGAGATGGTGTCCTCGCCTTGGTCGTTCGGCTTCAGGTCGTTGAAGTTGAAGAAGAGGAGACCGTTCGCAAGATCAGATAGTCCCCAGCTCGTGGTACAGGGCGTTCCGGGTATCGGGTACGCGGCGCTTCCCTGCCAGACGTATGCTCCAGCTTGGTCCGGAGCGCATTTGTTCATGTTGTAGTAGCTCTCGTTGTCTACCTTGAGGTCTATCGCGCCGGCGGTGAAGAGGTTCCCGGTTGAATCCTCGGTGTCAGAGAAGAATGCCCCCGTTGAGCCGATGGCGATGACGCCGATGGCGCCCGCAATGAAGACGAGCCCGATAATAATGCGTTGCATGGAAGTGGTGTGATTAATAACGACGCTGGTTATATCCAGCCCGCCCAGCACCTCTCAAAGCGAGAGATGCAAGGAACGGCTAGAGAGAACTACGTCTGGCTGTTGAGAGAACTGCAGAGGAATTCGTCGTTGTTGCGAGCCTGTTCTGAGTAGAAGGAGACATCAACGTTAATTCCATCCGTCTGTGCGATATTTTGGTTACCCGAGCCGTCACATGTAAAACCTGTCGCTTCAATTCTTTGATGACTTGCTCTCCTGGTTCGAGCACATTGTCGCCATCATCATTCCAGAAGATAAAGCTCAAGTAATCTTGAAGTTCGCCGTCATTCGTCCCGGTTGTGAGATCGGGAACAGCAGTCTCCGGTCCATTCACGCCATTTTCTGGCGTCCCGGTGAGCTTGAGATTCATACACGCCCATGCGTTATTCTGTACATGGAGCGAGATGGTGTCCTCGCCGTAATCGCCTGGCTTCAAATCAGCGAAGCTGAAGAAGAGTTGGTTTGTAAGATCCGAAAGTGCCCACGAGTTCGCAGCGTTTGGACCCCATGCGCCCGTTGTGTTTGCTATAGGGATTAGAGGATTGTTCCAATCGAATCCATAGCTTGAGTTATCAATTGTTAAGTCGAGTGCGCCGGCGGTGAAGGTGTTCCCTGTCGACGTTTCAGTATCACTGAAGAACGCGCCCGTGCTCGCGGCAACACCGCCGCCGACGGCGACGATGACTGCAAGCGAGAGAAGAAGTTTTTGCATAATAATTTATTTTTAAGTGAGTTGATAATGTATCTGGTATAGTTCTCGTATGCGTATCATTTCATGGAACGTCAATGGCCTGCGGTCGCTCGCGAAGAATGGTTATTGGGAATCTTTTTTGAAGGGCGTCAAGCCCGATATTTTCTGCCTTCAAGAGACCAAGGCGAGTCCGGAACAGCTCCCCGAGGCGATACTCTCCCCCGCCGGATATTCAGCATTCTTTTCTTCCTGCCAAGTCCGTAAGGGTTATAGCGGCGTCGCACTGTATTCCAAGGTCGAACCGTTCAAGGTTATTTATGGTATGGGAATAAAAGAATTCGATCAAGAAGGACGGTTTGTCGGAGCAGAATATGACGATTTTTGGCTTATTAACGCCTACTTCCCAAACGGCGGCCGAGGTCCCGAACGTCTCGATTATAAGATGCGTTTTTACGATGCTTTCCTTGCATTTGCAAATAAATTATGCAAGCAGAAACCAGTTATATTCTGCGGGGACGTGAATACCGCCCATGAAGAAATAGACCTCGCGAGACCGAAAGAAAACGAGGAAAATACTGGCTTTTTACCCGAAGAACGCGCCTGGATAGACGAGGTGGTGAGCGCCGGTTATATCGATTCATTCCGTCATTTCCACTCACATACAAAAGATGCTTACACTTATTGGGATATCGTCACACGCGCTAGAGATAGGAACGTTGGTTGGCGTCTCGATTACTTTTTTGTGGCGAATGAATACATGAAGCGAATTAGAAAAGCAGAAATTCATGCCGACATTTACGGTTCTGATCACTGCCCTATTAGTATAACGACCAATTGACTTTGTCCTTTATCCACAGGGTGTCCTTTACATTGTCCTTTATTAGAATACTATCAATAAAGGACGAGAGTTCTTTCTTGTTCTTTCCATCAGTGCGCTCATCACTAGGTGCCTGCCAACGCCCGCGGCGATCCGCGACACAAGCCACACGGCACGGTGTTCCACGTGAAAGCGCCAGAAGAATGCACGAAATAAAAACCGCCCACCATTTCTCGGCCGGAAGCCCCATCAATTTACGCCCCTTGCTCCTTTTTTGCTTCCAGCCACACACTTGGGCGGTTTTTTGTTTATCCACACATTTTTGGGAAAGTCTGACTTTCCCAACTTCAATTCACATGATATTTCCCCATTATATCCTTTATTTCTTTGTCTTCTGCGGCTTCACGACTTTGTTTCCCTGCTTCTCCAAGCTTCTTTAAGACGTCTTCAGGAAGTTTTAGGAGCTTTTCTGTCCGATTATCCATATATTCTGCAGTATTTAAACTAGAGTCATCAAGGACTTCTTCGAGAAGTGTATTCAGTACGTAGCCGATTTTAGGCCCAGGTTTCACGTGGAACTTCTCTATAATGCGTGTACCATTGGTCTTAAGCATTGTAACAGAAATAGGATCTCGGAGCGCCTGCTCAACCATTGCTTTATATTTTCTGAATCGAAATGGCTGTTCCTTTGGACGCCCGGTACCGATACGATCACATATACGAAGATTAAGTAGATCCCATATGTTCTCCTCGCCGACATTCTTTATCATACGGCGTACGGCAGAGAGAGTAATTTGCTCAGGATCAGAGAAAAACATATGCCAACGAACCAATTTTACGACCTTTTCTACTGTTCCACGTGAAAAGTGCAAATCCTCAAGTGTCTTCCTTGTCACACGTGAACCAACTACTTCATGTCCGTGGAAACTCCAGTCATTTTTCTCTTCGGAATGACGGCGTGTTTCTGTTTTTGACACATCGTGGAAGAGGCATGCGAGACGCACTTCAAGACTGAAATTTTTATCAGCGGCGTGTTGTAGAGCACGCATTAGATGTTCAAAAACGTCATAACTATGGGCCTGATTTTGTTCAATACCGATGGAACTGACGAGTTCCGGAGCGATATATTCGAGAATACCAAGCTTCTGTGCGAGAATAAGAGCAATCATCGGCTGACTCGAATTGAGTATTCTCACAAGCTCATCTCGGACTCTTTCACGTGAAACTTGGCCTAAATGCTTACTATTTTTGCTTATCGCCGTTGCGGTCTCACCATTTATACCGAAGCCGAGTTCAGCGACAAAGCGAACAGCGCGCAACATGCGCAAAGCATCCTCATTAAATCGCTCAGAGGCATTCCCGACCGACTGTACCAATTTGTCCTTTATGTCCTTTTGACCATTATATGGGTCAATGATATGTCCTTGAGAATCGTCGAGCGCGATGGCGTTGATGGTGAAATCTCGGCGGGAGAGATCTTCTAAAAGGGAAGCGCCGAACTCTACCTTATCAGGCCGGCGCCTATCAGAATATGCAGACTCGATGCGATAGGGAGTTACCTCAATAATAGCGAGATGTATGTCCTCTGATCCTGTCTTCACGCCGACGGTACCGTACTCATTTTCGTAAAAAGAATCAGGAAATATGGTCTGGATTTGTTCGGGAGTGGCGTTCGTAGTGATGTCCCAGTCCTTCGGTTCTAGGCCGATAATAAGGTCGCGAACGCATCCGCCAACAAGATAGGATTCGAATCCGGCATTACGCAACCCATTTCCAATCTTCGCGATTTCATCTGGAATCCGATATTGCATTTCCAAATCGTAGCACAGTACCGTAAACTCGTATAAAGTCCGAGTTTGCTCCATGCACTTGCCTCGCACGAACATATGAAGATACATGTTCGTGTCTTGGCTCGCTTGGTAGTAGTATGCAGGTACATGCGCCCGTAGCTCAACGGATAGAGCGCTTCGCTTCGGACGAAGAGGCTCCGGGTTCGATTCCTGGCGGGCGCACCAGAAAGGAAACCTCTTTGACTTTTCTTTCGTGGTGTCTTTATTGTACCAAGTTAGAACCTATTTCCAAAACAAATGATGTCGCACGCGCGAAGCGCGTGGTGACTCTAAATTAAATCGTACGCTCCACGAAAGCCCCGCCACCGCCTCGCTTCACTCGGCAACCCCAAAAAGAAAAAATGTTCCTTACCCTTTTGTTTTTCGCGGGAGTGGATTTTTTCTTAAAATGGAAAGGACATTTTTCTTTTTGGGGTTCTGCCCTTCAAGTGTTCGGGCAATGTGGCGGGACTTCAATTCGGACTCGGTTTTGCGAAAACTATTTTCTGGGGAAAGGATTTCGCAAAACCTCGGCTAATGTTTTTGAAATTCGGCGGGGCTTCCCCGCGCGGAGGAGGGGTCTGGGGAGGAATCCGCGCGGGCTTCTGGATTTTTTGGCGGTGGTTATTCTTC
>Ga0210056_1001764_pt1 | contig 18645 bp, 21 predicted proteins | sample CryGeyCG2014_080_2_FD_183965 | JGI IMG/M metagenome (GOLD analysis project Ga0210056, IMG submission 183965) | Groundwater microbial communities from aquifer - Crystal Geyser CG07_land_8/20/14_0.80 (SPAdes) (version 2) | ecosystem: Environmental > Aquatic > Deep subsurface > Groundwater | place... | reverse complement strand
TTTCATTTCAAAGGCTCCCGGGCCGGCAGGGATCAATGCCTTTACGATTCGACGAATCCTTTTTGGAAAGGAATGGATCCGCTCGGAGGATGTCGAGAAGGTTATATATCGGTTTTCCGCGGAATCGAACTGTGCCGCGGTGAGCCGTTTCAATTTCGCCGTAGCCCATCCTGCCGGGAACCGCTTTTCCGATCACCAGAAAGACCGCATACGGCTTCGAATCCTCTCCGAATCCAAGCGGTTCCGGGATACCGGCATCATAGGCACCCGCTACCATATGTGCGGCTTCCCCCCGGCAGATGGTATCTAAAGCCAGCCCAAGACCGGTGAGGGAAAGGGTATTTTTCTCCTGGACGACAAATCCCGGACCAGTAATCCCAAGGTAAATAGAAGCATCTCCGATGAAGGTGGACGGCAACGTATAGGCAAAGTGATGGGGGCTGGCCGATCCCCCCCCATGGGACAGGATATCCTGAAAGTAATCCATGTCCGTTTTCAGGCATCCGGTCCGGGTTGCGGCGATGATTCCGATGGCTCTCTTACAATCCCATTTCTCAAGACCTGCATCTTTCATGGCTAAAACGACCGCGGCGAGAGCGGCTTTAGAGACGTCGTCCATCCGACCGAATCGAGGATAAGGCGGATCCAGCCGGATATTTGTGACCGCTTCGGTAAAATGCCCCGGAGCTAAAGAAAAAGCACCGGCATCCTTTCCCGTGCCCAGGGTTGAGGCGGTTGCCCATCCGATGCCAAGGAGGGAGATCCTCATGAAGCATTTCCTTTGCCGAGAATGATGGCCGCATTGACGCCGCCGAAGCCGGAGTTGGTGGTCAGGACATAGCCTGGCGGCATCATAACAGGTTCGGAAAAAATGCACCCTTTTCCCAACGGCTCCGGATCGGCAAATCCTGTGGTGGGAGGGATTACCTTCTCCTGCAATGCCCTGATGGACACGGCTATCTCGATTCCGCCGGCCGCACCCAGGGTATGTCCGACGGCCCCCTTGATGGAGTGGATGGGAAGCCTGCGGTCCCCGAAAACTGTGTGAAAGGCGACAAGCTCCATCCGGTCGTTTTGCACGGTTCCGGTGCCGTGGGCGTTTACGGCGGAAATAGCATCCGGGCTGAACCCTGCAATATTTAGCGCTTGCTTGATCGCTTGAATGAGTCCTTTGCCGTCTTTGGCCGGAGAAGTGATATGCACAGCGTCACTTGCAACCCCCCAGCCGCAGACGGTGGCAAGCGGGAAAAGCCCTTCGGCCTTAGCCCGGGTTGGGGACATCAGGAGGATGGCGGCCGCTCCTTCTCCGAGGGAAAGACCGTTACGGTTGCGGTCAAACGGAGCACATGGACGTTCGGAAAGTATTTGAAGGGCCGAAAATCCGGAAAAGGTAAATTCAGAAACCAGATCTGCGCATAGCACCAGCACCGCCTCGGCTTTCCCCAAGGCGATTTGTGAGCAAGCCTGGGAGATGGCCACAGTGGAAGAGGCGCATGCGGCGCTGATGTTGAACCCCGACTTTTGCAGTTTCAATTTTCGGGAAAGGGATGCGACGAGATGGGGTATCAGGAGCGTTTCGATTCCGGTTTCAGTCTTCCGGCATACCCGTTCCATCAGGTCGATAGGACCTTTGGTGGTGGCGGTGATGAGGAGGGTATCCTTGGGAAGGGGAGGGAGATTTTGCATAGCCCTGTCGATGAGGTCGTAGATCAGAGATCGTGAATCTCCGGGATCTAAGTCCTGGATGCATGCCGCAATGCCCACCGGATAAGGCGCTGTGGAAAAACGCCTCAGCCTCCGGATGCCTGTCTTTCCTTCAAGGAGACCCTTCCAGGTGGCATCCAGGGTATCTCCCAGTGCGGTCACTGCGGACGCGTGGGTGACCCAGACTCTCGGCATTGAAGCGTTTGTCCTTTCCATTGTTCCGTGAATTCCCTGTAAAACGGCGGCGGGATTATGAGGACTTCGCCGCTTGAATCCAACATCAGTTGAACCGTGTATCCGGTGGTGGTGATTTTTCCCTCTTGGTTGTAAAGAAAATACTCGCAGTTAAGCCGGGCGGCCTCGGTCCAATGTAAAACAGCCTCGATAGTGAACGGCTCATCGAAGGTAAGGGGAAGATGGTAGTCAATGTGGATGATTTTGATGGGAGCAAAGATCCCCCGGCTGTGAAAAACCTTGTATCCGATGCCGAACCGCTCTCCCAAAGCTGCTCGGGCGTCTTCGAAATAGCTGGGGTACCGGCCGTGCCATACAATTCCCAAGGCGTCGACTTCTTCGAACCGGACTCTACGGGAAACCGTGTGACGCAGGGGATTCACCGTTTCATCCGTAATCGGGAAGTAGGACTTATTCATGGTCACCCCCTGCTTTTTGGAATGTCAAATGAAACGTGGCGGCCAGATCTTTACCCGAATAAACGGCGGCCTTCCAGGCCTCTTGTCCGGATTCCGGGAGCCGTGTACAATCGATCCGGACTTCGTCTTCGGGGTGGATTTCTAAAATAAATTTGGCTTTTTCCAGGAGGGTTGGAAAAAGACCGGATGGTGTTGTTTTCCGGATGAGGAAAAAGGCAGATGCGATCTGGACACAAGCCGGTAAGATAGGATAACCCGGAAAATGTCCTGAAAACCCGATAAAATCCTTATGAAAGAAGAAGCGACCCGATACAAAACCGTTCGGTTCGATTCGGGGTTTGTCGCGCATGGCGGCGGCGATGCGTTGCTCAAGCGGGTGCATGGTGCTTTTCCTTTATAATTATCCGATAAAGAACCGGAATAACCCACAGCGCCGAGGGAATCGCGGCACCGATTCCCAAGACGACGGTCAAGCCGATGGAAGAAAGGGCTGGGTGGCGTGCCACAGCCAGGGCGGCGAATCCGGATATCGTGGTCAATCCGGATACAAGCACCGCCTCCTCTGTTTGATGCCGAAAACCGCGGTCAAGCCGATAGACCATGAAAATCCCATAGTCGATGCTCAAGCCGATGACCAGGATGGATGCGATGATATTAGACAGATTAAATGTCAATCCCAATCCGGTCATGGAGCCCGCCATAACCACTGTTCCCGTGACAACGGGGATGGAAGCCAGCAGAAGCCTTTTTGCCCGACGAAAAAAAAAGCCGGCTATAAGAAAGACGCCCACAGAGGCGCTGATGAGAAAGCTCTTAAAGTCGCCCTTGATGGCGCCGCTGATGATTTCCCGAAATCGTCCCTGTGAGACCAGCCGGGTTTCCGGAAGTATTTTCCGGATCCGACTGAATCCGGCCATTACCTTGGGGGTATCCGGAACCAGGGTTGTTGCGGAAAATCCGTTTTCATCCCGATTTAAGAGGAGTTCCAGCATGGGGGAAAATCCTTTTGCCGAAAGCGTTTCAGCGGTGATAGGTTCGACTTCCCGGTCGAGCCGATCGTAGAACGGTTTGAAGGCTTCGGGTGAAAATCCCAATGTGGCGGCTTCTGTCTTCAAGAATACCAAGCGTCTTGCCCCGTTTCCGTTTTTCCAGTAGTCTTGCCAGCGTTTTCGATTGATCTCTTGCCGTACTTTTGAAGGGAGTACAGGTGCCAGACTCACCGGGTTTTTAATATAACCTTCCTGTTCCATGAGGGAAAAGACACGATCGTTTTGTGTCAGGACTGTTTCCAGGGTCGATCCCTTGCAAAGGATCATGGCCTTGCTCCGAAAATCACCCCAGGTCTTTTGGATTTCTTCTTCGGCTTTCAGGACATCGCCGGAAACGCGGTTCAGGGCACCCAGGTCTCCGTTGAACTGGAGATACCGAATCCCGAATATCCCCAGGATCAGGGCACAGAGCCAAACCCCGATGATTCCTTTTCCCCATACCGGGGCGGGGGCCTGCAGCCATTGATTGGACCTGCCGGATTTATGCGCCAAGGGCTTGATGAGGTGGGGCAGCACCACCAGGGAAACTCCGAGTGCATAAAAGAGTCCCATGATGGCAAAGACTGCCAGTTGCCTCTGCCCCGGCAGTTTTGAAAATAAGAGGACTCCGAAAGCAAAAATCGTTGTCAGGGCGCTGAAAAGTATGGGTCTGAAGAGTCTATCGAGGGAGTGCCCGGGATCTTGATATCCCGAACTCAATGCGAAATAGACATGAAGGCCAAAATCTACCGAGATTCCCAGGATCACCGCCCCGAAGCCGAGAGTGACGGCCGACACCTCCGAAAAAAATAAGGAGACGGCTCCCGAGGCAACCACGAGGGAAGTGATGGGGATTAAAAGCACGAAGCCTGCGCGCCAGTGGGGAAGAAAAATCAGAAAAAGCAAAAGGATCAAGGCGGTGGAAATCCCGATGACCCGCCACACGTCCGCTTTCATCACCTCGGCATTGGCGACGGTATAGCGGTGGACGCTGATAAAATCGACCGTTATGTCCCCTGGAACATGACTTGTGAATAGATGTTCCAGGTGCTCAATGAGGCGCTTCCCTTCCTTGAAATCGGTTCCTTCGATGGGAGTATCGGCCAGAACGATGGCCTTTTTTTCATCTTGACTGAGAAACTGGTTTTGGACAATCCGTACGCCTTGAAAGGGATTCATCGATGTGAATTTTTCAAAGCCAAATGGCGCCAGGTCGAAAGGATCCGAGCGCAGGAGCGCCTCTTCCATGATCCCAGTGGGGGCGAGGAGTCTTTGTTTGACGGTTTTCAGGCGTGCGTGAATACCCTGGGGCGTAAGATGTGCATCGATTCGACTCAGATCCGTTTCCGTGATCAGATTCGGAAGCGCGTTGAGTGTCCACGTGAAAAAATCAAGCCCGATTCCGGTTTCAGGTCCTGTAATCACCCGGGAAAAATAGGGCGGCTGCAGGTTCCGGGCCAGCTCCCGGCCGGCAGCCAAAAGCCGAGCCGTTTCAGTTCCTGGACCGGCCGTCAACTGAATCACGATCTTCCGGGAAAACGGCATGCGGTTCAGGAGAGCAAAAGATTCGGCGGCCTCGGATCGGTCATCCGGAAGGAGAGAGGCGATATTTTCAGATAATTCGATTTGCCCGGAAACAAAGGCTGCTCCGGCAACGACGAGGAGTGTGCAAGCGAACAGGACCCATCGATGCCTTGAAAAAAAAGCGAATAAGCCCGAAAGAAGTCGAATGTCCTGTGTCATGGAAAGAGCCCTGGTTCTAAAACCCGGTTGATCTGGACTCGGGTAAAGCGGATCCGGGAGGCGTCGCCGTCTTTTTCGTGGATATCGACGCTTTGTACATGCCTTAGATCCGACGAAAAGGTGATCAGGATCCGATCCAAAAAGGCTTTTTCGGCCTCTGAAATCGGCGTCAACACGACCGAGACCGGGCCTTTCGATGAGACGGCGATCCGGTATTTGTCTGTTGTTCCGTCAAAGTCTCCCCGGATCCATGAAAGCACTTGGTCGACAAACCGCCGAATGGCTGGTGCAGAGTCCAGCTCAAAAGGGGTCGCCTTTGAGGCATCCTGAAGCCACTTGCTCCCATGACCATTCGAAACGGCAATTCCCTGTATTTCAGGGGTCAGGTGTTCCCATCGCAACCGGTCCGGCCTGATGTAATAAAACCTCCCCTTGAGAACAACGGGTTCCTTGAGCATCACCAGACGTTTTTCTTCGATAAAATCCCCGGAAAGGGTCTCGATACCTTCCATAGCGCGCCGGATCTTTTGCAGCGTCTCCCGGTCGAATGTGGAAAGTAAGGCGTCATTCCCGAATGCCGTCGAGACAAGATAAACCACGATGAAAAAGGCGGCAGAAATCGTTTTCATGTCCGGCGTTTCTCGTCTGCTTCTCCGGGCACCCATAACTTGACGGTGCCTTGAGCGATGCATTTGCTGTCCAAAGTTACTTCGCCGTCGGCCATGTAGAATCCTCCAAACTCCCCGGCCGACCGGATACGGATCAGAAGCGGCCGGGTACCGGGAACGAACTCGAGGACTTCGATTTTGCGTATCCCCACGAGATACCCTTTTTGGATGGGCCGGCCGGCTGAAAGGTCCTGATATCCCTTTACAGCCGCATAGGCCTGTGCAATGAGTTCGGCCATGGTGTAAAGGGGAAGGACGCCTGAATCTGAAAACAGCGGATTTTCGGCAAGCCGGCACGATTCCACCCATCCCTCAGAGCCGTCAAACTCAACGAGACGTTTAACCCAACGCATGGGCGGTGTGTGTGGAATCAATAGCGCCGTGGATACGGGCAGGTTCAGAGGCTCTTGCATGATACGGATCGTATTTCCATAAGACGGTTGTGGATGGCCTCTTTGACCGTTTTTTTCAGATCGATGTGCGCACCCGGCCCGGAAAAAAACTTCGGATCCACGGGAGGAAGGGCTTCCAGACTGATTCGGGCCGGTTTCAGCCACCATCGATTCGGCGGCAGGAGGGTATCCGTACCGCTGATGACCATGGGGACGACGGGCCGTCCTGTTTCCATGGCCAGAAGAAAGGCGCCGGAGTAGAAACGACCGAGGGATCCGTCCCGGCTGCGGTGGCCTTCCGGGAAGAAAAGGATGTTTCCGCCCCGTCCGAGGATTTCCCGGGCCAACCGGGAGGCGGTTTCCCACCGCAACCCCTCCACATTTAAATAGTTGGCCAGGCGCATGAAAGGGGTATACCAATACATCCGAAAGGGCCAGCTTCGGATGGCAAAGGCCACGTTGTGAAAAGGAAGGAGCGCCATGCAATAGGTATCAAAAAAGCTTGAATGATTGACCACCAGGATCACCGGCTGAAGGGGTTTGACCGCTTCAAATCCTTTTCGGCCGAACCGAACAAAGGGAGACAATATGGCGATCCACCCCCTCCCGTAAATCCAGATGAAGAAACGGACGATGCGTTCATTGGTCCACCGGGTTCCGGCCTTCCAGACCAAAAAAGCCGCCGGAAACACGGCCATGGTGCCCAGGGTCCACAGAATGAGAAAAGGGTAAATCGTCAAGTTCATCAGTAAAACGGCCAGTATGGATCCGATCCCCATATTCGGGTGAAGATCCTTCTTGCCGGGGGTCTTTCGGGAGGCCATTTATAGATTTTGCCGGATCTGGTGCTTTTTTCTGATGACAAAGGCGTGAATGTCTCCGAGTGTGCGGATGCTGCGGATTTCCTCTTCTTCCCGGATTTTGAACCCGAAAGCTTGCTCCAGGACGATGACCATATCCACGAGATCCAGGCTATCCAACTCCAGATCATCGAAAAGGGACGCTTCAGGCACCATGGATGTAAGTTCCAGCTCGAATTCCTCGGATAAAGAGGCATTGATTTTTTCAACGATTTCCGGATCGGTCATGAATAAGTCTCCGCAGCAAGATAGACGAATTGACGCCCCCTAAAGCAAAACTGTTTTTTAAAACCAACCGTATGGACTTTTCTGCCGCCCGGCGGACATGAAAGATCCCTTCACACCCGGCATCCACGTGGTCGAGATTCAACGTCGGGATCATCCGATTTTGGCGCATCATAAAGATACAAGCCATCAATTCCAGGGCGCCGCTGGCCGCCATGGTATGCCCCAGGTGCCCCTTGAGACTGCTTACGGCAACGGTGTCTCCGAAGAGGATACGGATGGCCTCGCATTCGGACGCATCGCCCTCGATGGTGGCGGTAGCATGCGCGTTTATATAATCAATCGCCTCGGGTTTCAAGCCTGCATTTTCGAGACATTCCCTCATACAGGAGACAATGGACCCGGCATCCGGGTTGGCGATGTTGGAGGGATCCGACTGTGTGGCAAATCCGACGATTTCAGCTAAAATCACCGCCCCTCGGCTTCTTGCCGATTCGAGGGATTCCAAGAGCAACATCCCGCAGCCTTCGGAACACACGATGCCGTCACGGTCACGGTCGAAGGGCCGGGGGGTCCGCTCGGGCGTGTGATTGAAATGGATGGATGCCGCATTCATGACATCGAAGGTGGCGATGAAGAGGGGATGGAATTCATCGGTCCCCCCGCATAGCATGAGGCGCTGCTTTCCGGATGCGATCATCTCATACCCGATCCCCACTGCTTGGCAGCCGGTGGAACAGGCGGCTGCCGGCGCCAGGGTCCGACCGGTGATTCCCAGCATCTGACTGACATTGGCGGCGTGTGAATGGTTCATGATCTTGAAGAAAAGGGTCGAGCGCATCCGTTCCAGACAGAAATCGGAAAAATAGTCCCTGAAAAAGGCTTCCAGGGTGCCGATGCTGCCGACGGTGGAGCCGATGGCCACTCCCATATCTTTTCCGGTGCGCAGTTCATCCGATACATTCCCCTGGGATAGAGCCTCTTGGGTCGCCATCACGGCATAGATTGAGCCGGCCGACATGGATCGACGATATTTACGAGGAATTTCGGTCGGGTCGCAATCGATGATCCGGCCGGCGACATGACTCCTGAGTCCCCGGATTGCAGTGGTTTCGGGCAGAAAGCGGATCCCGCTTTTTCCGCCGGACAGGCCGGCAAAAAGGACATTCGCGCCTCTGCCAAAAGGAGAAATGGCTCCCATTCCGGTGATGACGACACGGTTTATTTGCATGCGTTCAATTCCTTCCGGAGTCGATCATGGCCCAGGATACTTCCGCAAGCCAGGAAAGCGGAGATCGCGGCTCCGAGAACGCCCGGGGCCACTACGGCCTGGCCGATGAGGTAAAGCCCTTCGATCCGGGTTATCGGCGTCGGATTGTATTGACTCACCCGGTGTTTGGCGCCATACAGGCTTCCCGTAGGGCTGTTGGAAAAATCCCTCAAGGTCAGGGGAGTCGCCCCGTCGATAATCTCTATATCGTCCATCAATTCCGGGCAGCTTTCCGCGATCCGACGTCTTAATATCTCCAAGACACGGGTTTTGAAATTCTGATAGCTCTCAGGTCGGTGTCTCAACCGTGTATTCAGCCATGCGCCGGTCTGACCGAGAGTGGAAGGGCAGATGGCGGTAAACCCATGTTTTTCCGGTGCGCCGTTTTGAGGGATGACCGATGCGATAAATATGGGACGTTCCCTCAACGGACCTTTCTCGGAGAAGCCGTCTTTGTTTGAAGAAGAAAAGGCAAAAATATTTCTTCCGATCAGACTCTTTTTGCATCCCCGAGTTTGCCCGTAAAGGATAAAAGCGGAAGGGGACTCATCCAGGCTTTCCAGACGTCTTATATAGGAAGGTTTGAAGAGGCCCGGGGGTACCAGGTTCAGCAGATGTCGAGGGTGGGTGGAAACGATGCATGCCCCGCAGGCAATGCGTTCCCCGTTTGCCAGGAGTACTGCTTCCGGTTTTTCCCGGGATGGGAAATCGATCCCGGAAACCCTTTGGCCGCAGAATACGTCAACGCCGTGATCGGAAAGGACCGATTCGAAGGCGCGCACAATACTGGCGCCGCCTCCCCGGAGTCCATGGACCGACTCGTAGTACGATCCCACAACGGCAGCATGTTGGGCAAAGGTAACCTCTCCGGCGGTTGCCCCATGGAGATAGCAGTGGGCGGAAAGGATGCGCTTGAGACGATCGTTTTCGCTCAGGCTGTCCAATACCTCTTTCAGACTCGGGCCATGGACGCTTCTCAGCTCCTGCATGGGGAGTACTTCCCGGTCCAGGTTGAGATAGGGCCTCGATCGGAAGCTTTCGCAAACGGCGCTAAGATAGGCGATGATCGCGTTTCGTTCCCCGGGAAAGAACTCGCAAAGCCGGTCCCGGATGCGGTCATATCCGTAAGGAAAAAGAAAATCGCCCTCCGAAGGGGAAAACCGGAAGAGATCAAAACCTTCGGGATCAAATGGCGCTCTTTGGATCTTGTCGCTGATTCCTAAATAACGAAAGAATATATCCAGGATCCCGCCGTCACCCAGACCCCCGGCGAAATGAAAACCCGTATCGAAGTAAATCCCCTTGCGTTCAAAACCCCTGAGAAGCGGACCGATCTTTGGAGATGCTTCGACGAGGGCCACGCTCAATCCGTGTTTGGCCAGAATGACGGCGGCTGTCATGCCCGCCGCGCCGGCACCGATGACTGAAAAATCGTATCTCACGGCTCAAATCCCAGAATCAGGCAGGAATTGGTACCGCCGAACCCTGCGGAGTTGCACATCACGGTTTCAGGTCCCTTCGGAAACGTTTCGGAGATAATGTTCAGCTTTCGGGTGTGTTCGTCCGGACTTGAAAAATTGATATTGGGGGCCAGGAATCCGTCTTGAGCCATGAGGACCGAATAAACCACCTGGGATGCCCCGGACATCCATAGCTCATGGCCGGTCATTGATTTGGTAGACGATACCGGCGGGCATCGGTCTCCAAAGACCGCATGAATATTTTCCGCCTCGGCTGCGTCGCCTTCCAGAGTAGAGGTGGCATGGGCGCAAATATAGCGGATATCGGACGGAGCCATCCCGGCGGTTTTGAGTGCGCGAAGCATGGCGCGTTTCAGGCCGTCCTGGCTTGGCATGGAGAGGAATGCTCCGTCGGATGAAAAGGCATACGAAAGAATCTCCCCCAGGATATGGGCATTGCGTTGAACGGCGAGATCATACCGTTCCAACACCAGTGCCGCTGCACCGCCGCTGGGAACCAGGCCGTCCCGGTTCCGATCAAAGGGCCGGGAGGCGGCTTCCGGTTCCTGGATTCTCGTGGAGAAAGCACCCAACCCGTCAAAACTGCACATGGTTTCCCAGTTGATTTCCTGGGCGCCGCCGCAGATCACACGCTCCTGCTTACCCGAAGCCACAAGTTCGGCCGCTTGTCCTACGGCATGTCCCCCGCTGGAGCAGGCCGAGCTTATGGTCCAGCAGGCCCCCTGGGTCTTCAGGATGGTATTAAGATTCATGGTGATGTTGGAGGTCATGGAGCGGAAAATCCAGCCGCTTCCAATGGATTTGGTTTCCCTGTATTTTTTCAGCAGATCCACCTGCCAAACAGCGGCCTGGCAGCTGGAATCACATCCGAATATCAGGCCGGTCTCTTCGTTTTGGAGCGCCTCCGGGGTGAGGCCCGCCATCCGGACGGCATCCATAACGGCGGCATAGGACCAGATGGAAAAATCGGTCATGGTCTTTCGGTATTTCCGGGGAAGGGGGATCTTCAAATCAAAATCCTTGATGTGGCCGGTCAAAGGGCTCCGGAATCCCAGGCCGATCCGGGCAGCATCTGCGACGATGCCGGATTGTCCCTGCCGGAGGGCTCTGGATACGGATTGGGGATCATTGCCCAGGCAGGAGATGATGCCGATGCCGGTGATAGCGACTCGATGCATGAATACGTTCCGATGAAGGCCGGTTTTTATCAAGGGGGCGATAGGCAGCTGCCGAATGGGCTACATGTAAATTCCCCCGTTGACTCCGATGATCTGGCCGGTGATGTAAGCCGCCCTTTCCGAACACAAAAACGAGACGACGGACGCCACTTCTTCAGGGGTTCCGAAACGTCCCATGGGAATGGTGGGGAGGATCCTTTCTTCCGGAAGTCGGGCGGTCATTTCAGTCCGGATGAAGCCCGGAGAAACGGCGTTGACCAGGACATTTCTTTTGGCAACTTCTAGTGCCAGGGCCTTGGTGGCACCGATGAGGCCGGCTTTGGCTGCGCTGTAATTAACCTGCCCGGGTACTCCGCTCTGTCCGGATGTGGAGACGATGTTGACGATCCTCCCTTCCCGCTTCCGGAGCATGGCGTTCAGGATCGGCTTGGTGACCAGGAAAAAGCCGTCCAATGAAACGGATAGGACGTCTTTCCATTCCGCTTGGGTCATCCAGACCATCAGGGCGTCCTTGCTGAAGCCGGCATTGTTCACGAGGACATACGGCGTCTGTTCTTCCAGAAGTGCGGTAAGGTGTTCCGCGATGCTTTGAGGATCGGTCACATCGAAGGACATCAACCGGCAACGGCGTCCGACGGACTCCACCGCCTCTGCGACCCGGGCGGCGGCCTCGTGGTTGCTGCGATAGTTAAGCCAGATGTCGAAACCGTCACAGGCCAGGGAGCGTGAAATGGCCGCGCCGATTCCCCCGCTGCCGCCGGTGATCAAAGCGATTTTACGTTGATGGTCTGCCATATAAGAAACTTCATCCGGGTATTCGGATATGGTCCGGCCACGAATGAGTACATTCTATAGGATTGCGACGACTTTGCCGTCAGGGCCGAACTCTACAGTGAAATTTTTAAAGCGGTTGGTCCAGTATATCCACCGGTTCTCATTCAACGAGGGCGTCATGTGGGCCGCGGGGTACCCCAGCGCCATCCGGACCCCGTCTTTGGTCATTCCTATAGAGGCTTTCCCCTCCCGGATCCCCTTTTGGTCGATTTCGGAAAGTGCATTAAGGTCGACCTTGGAGGGAGAGGCGATCAACTTCCAGTATTCTTCCGGCTCCATGGCCATTCGTTTTTTATCGAATTCGAAGAGGATCGTTTTTCCGGAATCCTGCAATAGAATCGTAAATATGGATCCTCTGATGTGTCCGCCCTTCTTCAAAATCACCGGAGTGTTGACGGGGATAATAGTATGACCGGTGCCGGGATCCGTCCAGTTGGCGTAACTGGCCTTGATATCCTGGGAGCTAAATTGGGCATGGATGTTATTTTTCAGATAAAGGGGTTCTTCGGCCGCGAAAACGTTCCCCATTATTATTGCCGAGATGAAAAAAAACATACCCGTCCTTTGTAACCATTTTGCTGTAATGCACATAAAAAACCTCACTTTCTGCTTTAGTCAATCATCGAAATGGTATATACGAAAATTATTTATCTCCGTTTCGATGAAATCGTAAAAACTCAAAATTGGGATGGCAAAGTAAAAAGATTCAGATGCAAGGCGCGCAAATCCTGAGGAATGAGGCGTACTTATGGGTACGCTGTAATGACGAAGGATGCAGCGCAACGCAGCAGATGGACTTTTTACGAAGCCATCAGTTTTTATACTCAATAGATATGCCAAGTGTCAAGGGTGAAAACCTGGAAGTGCTTCACAAAAGATCCAAAAAACCGGAGGCATGGGATTTGCTCCCGGGGTATTTCTTTTGGCTCAAAGGGATTGTTAACCCTGCTGTTGCAAAAGCCGCAACTTTAACAGGAAGTAGATTCGCAAAGGTTTCAGGGGGGGGTAAGATGATGGAAGGTATTTTGAAAGTGGTGAAAGACAAGGATCCGAATGAAAAGGAATTCCACCAGGCTGTAGGAGAGGTGGTTGAATCCATCGGCCCGGTGTTGGATCGAAACCCCGAATATCGGAAGTCCAAGATTCTGGAAAGGCTGGTGGAACCGGACCGGGTGATTCTATTCAGGGTCCCCTGGATGGATGATCGCGGAGAAATCCATGTGAACCGGGGGTTTCGGGTGCAGATGAACAATGCCATCGGGCCTTATAAAGGGGGACTTCGATTCCACCCCTCCGTGAACTTGGGTATCCTTAAGTTTCTTGCCTTTGAGCAGGTTTTCAAGAACTCCTTGACCACCCTCCCCATGGGGGGAGGAAAAGGCGGGTCTGATTTCGACCCCAAGGGAAAATCAGACAGTGAGGTCATGCGCTTTTGCCAGAGCTTCATGTGCGAGCTTTTCAGATACATCGGTCCTGATATGGATGTTCCGGCGGGAGATATCGGCGTGGGTGCCCGGGAAATCGGGTATCTCTTCGGGATGTATAAGAAGCTGACCAATGAATTTAACGGCGTTTTGACCGGGAAAAATCTCAAATGGGGAGGGAGTCTCGTCCGTCCGGAGGCCACCGGGTATGGGAGCGTCTATTTTGCTTCGGAAATGCTGGCCACCCGGAATAAAACCTTGGATAGTAAAATCTGCTTGGTTTCAGGGTCTGGGAACGTGGCCCAATTTACCGTGGAAAAGCTTTTGGATTTCAATGCCAGGGTGGTTACCCTCTCCGATTCATCGGGCTATATTTTTGATGAGGAAGGGATCGATCGTGAAAAACTGGCCTTTATTAAACGCCTGAAAAACGTCAAACGCGGCCGGATCAAGGAGTACGCCGACCAATATCCGAATGCGATTTATACTCCTGTGGATCCCGCCCTCGATCATAACCCGCTTTGGAATCATAAAGCCGATTGCGCGTTTCCCAGCGCCACTCAAAACGAAATCAATGAAAAAGATGCCCGGAACCTGGTGCAAAACGGAGTGGAGATGGTGTGTGAGGGCGCCAACATGCCCACCGTCCCGAAGGGCGTGGACCTGTTTCTGGGCAGCCACATTCTTTATGGCCCAGGCAAGGCGGCCAATGCAGGGGGGGTCTCCGTTTCGGGACTGGAAATGACGCAAAACAGCATGCGGATTTCGTGGACCCGGGAAGAGGTGGATCAGAGACTGAAGATGATCATGCACAGCATTCATCGCACCTGCCTGGACGCCGCCGCGGCCTATGGAGTTCCCGGAAACTACGTCAGGGGTGCGAACATCGCCGGTTTCGTAAAAGTTGTCGAAGCCATGATGGATCAAGGGCTTGTATGACTTTCGGTCGGTCGGGATGATAAAGGGTTTAAAACAACATCCGGGATACGATACTGCACTGTATGTCGGGCTTACCTCCGAGGGAGGGGCGTGGGCAGGGCATGATTTCATCCACCCCTGATTTTTTGCGCCTGCCGGGGGATACGTTATTGTAATAGCCATAGTAACGCACCATTTGTTCTCTACAATTTTACACAAAAAACTTGATATGTTTTTTTATCTTCTTTCCCGCTTATGCCCGGCTAAGAGCATCTCCCAGAGTGACCCGGCATAGCCCCTCTTATGGAGGAATTGGATGCTCGTATCGAGTTTATCCGGCGGAAAGATGCAATGGCGCAGGTTTTTAAACGCTTCGGTAAGGGTCGCTTCCAGCCAGGCCTTATCGATGCCGGGGGAAATATAATATACCGGCTCCAAGAGGCTTGCCTCCTTTGTGATCACCCGTTCTCGCAGAGCCAAGTCGTACAGCGGGGTATCGGGCTGGATGCGGATCCCCATAAATATAAAGGAGACGGTGCGACGCAGGCTCTTAATGTTTTCGATGCCTTCGCACACCGTAGCTTCGGTTTCGCCGGGGCCGCCGAACATATAGTAGTGGGCGGTCGCCACGCCGTTACGGATAAAGGTTTCGTTACAGGCCGCGACCTCCTTGAAGGTAAAATTTTTGCCGATGCCGCGCAAAGTGGTATCGCTGGAAGCGTCGGCGCCGATCTCTGCGGCTTTCAACCCCGTATCGCGCATCAATGCCACTACCTCGTCGTTGAGATTTAAGTCGGGTTTAAAAAACGCGGTCCAGGACACGTTGATGCCGCGGGTCTTCATCTCCTCGACCACTTCCAGATAGTATCCGTCGTCGTCGTTGAAGACCGAGTCGGTGAAAAAAATATAGCGGGCTTTATATTCGTGGACCAGATGATAAATATCGCGCTGGATGTCGTGGGTATCGCGCGGCCGGATATGATGGCCTTCCAAAACCGGGTAAGAACAATAAATACACCGATGGCGGCAGCCGCGCTTGGTCTGGACCGGAGCCATACTGCCGCTTTGAAGATAAAACTGCATAATCCGCGGATCATAGGCCGCGGAAGAGATTTCACTGCCGGTAAGCTTATGTCCGCTGTGAATAATGCGCTCTGAAGGAAAACTGCCGCGTTTTAAGTGTTTCAGAAATTCTACCATGCTGGCTTCACCCTCGCCGACGATACCGTAGTCGGCGCCGGTTTTTTGAAGCACCTCCAGGGGCATGATGGAAAATCCCGTGCCGCCTAAAATTACCGGCGCGCGGCTCGTGCTTTTTACGACGCCGACGATTTCTTTGACCGCTTCGAGGTAGCGCTGTTCGTTTAAAAGATTGACATTGTCGATATTGCGAATGGAGACCCCGATCGCTTCGGGGGCAAATTCTTCCACTGAGCGCCGCACCGCCGCCAATGATTTTTCGCTGGCTAAAAAATCGAACTGACGGATCTCGTGCCCGGCGGCTTTAAGCGCCGCCGCCACCACGCTCAAGCCCAAAGGATACACCGGGTACGGCGAACAGGATATGTTGGAGGCAATAAGTAATATTTTCATGATCTAATTCTACTCCGACAAATAATTAATGATGATCAGATCAACAACCTCATCAGATACAAAGCGATATAATGCAGGACAGCGGGCAGAGAAGATATTTGTTTCAGATCTCTTTGCCCGTCTAGCCAGCGCTCCGAGGAACGAACGGGGCATTGGCGATCTTTCCATGATTCCAAAGCGTATGGATTCATGGGGAAAGCCTGCTTTGCATCCTTTCCATTCTCTGATACCACAGGTTCTGCTGTTCGAGTTTTTTTTCCTGAATGCGTTGGAGCATCAGATAACCGAAAGCAAGAATGACCAGCATGACATGCCGTCGCCAGCCAGTCCAGCTTCTGCCCTCATAGTGATCCAGACCCAACTCCTCCTTCAACTGCTGGTAGCCCTGCTCGATCCAGAACCGTTCGTGAAAAAGACGCACCATCTCCAAAGTCGGCATGTCCTTAGGCATATTACTGAAAAAGTACCGGAGTTCATATTCGCCATCGTCCTTTTGTCTTTTCTCGATAATCAGCCAGACTGGGGTATGTTGGGTCGGGAACGTAATCCTCTATGGAAGGTGCGAGGGGTTCGTCGTATGTTTGCGTGCGACGCACAGGCAGGCATGCCGCTTTCGTGGAAACATCCGTCCGACCTGTCTGCCGTGCTGCGCAGCGGCACAGGCAGGGATGAGCACATGGAGATGGGGGTTGAACCCCAGAAAAGTTTTCATTCGATATCCCTAAAATCATGCTGAGTTATTAGCCGCTGGAAAGATGCGATAGGTCACTCGGCTATACATGAACGGGCTCAAAACGATGGATGCGCGATAAAACATCAGATAGTGAGTCTTTGGCCAGAGCTGTATCATAATCGGTTTGCAATCCGACCCAGAAACCGTCGCTAGTGCCGAAAAAGCGGGAAAGACGTAGACCGGTATCGGGGGTGATGGACCGCTTGCCGGCTATGATTTCACCGATGCGACGTTGTGGCACCCCGATTTCTTTGGCCAGTCGGTACTGGGTTATTCCCATAGGTTTCAAAAATTCCTCCAGCAGAATTTCTCCGGGTTTGGGGTAGGGTACTTCTCGCGGCATGGTTAACTCCTTTATTTAATGGTAATCAACGATTTCAACATCATAGGCTTGGCCTTTCTTAAAGCGGAAACACAATCGCCATTGGTCGTTTATGCGGATACTCCATCGGCCGGTACGATCCCGCTTCAATTGCTCAAGACGGTTATTGAGAGGGATGCGTAAGTCCTCCAGCTTCTCCGCTCGGTTAAGCATGGCCAGCTTGCGCAAGGCCACAACCTGAATATTCACGAAACGAGCAATTCTTGTGCCGTTGAACAAGGCTTCAGTATCGGAACATTTAAAGGTCGAAATCATAGACGAATACTAACGAGACACGTTAGTATTGTCAAGCATTATTTCCCTTTTATTTTTGCCGCATCCGGCTTTTTAATGGGTACCCCCAACATATAGTATTCAGGCCGCTTTTGATGACGGCGGTATTCCAAAATTTGTCGAGCGTGGACAAATTTTACCCACCCTTATTCTCTTTTCCCCGAATCCTGCATTGTGGCACTTGATCTTATTTGGCCGCTGGAGTATTTCAAGGCCTTATTCAGTTGTTTGATGTATGTCATCGGAATCAGTGCCGTGCGTGCGAGGTGGAAAAGGGACAAGGCTCCCTCCCTCATTGACTTTTACTGCCGATTTTTTTACGTTCCAACAAAGACAAATTTTATCATATCTTTGATTCAGGAAGATACAGAGCTAACAGTACAGATCGGCACTTGAATTTACTCGGGGTTTACAAATCATGACCCAGGATTCTATCCGCTTCCGCTTGGCTATTAATTGCATTATCTTTCTGGCGGTCCTGATTTTCGGCACGATTATCTTTATGTCCGTCGAGAATCGATCTTTAATCGATTCATTCTATTACATCATTGTTACCATGGCTACGGTCGGGTATGGGGACATCGTGCCCGCCACGCCGGCGGGGAAAATTATTGCCATCCTATTGATCATCACGGGGGTCAGCACTTTTCTGGGAGTCATCGCCAATGCCACCGAGTTGATGCTAAGCCGCCGGGAAAAGATGGCCCGAATGAAAAAGCTCAATATGGTGATAGGGGTCTTTTTCAGTGAAGCGGGGAATCACTTGATCCGGATCTTCGCTCGTTCTGATCCCCGATTCGAAGAGATTCAAAAAGGCCTGATCATTACCGTGAAGTGGACCCGAGAGGATTTTTTAAGGGTGAATGAGCATTTACACGGGTCGAAATACAGCGTGCAGGTTTCCCAATCGGATCTTCAATCGTTGAAGGATTTTCTCGTAAAACAGAGGGATTTTCTAGTGAGGCTTTTAGAAAACCCGACCCTGCTGGAGCATGAATCTTTCACCGACCTTTTGCGGGCCGTCTTTCATCGCGCCGAAGAGCTGGCTTACCGCGATAACTTAAACCAATCCCCTGTTGCTGACCGGGCTCATCTTACGGGAGACATCAACCGGGCTTATCATCTGCTGGTCCATCAGTGGCTGGATTACATGGAATACCTGAAAATCCACTATCCCTATCTTTTCTCTCTGGCTATGCGCACCAACCCATTCGACCTTCAGGCGTCGCCCGTCATCGCTCATTTATAGCAATCAGCCCGACCAACGGCTCGCTAAGGATCTGCGC
>Ga0210056_1001759_pt1 | contig 18679 bp, 12 predicted proteins | sample CryGeyCG2014_080_2_FD_183965 | JGI IMG/M metagenome (GOLD analysis project Ga0210056, IMG submission 183965) | Groundwater microbial communities from aquifer - Crystal Geyser CG07_land_8/20/14_0.80 (SPAdes) (version 2) | ecosystem: Environmental > Aquatic > Deep subsurface > Groundwater | place... | reverse complement strand
AGGGAAATCTCTATAAATATCCGCAACGAAATGAGCATCAAGGATATTGTGAACCAAACCGGCGTATGGTGGTATCAACCGCCAAACCAGGATCAATCATATGCAAAATCCTAACCGGACATTACTGGGTTGAGGTAGGGGAATGTTTCAAGACTTCCTGCGGACGTATTACGCCATCCCCCCGATTTTCGGTTTTTTTGTCCTCACCTGTCTTGCCTTGATTTCCTTTCTCCGGCGCAGGAAAAACCGCACAAACATCTTATTCTCGGGAATATGTATCTTAGGCGCCTTCATCAATGCCGATATTGCCCTCGTTTCCATGATTCCAGACAGAACACTGGCTCTCAGGATGGACAGAGGAACATACCTTTTCTTTGTCTTCAGCCTGCCCCTTTATATTCAGTTTGTCCATTCCTTCCTCTGTATTTCGAGACGAAAATGGCTTGAGTATCTCGCCTATATGTGCAGCCTGCTCTTCCTTTTTTTCATTCCCGGCGACCTTTTCATCAGTGGATTCCATTATTACAACTTTGGAACGATTGCCAAGGGGGGGCCAGCGTATCATGCCTTCTCAGTGATAGCCGCCTTTACAGTAATCTACTGTATTTTTACCCTGTTCATGGGGATGAGAAAAGCGAAAGATAATTACCAGAAGAACAGGATAAAGTATATCTTCGGTGGAGTGGGTTTCACAGGCCTTTTGCTCGCCTTCGACACCCTGCCGGTCAGTGGTTTTAACATTTATCCTCTGGGTAATTTTAATTTTATCCCCTCCATCTTCCTGGCCATTGGGGTACTCAAATATGATCTCCTGGATATCGGCACGGTGATAAGAAGGGGAACGATCTATTTTATCCTCACCGGTATCCTTACCATCTTTTATGTATTGATCATCTACTTATTCAACGCCTTCTTTATGGGATATGGGGATAACACCAACTCCGTAATCCTCCCCCTTGTTCTTGCTTTAATGATGGTCCTGTTGTTCAATCCCCTCAAGGAAAAGGTTCAGACATTTATAGATAATCTTTTCTACAGGGGAAAATATGATTACCAGAAGTTCTTGAGAGAGATGAGCACGGAAATGACATCTCTGTTGAGATTTTACCAGATCAAAAACCTTTTACTACAATCCATCACCGCCTCTTTACAGGTCACCAATGTCAGCCTCTTGATCCATGATAGCGAGAAAAGACATTTCCAGCTTTATATAAATGGGAATGAATTGCCGGATGGGGCGGGACAGGACTTGTTTGATGATAATCATCCCATCGTTGCGTTTTTTACGGTGCACAAAAGACCATTAACTAAATCCCTCCTTGAAGAGAAGCCACCTGCCCATCCGGTTGAGAAAGATCAGATCTTTCATGTTTTCAACGTGATGCATGCATCATTGATTATTCCCATGATCTCGAGGAATAGAGTGATCGGCATGATCGCCCTGGGACAGAAGAAATCGGGGGAGCTATTTGTTCATGAGGACCTGGAGCTTCTCACCACTATTGCAAACCAGAGTGCAACGGCCATAGAGAATGCGAGGACCTACGAAGAGTTTGAAAAGCTCAATCTTGATCTGGAAGGGGAAGTGGAAAAAAGAACAGCCGCTCTCCGCCAGGCATTGGAAGAAAAAGAGAAAACACAGCAGCAGCTTATCCAGTCGGAGAGTCTTGCGGCAATTGGGCAACTCGTTGCCGGCACGGCCCATGAACTGAATAACCCCTTGTCCAGCGCCTCAAGCCTCATTCAGACCGGTATAGATTATATCAATGAATGGGAGGTTGGGAGAGGAAACCGGGACGAGGTATTGGATGACATGATGTTTTCATTAAAAGAGTTGAAGCGGGCCGGGGATATCGTAAGAAGTTTGCTGGATATCTCCCGCCAGAAAGAGACATACATCGAACCTGTTAATATCGTCGTCGCCATTGATGATGCCCTGAGGGTTTTGTACAATCAATACAAATATCTTCATGTTGAAATTGAAAGAAAATTTGCCGAAAATTTGCCGGAGGTAGAGGGAAACTTTGCTAATCTGGGCCAGGTATTCATCAATGTGATCAAAAACGCCCTGCAATCGTTGCCTGAGGAAGGCGGTAAAGTTACACTTACCACAGGTTACAGGAGTAAAACAGATACCGTCGTTATCGAATGTCAGGATACCGGAGAGGGAATTCCCTGCGGTGAACTTAATGACATTTTCAAACCCTTTTTTACAACCAAACCGGTTGGCAGGGGGATAGGATTGGGTTTGTATATATCTCATGAGATTATTAAAAGACATGGAGGAGTCATTTACGCTGCAAGTGAGGTAGGTAAAGGGTCTACCTTTACGATAGAACTGCCCTGCAGGAGGAGGGGAATCAAATAATAAATCCCGGCAACAAATTTTGTCTGGCCACAGAGTTTGAGCCAAAGGGCGACCAACCGCGGGCGATTGCGCAGTTGGCCGAGGGGCTGGAAAGAGGAGATGAGCATCAGGTACTCCTCGGAGTGACAGGATCGGGTAAGACCTTTACCATTGCCAATGTGATCCAGGCCGTTCAAAGACCCGCCCTGGTCATTGCCCATAACAAGACCTTAGCCGCCCAGCTTTACGAGGAATTCAAGTCCCTCTTTCCCGAAAACGCCATTGAGTATTTTGTCAGTTATTATGACTATTATCAGCCCGAGGCTTATATCCCCAGTACAGACACCTATATTGAAAAAGACTCGGCGATCAATGAAGATATTGATAAGCTGCGCCACTTAGCCACCTATTCCCTCCTGGAGCGTAATGACGTCATCATTGTCGCCAGCGTCTCCTGTATCTATGGACTCGGTTCTCCCGAGGCCTATTACGGTATGCTGCTCACGGTGGAAAAGGGTATGGAACTCCCCCGGGACGAGATGCTCCGGAGGCTTGTTGAGATCCAGTATGTACGCAACGACATTGATTTCCATCGGGGCGCCTTCCGTTGCCGGGGTGATGTGGTGGAAATCTTTCCCCCCTACGAGGAAGACAGGGCGATCAGGATAGAGTTTTTCGGAGATATCATAGAATCCATCTCTATGGTAGATCCTCTCAGGGGAAAGAAGTTGGATCATCTTCAGAAGATAGCCATCTACCCCGGTAGTCACTATGTAACAACGAGGGACGACATGAGAAGGGCCATCGTCTCCATCAAGAATGAATTAGAGGTTAGACTTGAGGAGTTGATTGCACAGAACAAACTGCTTGAGGCCCAGCGGCTGGAGCAGCGGACCAGATTCGACATTGAAATGATGGAAGAGATGGGCTACTGCCGGGGTATCGAAAATTATTCCCGTCATCTCACCGGTAGAAAACCGGGAGAGCCTCCCCCCACCCTGATAGAGTATCTCCCCTGTAATGCCCTGATCATTATTGATGAGAGTCACGTTACCGTACCCCAGTTGGGGGGCATGTACAGGGGTGACAGGTCGCGTAAGGAATCCCTTGTCAATTATGGTTTTCGACTTCCCTCCGCCCTTGATAACCGTCCCTTAATGTTTAAAGAATATGAGAGCTTTCGCTATCAGAGGATCTATGTTTCCGCTACCCCTGCCGACTATGAGTTAAAGAAAGCCGGTGGAAGGGTGGTGGAGCAGATTATTCGGCCAACCGGCCTGATGGATCCGGAGATTATCGTGAAACCGGCCCATTATCAGGTTGACGATCTTCTCGGGGAAATCCGCGAAAGGGAAGGGAAGGGCGAGCGGGTCCTGGTCACCACTCTCACTAAGAGGATGGCAGAAGACCTCACTTCCTACTACCAGGGTCTCGGGGTCAGGGTGAGGTATCTCCATTCCGATATCCATACCCTGGAGCGGGTAAATATTATCCGGGATCTGAGACTTGGTAAGTTTGATGTCCTAATAGGGGTAAATCTTTTACGTGAGGGGCTCGATATTCCGGAAGTTTCTCTGGTAGCCGTTCTCGATGCCGATAAAGAGGGTTTTCTGCGCTCTGAGCGATCACTGATACAGACCAGTGGAAGGGCTGCCAGAAATGTATCAGGCCAGGTCATCATGTATGCCGATAAGGTAACTGACTCGATAAGGGCATGTCTTCTTGAGACGAAGAGAAGGAGAGCGGTTCAACAGCGACACAATGAGGAACACCATATCACACCTTCGACCATCAAAAAATCCATCTATAATATCCTGTCCTCGATTTACGGGGCCGATTATGTGACGGCGCCTGTAGTCTCGGAAGAGATGGGGGCATACAGCTCAGAGGTAGATATTACCTCCAGGATCACGCAATTAAGAGAGAAGATGAAAAGCGCGGTGAAAAATCTTGAGTTCGAAAAGGCGGCGGCGCTGCGCGATCAGATCAGGGAACTTTCCAACCTGGCGCTGAAATTAGGAGGTATAGAAAATGAGAATTAGCAAACTGCGGAATATCGGGATTGTAGCGCACATTGACGCCGGTAAAACAACGGTAACGGAGAGGATTTTGTTCTATACCGGCACGACGCGGACAATGGGAGAGGTCCATGACGGCGAGGCCACGATGGACTTCATGAAGCAAGAACAGGAACGCGGTATCACCATCGCCTCGGCTGCTATCACGTGCCATTGGGATGAGCATCAGGTCAATATTATTGACACCCCCGGCCATGTGGACTTCACCATGGAGGTAGAACGCTCGATGAGAGTACTGGACGGAATTGTTGCCGTCTTCTGCGCCGTCGGTGGTGTGGAGGCTCAAAGTGAGACCGTCTGGGGGCAAGCGGATCGTTACCGGGTGCCACGGATCTGCTTCGTCAACAAGATGGACCGTCCCGGTGCAGATTTTTTTGATGTTCTCAAGCAGTTGGACGACCGCCTGGATGCCGGCGCAGTCCCCTATCAGATCCCGATCGGCACGGAAGAAAATTTCTCCGGCGTCATAGACCTGGTGCGCATGAAGTTCTATACCTTTCCGGATGGTATGTTGCAGGAAGGTGAAATCCCGGCCGCGTACCGGCCTGATGCTCAGTCCCGGCACCAGCAACTTTTAGAAAAACTCGCCGAATTTAATGATGAGTTGGCAGAGTTATACCTCGAAGATAAAGCTATTCCGGAAGCGATGATCCGGACGGTGACGCGCTACTGTGTGGTGCATTCGCTGATTACGCCGGTGTTCTGCGGCGCGGCCTACAAGAATATCGGCATTCAGCCGCTGCTGGATGCGATTGTGTCCTATCTGCCCAGTCCTCTGGACAAAGGGGCAGTTGTCGGCGTGGATCCGACTGACACGGCAAAAACTCTTTTGCGTCAGCCCTCTACCAGCGAACCGTTTTCGGGACTCGTTTTTAAGATCATTTACGACCTTTACGTGGGACAGCAAACTTTCGTCCGGACATACTCCGGCGTATTGAAAACAGGCGATTTCGTATTGAACATTACCACAGGCAAGAAAGAGCGCATCAGCCGTATCCTGCGCATCCATGCCAAGGACCGCAGTGAAATACCGGAAGTTGGACCGGGTGACATCGTGGCCCTGGTTGGATTGAAAAACACTTACACCAGCCATACGCTCTGCCATCCGGAAGCGCCAATGCTGCTTTCGACAATCAAGGTTCCCGATCCGGTCATCAGCGTCAAGGTAAGCACGGGGAGCCGCCAGGAGAAGGAAAATTTACACCAGGCCCTGCGCAGGATGGCGATGGAGGATCCGTCTTTTGCCGTGCGGAATGTAGAACGTACAGGTGAAACGGTTATCGCCGGCATGGGCGAACTGCACCTCGAAATAATCGTAGACCGGCTGAAAACGGACTTCAAAGTCGAAGCAGTAGCGGGCAGGCCATCTGTTGAGTACCGGGAGACAATTGCAGGCGAGTATCAGTATGATTACAAGTTCGTCAAGCAAACCGGCGGCCGCGGCCAATATGCCCACACCGTTATTCGGGTCGAACCTAATCCTGGTTGCGGGTTTGAGTTCATTAACCATGTCACCGGGGGGCGTATCCCGGCCGAGTTCATTACGGCAGTCCACAAAGGCGTCAAAAATACTCTTGTGGAAGGCATTATGGCTGATTACCACGTGGTGGACGTGCGTGTCATTCTCTTAGACGGCAGTTATCATCAGGTAGACAGTTCCGACCTTGCCTTTCAAACCTGTGCCAGCATCTGTTTCAAAGAAGCGTTTAAGCGGGCCACTCCGCAACTACTGGAACCGATTATGCTGCTGGAGATTGCCACACCGGACGAATATATCGGGGATACCGTTGGCGATTTGCATCGCCGCCGCGGCAGGGTGCTCAATATGCGCCGCTACCGCAAGGGTTCCCAGAAGATCTCTGCGGAGGCGCCTTTACGGGATCTTTTCGGCTATGCTACTACTCTGCGCTCGCTTTCCGCAGGCCGTGCCAGTTACTCCATGGAAATAGGACGCTACAGCCCCTTACCGGAAAAGCTCCAGGAAGAGGTACTAACAGAGGCACATAAAAGGATGCGAGGCGAGGAATAGTTACGTTTTTTATAAAAATTTTTTTCTATATCTTGACATAATGGAATTTATGCTTTATATATAAAAAATACTTTTCTTAACGAAAAATAAGGTGTCTTAATTATTAAATATAAAAATTAAACAAAGAAAGGAGAGATGGGAGCATGAAGATCAGACCATTGCAGGACAGAGTGATTGTAAAACGTTTGGAGGAAGAAGAAAAGACAAAGGGTGGAATAATTATCCCTGATACGGCAAAGGAAAAACCTATCGAGGGTAAAGTTATCGCCGTTGGCAAGGGGAAAACCTCTGATGATGGCAAGCTGATAGCGCTGGATGTCAAAGTCGGTGACAAGGTGCTCTTCAGCAAGTATGGCGGCACGGAAGTCAAGATAGACGGTGTGGAACATCTCATCATGAGGGAAGACGATATTCTGGGAATCATAGAAAAGTAATAACTTGACGATAAGGAGGGTAGTTTAATGGGAGCAAAGATACTTCAATACGATGAAGAAGCAAGGAAATCAATTCTCAGGGGTGTCAATGCCCTTGCGGATGCAGTGAAAGTGACCCTTGGTCCGAAGGGCAGGAATGTAATCCTGGATAAGGCATTTGGTTCACCTCTAGTCACGAAAGACGGAGTGACGGTGGCCAAGGAGATAGAACTGGAAGATAAGTTTGAGAACATGGGCGCCCAGATGGTCAGGGAAGTGGCCAGCAGGACCAGCGATGTGGCTGGTGACGGCACGACGACAGCCACGCTTCTCGCCCAGGTGATATACCGGGAAGGAGCCAAGAGCGTTGCCGCGGGAAGTAACCCGATGGATATAAAGAGAGGTATTAATAAAGCCGTTGACGTGGTAGTCAAGGAACTGGTCAAGTTGAGCAAACCAACGAAGGACCAGAAGGAGATTGCTCAGGTAGGAACGATTTCTGCCAATAATGACGCGACAATCGGTGAAATTATCGCCGAGGCCATGGGAAAGGTCGGGAAAGAAGGGGTTATTACCGTAGAAGAGGGGAAGGGGCTGGAAACAGAGCTGGAGATCGTGGAAGGCATGCAGTTTGACAGAGGTTATGTCTCTCCATATTTCGTAACCAACGCAGAAAAGATGGAGGTAAGTCTTGATGATTGTTACATTCTTATCAATGAGAAGAAGATCAGCGGCATGAAGGATCTCCTTCCCATTCTGGAACAGATCGCCAAGATGGGAAAACCCCTCCTGATTATTGCCGAAGATATTGAGGGAGAAGCCCTGGCGACCCTTGTGGTCAACAAGCTTCGTGGTACCCTCCATGTCGCCGCCGTCAAGGCTCCTGGGTTTGGCGACAGGAGAAAGGCGATGCTGGAAGATATCGCCATCCTGACCGGAGGAAAGATGATTTCCGAGGATATGGGCGCCAAACTTGAAAATGCAAGAGTAGAGGATATGGGTCGGGCGAGGAAAATTACCATTGGCAAAGATAACACGACCATTATTGACGGTGCAGGCGACAGGGCTGACCTTGAAGGCAGGGTCAAGCAGATCAGGGCCCAGATAGAGGAATCGTCATCCGATTACGATAAGGAAAAACTTCAGGAAAGACTGGCGAAGTTGGTCGGTGGTGTTGCCGTCATCAAGGTCGGCGCCGCCACGGAGACAGAGATGAAAGAGAAAAAGGCCAGGGTCGAGGATGCACTCAACGCAACCCGTGCCGCTGTGGAAGAGGGAATCGTTCCCGGTGGTGGCGTGGCCTACCTCCGCACATTACCCGCCCTCGATAAGATGAAACTGGAACATGATGAACAGGTAGGCGTTAATATCGTCAAGAAAGCCCTCGAAGAGCCGTTGAAAATGATCGCCGCCAACGCCGGTCTGGAGGGGAGCATTGTGGTGGAAAAGGTTAAGGAAAAAAAGGGCGCTTTTGGATTCAATGCCCAGACCGATGAGTATGAAAACATGATCGAAGCCGGCGTCATTGATCCGACCAAGGTGACAAGATTCGCCCTGCAAAATGCCGCCAGCGTGGCTTCTTTGATGCTTACCACCCAATGCATGATTGCTGATAAACCGGAAGAAAAAGGCGCCATGGCGATGCCCGGCATGCCTCCCGGAGGGGGATACCCCGGCATGTAAGAAAAAGTAATGAGTTGCTGTTTTTAAATAACCAGCGAAAAAGCCCCCTGCCATTGAGGTGGGGGGCTTTTTTATGTTACTTCTACTTGAAAGCGGTATGTTTCTATGATAACTTCCAATAAAAACCAGTCATCAGTCGTAAGTCGTAAGTCAACTGAACGCTTGCGAAGGGAGTATTACATGGACTACAAAGATAGTTTGAATCTGCCGCAGACAGATTTTCCCATGAAGGCGAATCTTTCCCAGAAGGAACCGGAAATGCTCAAGATGTGGGAAGAGATGCACATTTATGAGAAGATTAGAGAGGTATCAAAAGGGAGAAAGGTCTATATACTACATGATGGTCCACCTTATGCCAACGGAAATATCCACCTTGGCACCGCATTAAATAAGGTTATCAAGGATATGGTGATCAAAGCAAAAAATATGGCCGGCTTTGACAGCATTTTTGTTCCGGGATGGGATTGTCATGGTCTTCCCATCGAGCACCAGGTTGATAAAAAACTGGGGGAGGGACGTCATAGTATGTCCCAGGCGGAAAAAAGGCGTTTCTGCCGGCGCTATGCCGAGAAATATGTAGATATCCAGAGGGAGCAGTTCAAGCGGTTGGGTGTATTCGGCGATTGGGAAAACCCTTACCTGACCATGGCCTACGATTATGAGGCGACAACCGTGGAGGAACTGGGGAAACTATTTCTTGCGGGAAGCGTCTATAAGGGGAAAAAACCGGTGTACTGGTGCGCCTCCTGCAAGACCGCCCTGGCGGAGGCGGAAGTCGAATATGCCGATCATTCCACGCCTTCCATCTATGTCAAATTCCCGATGGTATCGGATATATCCCCTGTGCGTCCTAAATTGAAGGGAGAGAAGATCAGTGTCGTCGTCTGGACGACGACCCCCTGGACGATTCCTGCCAACCTGGCAATCGCCTTACACCCCGAGTTTTGTTATGTAGCCGTGAAGGTTGCCGGCGAGGTCCTCATCATAGCGAAGGAGCTGATGGAGCGGTGCCTGGCCGCCTTCGGTTATGGCGATAAAGTCTGTGAAGTTTTAGATGAGTTTTCCGGTGCGGCAGTGGAAGGACTGAGATGCAGGCATCCCTTGATAGATCGTGAAAGCATTCTCATCCTGGCCCCTTTTGTCGTGCTTGACACGGGGACCGGATGTGTCCATATCGCCCCGGGTCACGGGCAGGAGGATTACGAGATCGGCATGAAATATGGCCTCCCGAACTATGCCCCTGTTGACGATGACGGTAACTTTACCTCCGATGTCCCGGACTTTTACGGTCAGTTTGTCTTTGCCGCCAATGCGGGAATTGCCAAGAAATTGGGGGAAGCCGGCGCCCTTCTCGGATCTGCCGAGGTTGTTCACTCCTATCCCCACTGCTGGCGATGTAAAAATCCGATCATCTTCCGCTCCACCGAACAGTGGTTTATTTCCATGGAGAAAAATGACCTGAGAGAAAAGGCCCTCCGTGCCATAGACTCTGTGGAGTGGATCCCGGCCTGGGGACGTGACCGGATTTACGGGATGATCGAGAACCGCCCCGACTGGTGTATTTCCCGCCAGCGGTCATGGGGAGTTCCGATCACGATGTTCTACTGTGACCACTGTGGGAATGAGTTCCTGACGGAAGAGATCCTCGCCCATGTGGTGGAACTGGTCGGACAGCACGGCGCCGATGTATGGTTTGAGAAGGAACCGCAAGACCTGATGCCTGCCGGTCAAGTCTGTCCCGTTTGCCGGAAAAACAAATTTTACAAAGAGACCAATATCCTGGATGTATGGTTCGATTCCGGTGTCAGTCACGCCGCCGTGCTGGAAAAACGGCCAGAGCTCAGATCTCCGGCGGATATGTACCTGGAAGGCTCCGACCAGCACCGGGGCTGGTTCCACTCGTCTCTGCTCGAATCGGTGGGAACGCGGAAAAGGGCGCCTTACAAAAGTGTTCTGACCCACGGTTTCGTCGTGGACGGCGAGGGGAAAAAGATGTCCAAATCCTTGGGCAATGTCATTGATTCTCAGGAAATCATCGAGCAATACGGGGCCGAAATATTGCGCCTCTGGGTCGCCGCCGAGGATTATACGGATGATATAAGGATTTCCGAAGAGATATTGAAGCGTCTCGTTGAGGCCTACAGGCGGATCCGCAACACCAGCCGCTACCTCCTGGGGAACCTGTATGATTTTGACTGCAAGTCTGATATGGTTTCTTATGATTCCATGGAAGGTATAGACAAATGGGCTCTTTACAGGCTTGAGGAGATCGTCCGGCGGGTGAGGGAGGCCTATGATCGTTACCAGTTTCATCTCGCTTTTTATACCCTTTACAACTACTGCACGGTTGATCTCTCTGCCCTGTACCTCGATGTACTGAAGGACAGGCTCTATACCTCGAAGGCGGAATCGAAAGAACGGCGGTCAGCCCAGAGCGCCATGCACACTATTCTTGATGCCATGGTGAGGCTCCTTGCCCCGATCCTCACCTTTACCGCAGAAGAGATATGGGCGGCCTTGCCCGCCTATGAGGGGAAAGAGAAAAGTGTTCACCTGACCACATTTCCGGAAGTGAATCAGCAATACATAAATCCAGAGCTGGCTGAAAGCTGGAAGACGATGATTGCGATCAGGTCCGAAATCGCGAGAGCCGTCGAAATAGCCAGAAAAAATAAGGTGTTGGGCCATCCTCTGGATGCCTCAGTGGATATATCTCCCCCGGAAGACCTCCGCTCCTTTTTAGAGGCGCATCGGGAGGATATGAGGGCGCTGTCCATCGTCTCACAGCTTAATATCGTGGAGATGGACGGGATAAGTGAACCGTATCGGAGTGGAGAATTTGAGGGTTTAGTGATCGGGGTGACAAAGGCACGGGGCCAGAAATGCAACAGATGCTGGATCTACAGCGAGTCGGTAGGTGCAGACACCGAACACCCCGCCATTTGCGGCAGATGTCTGCAAACATTACGGGCTACGTAATAGAGCATTTCGGAAAGTAACTGTTCAGGTAGCCACCAAGGCACTAAGACACGAAGGATAGATATGAGTTTTTCCACTTTGTCTGAAAAGGAATAAGGCATTGCAAGAAAAATAGTAGATGCGGCATACACCGTACATAAAATACTTGGACCGGGTTTGCTTGAGAGAGTTTATGAAGTCTGTTTCTGTCATGAGCTTTCTAAACGAGGATTAAAATATCGTAACTACTCAGGTCGCCACCAAGGCACAAAGACACAAAGGTTATTTATAAATTTCAGCTCACTATCTGACAACTTTGATAATTAAAATTATCAGGAAGGTATTATATAGTTGTCCTTTTAAAGAGATAATAAGAATAATACTTTAATTTTAGTGCCTTGGTGTCTTAGTGGCTGAATAGTCACTTCGGAAATAACATTACCATCATGTCATTTCGAGCAAAGCGAGAAATCCTTTGAAGAAGAAATACCTCCTCTTTTTCGCAACCACAGCAACGGTAATCCTTCTGGATCAGATAACGAAGGCTTACGTCATCTCGACGATGTCCATTCATAAATCGTTTGCCGTTATCGAGGGTTTCTTCAATATCACATACATCAGGAATCCTGGTGCGGCCTTTGGTTTCCTGGCTGGCGCCTCCCCGATCTTTCGTCAAGTCTTCTTTCTATCGGCGGCGATTGCCGTCATTTTACTGATTCTGCATGGCATCAGGAAAAGCGGGGAGAAAGAATTTCTCCTGGTATTTTCCCTTTCCCTGCTCTCGGCAGGTGCGGCAGGAAATCTTATTGACCGGGTGCGTTTTGGAGAAGTAGTTGATTTTCTTGATGTCTATTTGGGACACTACCATTGGCCCGCCTTTAATATCGCCGATGCAGCGATTTCTACGGGGGTTGCCATCGTGATTCTCATCATGCTCAAAAGGAAAAAGGTATAAAATAAGGAGTTAGCCACGACGGAGCGCAGCCCGGAAGGAGAGACGCGCTCTGTCGCGTCCAATTGACTCCAAGAGGATAGGCATGAATTACCTGCAAAAACCCAGGGTGGGGATTATCATGGGAGGTTTATCATCCGAAAAGGAGATTTCCCTCGAAAGCGGGAGAAATATCTACAGCAAAATGGACCGTAACAGGTACGAACCCATTTCCATCTTTATGGACAGCAGAGGGGCCTTCTGGGAGATACCGATCAAATTGCTTATGCGCAACAGTACGAAGGACATTGAGGAAGACCTGCGGGAAGAGGCCGTGCCGATTATGTATGAGCAGCTTAAATCCAGGGTTGATCTCTTATTTATCGGTCTCCACGGCAAGTATGGAGAGGATGGATGTATGCAAGGTCTTCTGGAACTCCTGAAGATACCTTACACCGGTTCCGGCGTCTTAGCCTCTGCCATCGGGATGGATAAGTACGTTTCCCGGAAACTCCTTGCCGTAAGCGGCCTTGATGTGCCCCGGACGGCGCCGGTTTTCAGAGGGCAATGGCCAACGGAAAACAGCGGGGAAATTTTGGAGAAGATCGAAAAAGACCTGGGATTTCCCTGCGTCGTCAAACCGAATAGAGAGGGCTGTAGTACCGCCGTCAAAAAAGTGGTCTCACGGGATGGCATACCGGATGCCCTGACAGACGCCTTTTTATGGGACAATACAGTGCTGATTGAGGAATTTCTTGCCGGGATGGAGGTAACCTGCGGTGTGATCGGTGATGATAACCCTGTGGCCTTGACCCCCTCCGAGACCATCCCCACGAACGATATCCTCTCTCTGGAAGACAAGTTTCTCTATGGCCAGGGTGAAAACAAGACCCCGGCCCGGCTGCCGGAGGAGACACTGAAAAAGATACAGGAGACCGCCGTGCAGGCATTTTGCGCCCTCGATCTGAAAGGGTATGCGAGGATTGATATGATTGTACGAGACAGTGGGCAGGTCGTTGTCCTTGAGCCGAATACCCTGCCGGGGATGACCCCCTCAACCGTGCTTTTCCACCAGGCGGCGGCTTCCGGGATAACCCAGGCATGCCTTATTGACCGGATTATAGAATCGGCGCTGAAGGTGCATACCACTAAAAGAGGACCGCTATAGGAAAGAATTTATTATGCCCCAGAAAACTATTCTTTTCGCCGTATTTCTTATTCTCTGTCTGTTCCCCGGTTTCTTCTCCTGTTCCCACCAGGAAAAGAATGCAAAGATCACAGACTTTCTGGTTATCAGCAGTGCGGAGAATGTACTGGTTTATGCAAGGGTAACAAATTGCTTCACAAAGGATATGGAATCGGCCATCCTGGCAGGCGTTCCGACTACATTTACTTTTTTAGTTGACCTCTATCAAAAGCGGACACACTGGTTCGATAAAAGGATATCCCAACTGGTTATCACCCATACGATTAAACATGATAATGTGAAAAAAACCTTTGATGTTTCATCGTCCAATGGACAACAACCACTTGGATTTGAGGATTTTGATAGCGCCAAACGGGCTATGGCGGAATTAAATGGTATCATCGTTGCGCCCATGAGGCATCTGAAAAAGGATAAAAAACATTACATCCTGGTAAAGGCAAAAATGGAGAAGGTGCGTCTCCCTCTGCATATGGAATATGTGTTTTCCTTCATTTCTCTGTGGGATTTTGAAACCAACTGGTACAAACAGGAGTTTGTTTATCGTTCGGGATGAGAAGTCATCGTCATATAGAAATTGATGTTGAGGAATCGAGGAAACGTCGAAGAGAACGTATCATCATCATCATTGTCCTCTTCTTTGTAATCGTTCTTGCTACTTTTCTTGAAAGTCACCTGTTCCGCAGGGGAGATATCCTTTCTCTTCCGAACAATGTATTCATCTTTGGCTTGATAAATATCAACATTATTCTGACAATTCTTCTCATTTTCTTAATTGTCAGGAATGTCGTCAAGCTGATCTATGAACGAAGACATGGTATCATCGGTTCAAAGCTGCGAACAAAGCTCGTAACAGCATTTGTAAGCTTGTCTCTGATTCCCACAGTTCTCCTCTTTTTAATTGCCATCAACTTTCTTTCCAGTAGCATAGACAACTGGTTCAATATAAAGATAGGAGATACCCTTAACAAAACCCTCGAAGTTGCCCAGCTCTATTATCAGCAAACAGCCGAACATGCAAAACATTATGCAAGACAGATCAGTTTTGATATTACGAAAAATCACCTGTATGAGCGGGAAAGGACAGATTATCTGAGAACCCTGATAGAACAGAGGCAGGAGAACTACAGATTGGGTATGGTTGGAGTATATTTTGATAATCGGGAAGAAAATCTGATTATCAAGGACCGGGAAAACCCTGATATCTATCCTATATCTCTATCTCCTAAGATTCTTGAAGATATTTTTGTGGGGAAGGAGGCTTCAGCTATACAGTCGTCAGATGTTGGGGACTTAATCAGCGGCTTAACTCCTATCTATTCCTATCTTAGTCCCAAAGAGGTCATTGGCGTAGTTGTTGTCAGTTACTATATCCCTAAATCTTTAGTTGATAAGATGGCTGCTATTTCCAATACGTCAGAGAGATACAGACAATTACACCTGTTAAAAAATCCTATTAAACTCAGCTATATCATTATACTTTTTATTGTAACCCTATTGATCATTTTTTCCGCCACCTGGTTTGGACTCTTTCTGGCCAAAGGCATAACGGTTCCCATCCAGGACCTGGCAGAGGCAACACGTAAGATAGCCCAGGGAAATCTCGACCACCGGATCAATATTAAGGCCGATGACGAGATAGGCATTCTTGTTGATTCTTTCAACCAGATGACGGAAGATTTAAAGAAAAGCAATAAAGGCCTGGAACAGGCCAATATAGATCTTGAAGGGCGGAGAAAATACATGGAAACAGTCCTCCGGAACGTATCTGCGGGTGTTGTTTCTGTTGATAAAGACGGCGTTATCACAACCGTCAACAGTGCGGCGGAGAAAATGCTTGGTATAAAGACGGAAAAAGTCCTCAACAGGTGTTATAAAGATGTTTTGCACGCTGAACATATGGCTTTGGTTAATGAATTGCTTAGAGAAATGGGGGTACGCGGGGATGATTTTGTGGAGAAACAGATCGAATTAGCGCTTAAAGACAGAACATTAACGGTTTTAACGACAGCAACCGTGATAAAAGATGATGATAACAACGATCTCGGTATGGTGGTAGTTTTTGAGGATCTTACACAACTTCAGATGGCGGAGAGGGCAGCGGCATGGCGCGAGGTGGCAAGAAGGATAGCCCATGAGATAAAAAACCCCTTGACACCGGTGCAACTTTCTGCCCAGCGGTTGCAGAAGAAGTATGGTGAAAAATTGGGTGATGATGACCCCGTATTTTATGAATGTACCAGGACGATCATCGCCCAGGTTGAGGTAATGAGAAAACTGGTCAATGAGTTTTCCCTCTATGCGCGGATGCCGGTTACCAACCTTTCTCCCAACGATCTTAATGAAACTATAAGGGATTCTGTTGTTCTCTTTCAGGATGCCCATAAGGATACCCATTTTGATTTTCGGGAGGGGACAGATATACCAAAATTAAATCTTGATCCAGAACAGATAAAGCGAGTTATGATCAATCTTCTGGATAATGCCATTGCCGCAGCGGGTAAAAAAGATGGTCGTATCGAAATCAGGACCTCTTATGATGAAACTCAGCGAAAGGCCAGAATAGAGGTTGCTGACAATGGCCCCGGTATACCTGCCGGCTATAAGATGAGGATGTTTGAACCCTACTTTTCCACAAAGAGGTCCGGGACAGGTCTTGGACTTGCCATTGTGAGTTCGATTATATCGGATCATCATGGTCATGTAAGTGTGAGGGACAATAGTCCGACGGGAACCGTTATTGCTGTCGAATTGCCGGCAATTCAGGGGTGAAAGGCTGAAAAGCTAATTTTGAATGCAACTTTGTATGTAACTACTCAGGTTCAAAGTTCCAGGGTTCACGGTTCAAGGTTAAAGGTTCACGGTTCAAGGTTTAGACTGAATCCTTGACAAACAACTTTGAACTTTGAACCGTGAACCGGGAATCGTGAACCCGATCGTCATTTCACCCAAAAATTAGATTGCCAGGCATAGGTAAGTTGTGTATGATTTTTCTTATCTTATTTGATTCGCTATCCTGAATCCCATTTTCATTATTTTTCAAAAACACTTGAAAGTATAAGAAATACGGAGTATATATAACTCATCTTTTCTCCTTACAGAGTAGAGAGCAGGAGGAAATTTGAATAGACGGGTAGTAGTCAGTTTTGAAGATAACTTGATTAAGGTCGTCTTCGCGTCATCGAGAAGGGGAAAAACAGTTGTACAGAAAACACTCATTTTTAATGATGAGGGGTTTGATTCTTTCCTAAAAACTGCCAAATTGCCCAACCTCACTGTCATCTGTCATTTTAAAAGGTTTTACAGTGACATTATTTCAGCCCCACCCGCCAGAGCAGCGTATCTTAAAAAAATCGTTGAGATCGAAATAAGGAAATGCTTTCCGGAACTCAGTAGTTTTTCTTTCTTCTACACTGTTCTTAAAGAAAAAACAGTCGAAGAAAAAGGGTTAAGGGATGTGTTTTACTTCGCTGTCGAGAATAGCGAACTGGGCGACATCATCGAACGATTCAATAGATACGGAAAGGCGATTAAGTATATATATCCTGATATACTTACGCTTTCGAAAGTTATCCAGGCTTCGGATGAACTCAGCCCCAAAACCGTTCTCTGTATTGCAACGTCAGAAATTGGGAAAAACCTCTTTCTCGTAAAGAACGGACAACTCCGTTTTATCAGAAGCACTCAATCTTCAGGAAGGGATATTCATGACCTTGACGTTGATAATATTAATATGACGATAAGCTACTGCCAGCAGAAATTAAGATTGAACCCTCAGCAAGTTATTCTGATGAATGCCCTGAAAGAGGAAGAAACCGGCCATCTGAAAACAATTGTTCCGGTAGTGACGATCAGTTATCCTTCAAACATTTTAGTCTCCGAAGAAACACTCCAAAACTTCATTACACCTCTGTCTGCAGTTATCTTTGAACAACATCTAAAAAACGATAATCTCCTGCCTCAAAAATACAGGATGCTGTACATCCAGAAACGTATGGCCGCTTATTCTACCATTCTTGTTCTCTTGTTTTCTTTTATCGGCCTGAGCTGTCTCCTGATCAATCTGAGAGAGATTTCAGCGCTGAAAGGAAATATTAATTTACTAAGAAAGGACCTTACAGGGATAGAATCTATAGTCTCCGCCTATGAAAAAGATTCGGAAAAGTTACAGCAGCTAACGCCCTTAATTAACTTGATTAATGAAGCCCGTTCAATTCCCGACATCCAAAAGACATTGGTTGCTTTAAAATTTCTTCCTATGGAAAATACGGATATCCAGAGCATTCAAATAAATAATAAGAAAGATTCACTGCAAATTCAGATTTCAGGGAGTATTACCGCAAAGAACTTTGGAGAAATGCATAAAATCTTTCAGAAGATCGTAAGTAGCTTCGATCAGGTTCCTGGTATGGCTGTTGGTTCAAAAAATATTGATATAAAAAATAGTCATTTCCAGATTGATATTGAAAGCAAAATATTGTGAGCCATATCCATGGATAAGAGACTGAAAAAGATTTTGTTTTATCATGCAGCATCCGCGCTGTGCGCCACTATACTTATTTCCGGCGCGCTGCTTTCAGATAAATATGTTACAACTCTCTCAGATACATTAAATCAATTGGTAACGTTCAAAAGTTGTGGCATCATGATATTTGGACCTCTTCGATCTGGATATTAAAATAGCCTTTGATGCCCAGTTTCTCTTTCCAGTATTGTTCCCATTCATTCCGAGAATACTGTCTTATCATGATCATTTTTGAAATATTGGTTACTGCTTTATCAGACCATCCCCATGCTATTCTTTTAAGACGACGACCAATCTCTCTAAATACTCGTTCTAATAAAGATGTTGTCTTTGGAGCAATTACTCCAGTCTTCAGCCACAGTTCAATATTGGTAAACAAGCGATCTGAGAGCTTTTCAAGATAGGATGCTCCATTCCTGTAGCCCTTTTGATAAAAGGTTTTTATCAAATCCTTGATTTCTGATTTGCTGTTTTCGTATTTGGTTTTTACCAACTCTTTATCTTCTTCCTT
>Ga0210056_1001755_pt1 | contig 18711 bp, 13 predicted proteins | sample CryGeyCG2014_080_2_FD_183965 | JGI IMG/M metagenome (GOLD analysis project Ga0210056, IMG submission 183965) | Groundwater microbial communities from aquifer - Crystal Geyser CG07_land_8/20/14_0.80 (SPAdes) (version 2) | ecosystem: Environmental > Aquatic > Deep subsurface > Groundwater | place... | reverse complement strand
TGGCATTTTCAATATCTTTTTTAATCTTTTCAAAATCATTTTCATTAATCCAGGCAATCCCCGAATTTCTTTCCGTTGCTTTCCAGGTTTCGGGTCCCAAATTAGTATAAGCCAAAAAACCAATTTTGGTGCCTTGTATTTCTTTAATAACTGGTGAATAAGCTTCACTTTGGTTAAATCCCGCACCCACATAATCAATTACCCGAGCGGAGCGACGGGTGGAGATGAACGAATGTTCATCGACTACCCGAGCGATAGCGCAGGGTGAAGATGAACGAAGTTCATCGACTCCGGCTGTTTTCAATTTCAAGAAAGTATCTTCTAGGGCTTCTCTTCCATAGTCAAAGGCATGATTATTAGCCAAAGATATTACGTCAAAACCAGCAAAAGTTAAACCTTCAATCGCTTCCGGCTCAGCTCGAAAAGAGTAAATGCTGCCAACTTTAGTTCCTTTGTCAGAGATTGGTCCCTCTAAATTTCCGAAAAGGAGCTTAGTTCCTTTTAGGTCCTCAACAATTTTCAAAAATGGAAAACTGTAATCTCCGTCTCCCTCTTTTCCAACCATATATTCCACTCCGCGATTAAGCATAATATCACCAACCAGAATTAGGGTGATTTGATTTTCCTCAGTTGGTTGAATTTTATCTGAGATAGTTTCAGAAATCTGAGCCGGTGTCGGGATAATTTCAATTACTCTCGGCTTCATTAAAAAAGAACTTCCAATAAATAAAATCAATCCCAAAAAGAGAAGCAAAATGAATAGAAATAATTTTTGATTTAATTTGGAGATTCTCATTATTTAATTTTCTCATTAAAAAGCCAAAAATAAAAATGGCAAGGTTATCCCTTGCCACTTTTTAGCCCTTACTCGAACTTTTTATTTTTTCAATCCAGGATTTTACTTCGGGATTATCTGGCTGAATTAATGTCCTAGGATCTTCTGGGTAGCCTGCCTGAACAACTGCCCATCCTTTCTTAAATAAATCCTCAGAAATCAAAGAGATTTCTTTTAGTTCAATTTCTGAGGGTTCTCTTTGTCTTTTATTTCTGAATACATTTTGGAGGAAATCAAAAGCCTCCTTTTTGACCCTTTCCTTTTCAGCTTCTGCCCGTTCTCTTGGCAGAATACCTTCGATTACTTTATCATCATACTTGCAATATATCCTGATGATAGTAGGATATTCTTCTGGGTTATCAATAAATTTTTTAAAAGGGATACCTTTCTTCCTGATTACTAATAAAGTCGGATCAACTATTTGCCATTTGCCCCGGTAATAAATCTCTGTCCAGTGGTGATTTAGTGGTTTTGGATCTCTCGGTCCCTGGTAGCTCCCACTCACTGCTCGAGCCGAGATTCCTAAATTTTTCGCTATACTAACAAAAAGAATTGCCAAATCTTCACAATCTCCACCTCTTCTTTTCAAGGTCTCAGAAGGGATTTGATAGTAGTCTGTCTCTACAGTAATTTCTAAATCTAATTTTCTTCCACAAAGCCTTTCAAACCTCTCCCTCCAATAACCTTCCCATTCCATTGGAAATACATCTGGGATATATTGAAAGTTCCTAAATTCATTATAAACTTTCTCAAGCAAAACTAATTGAGCTTTTGTTGGTTCTTTAAGAGTCGAGATTGATTTCTCTTCCTGAGCTAAAAGGAGCCATCCCATCAAGCTACCGACAATGACAATCGCTAAAGCTGTAATCAGAAAATAGAATTTTCGGGACTTATCTCTTCTTCCTTTCTTTCTCGCCTTCTTCACCCCAGCCTCCTTTCAACTTATTTTTAAGGTTCAATTTACTATCTTATTTACCATAAAAAATTAACAAGGTCAATGAACCCTCTTGACAGGCTATTTTTTTTTGCAATTATGAAGAAAAGGTTGTATAATAAATAAAAAATATGATCCAAAATCAAAAAGGCCTTGCGCCAATTATAATTGTTTTAATTGTTGTTGCTCTCCTTGTTGGAGGAATTTTAGCTTGGCAGTACTGGGTAGCACCAAAAGAAAAAGTCGAGGTGCCCGAAGAAGAGGAGGAAAAGCCCACCATTAAAATAGAACCAATTGATTTAACCGGTGTTTCGACAGAAAAGATAGTTCTTGCTAAATATTATTCTTTAGCCGCTTTAGATATTCCTTTGCAAGTTTCTCAATACGGTTTACCCTTGGAGACCAGCCAGATTTCTAATTTTAGCGATTTTTCTAAAAAGATTTCTTTAGGTACTAATGCCTTAGAGCTTTTAGAGAAAAATGGATTTGTAGTTATTGATAATCTATTTAATCCAAAAGAAGAAGACATCACCCGACCCTACAAAACCCTTAAAGACAGAGAAATACCAATTTTTATTACTTCGGATTCTCTGTTGCATCTTTACCACATTCAATTCGATGAAACTTTAAGGCAAATTGAAGAAAGAGAATTTTATGACAAAATCTGGGAAATTAGCCAAGAATTACTCGATGATTCGGTAGAAAAATATAATTTAGCTGCCGGAGATTTAAAAGAAGCGGCCAAAAGAAATGTCGCCTATTTTGGAGTGGGCCTGAGTTTACTTCAACCAAAAGAAGACCAATTATGCAAAGATGACAGGAAGTGCGAGGATCCTGGTTTGGCTTCAGCTTTCTTTAAAAAGGAAGATTTAGCAAAATACACTTTTGAAGTTCCCTCATTTGTAAAAGACAAAGTAGAAAAGGAATTGGAGCTTATAGAGAAGCACGAAGGATTTTCTGATTCCCCTATATTTATTTATAGAGAAGATTATTCTCAATATATTCCAAGAGGGCATTATACAAGAAACGAAAAACTGAAGAATTATTTTAAAGCACTCATGTGGTACGGGAGAATGAGTATGCTTTTGAAGGGAACCGATCAAGTGGGACCGGGAGAGAGTTGTAATAATTTTCCTTTTTGCAAAGCCATTATTTCTTTACACGATGCTAAAATTCAGACAACAGAAGCTTGTTTAATGGCATCTAAATTTGCCGAAAGCAAAGATTTAAAAGACAAATGGGATAGAATTTATATAGTAACCGCTTTCTATGTGGGATTTTCAGATGACTTAGGTCCTTATGAATATCTAGAAGTTTTAAACTCGGTATTTAATGGAAAATTTGACCCATATAATTTAACTGATGAAAATATTGGAAAATTAAAAGCAAAATTAGCCGAATATATGTCACCAAAAATATATGGCGGGACTGGGGAAGCTAAACTTTGGCCGCCTTTTACCCCCGAGCAGGCAGATGAAGTTTTAGAAATTACCAAAGGATTTAGATTGATAGGCCAACGCTTTATTCCCGATTCTTATCTCTTCTCGAATTTAGTTTTTCCTTATGTTGGAATGTATTCAGGAGAAAATTGCGATCGGACTTTTACTTGTGAATTTTCGGTTGTGGGACCATATAAAGCATTTCCTCGCGGTTTAGATACAATGGCTCTTTTGGAATCTGAAAGAGCAAAAGAGCTTTTAATTGAATTCGGTGATACAGAATACGAAGGTAGAGATGAAAAAGGAAATAAAATAAGCTATGAAACTCAGTTTAACAAATTAAAGGAAGAATTTGATAAATTCAATGAAGCTGATTGGCAAAAGAATCTTTATTGGTCTTGGATTTATTCGCTAAAAGCGTTATTAAAGGAATTTGGAAAAGGCTACCCAACCTTTATGCAGACAAAAGCCTGGCAGGATAAAGAATTAACCACTGCCTTAGCTTCTTGGGCCGAATTAAGACACGATACAATATTATATGCAAAGCAAAGCTATACGATGGTGCCTACGGTAGCCCCTCCACCAGAAAAACCAGTGGTTGGTTATATTGAACCAGTTCCCGAGTTTTATAACAGATTATTAGCTCTAACTAGAATGACCACAACTGGTTTAGATAAAATGAATGTTTTAGATGAGGTTGCTAAAAACAGGTTGAAGAATTTAGAAGAGATTTTAGAAAGGTTAATAAATTTATCAAAAAAAGAATTAAAAAATGAAGAATTAACCCAGGAAGATTACGATTTTATTAAAAACTTTGGAGATGAGTTAAATGATGTTATTGCCGAGGTTGATGAAAAAGCCAAGAAGACAACCATTATTGCCGATGTTCATACTGATATTATTACCAGCCAGGTTCTAGAAGAAGGGGTAGGCTATGTTAATTTAATTGTTGTTGCCTATAAAGTTCCCGATGGGAGAATCTTATTTGGAGCTGGACCAGTTTTTAGTTATTACGAATTTAAACACCCAATGAAAGATAGACTTACCGATGAGAAATGGCAAGCTCTGTTAGAATCTCAACCCCCAGAAAAACCAGAATGGGTTTCTAATTTTAGCAAATAAATGAAAATCATGAGTAACCAAACTCAATCTAAATTAAATAAAGGAATTTCTACTCCGGTGGGAATTATCATTATTGTTCTAGTCGCTCTTTTAGCCGGAGGAATTTTAGCTTGGCATTATTTTGGAGCGCCGAAAGAGGAAGTAAAAGCGCCAGAAGAAATAGAAGAACCATACATTAAGGTAATTTCTCCTAACGGCGGAGAAAAGTGGGTAATCGGAGAAAAAAATTTAATTAAATTAAGTGATCGACCAGTGAAATGTGTGGAAGGAGAGAATGATTGCGAAGTTTATAATATTGAACTTATTAATAAAAAGGGAGGCTATGACTATGTTAGAATAATTAGGTGTGGACACTTTATCCCCACTACGGCTATTTCAACAATAAAATCCGAAATTGAATGGAATACTCTTACAGTTTTAGATTGTTGTGGAGCCGGATGTCAAAGTCAGGAGATTCAACCGGGAGAGTATAAAGTAAGAATTGCTTCTCGCTATTATCCGCTAGAAATTATTGACCAAAGCACAAATTATTTCATTATTAGTCAGTAACAACCAAATGCAGGGGTCCATCCACCGATAGACGATGGGAGGATGCGGTGGGTGGGTTGTAGTCTACTTTTCGGTTTTTGGAGTAAAATTTTTGATTGTGAGTTTCTAGCTGGCGGGGCGAAGCCCCGCCAGCTTTATTGTTGAAGTTTTTTGAAATTTGGAGTATAATACACAACTACAATGGCTGAGAATTCTATTAAAATTCGAGGGGCCAGGGTTCACAATTTAAAAAATATTGATGTAGATATTCCAAAAAATAAATTGGTGGTAATTACTGGGATTTCAGGTTCGGGGAAATCCTCTCTGGCTTTTGATACTCTTTATGCTGAAGGCCAAAGAAGATATGTGGAATCCCTATCTGCCTATGCCCGGCAATTTTTAGGGGTGATGGATAAGCCCGATGTTGATAAAATTGAGGGGATTTCGCCGGCAATATCAATTGACCAGCGGAAAGCCACTCACAATCCCAGGTCAACTGTTGGAACAATAACGGAGATATATGATTATCTTCGTCTTTTATTTGCGAGGGTAGGAAAACCCCATTGTCCAAAATGCAAAAAAGAAGTTTCCCGGCAAACAATTGATCAAATAGTCGACCAGATTACGCGACCCGGCCGCGTAGAGAAGGAGATTACAATTTTAGGCCCAGTAATTAGTGGTAAAAAAGGTGAGCATCACGGCGTTTTAGAGGAAATTCAACGAGCTGGCTTTGTCAGGGTAAGAATTGATGACATTTTGTATCGAGTTGAGGAAGTGCTTCAACGGACATTGGATAGAAAGAAAAAACACAATATTGAAGTGGTGGTGGATAGACTAATTCTGGATAAAGACCTTGATAAATCGAGGTTGGTTGATTCGCTTGAAACAGCCTTGAAATTGGGAAAAGGTATAGTAATTGTTGGAGTGTTGGATCTCTCGGCGAGGCGCCGAGCTTTGTTAGAAGGTGAGAAGGTTCAATCTAACAAAGGCCGAAGGCCGATCAAGCAATCTAACATTTCAGACATTATTTTCAGTGAGCATTTTGCCTGCGAAGAATGCGGAATTTCTTTGCCGGAATTGGAACCTCGGCTTTTTTCTTTCAATTCTCCTTATGGAGCCTGCCCAGCCTGCCAAGGCTTGGGAGAAAAGTTGGAAATTGATCCAAAATTAGTCATTCCTAATCCCAATTTATCAATTGCCGAAGGAGCGATTTTCCCCTGGGCTCATGCTTCTCATAAGGTTGGAAGGCAAGGATTTTTCTGGTATCAACTGGAGGAACTTTCGGAAAGAGAAAACATTGATTTATATACTCCAATCAAAAATTTAACAAAGGAAAAAATTAATTTAATTTTATATGGTTCTTCTGGTTTTGAAGGAGTAATCCCTTTTCTAGAAAGAAGATATCATGAAACAGATTCAGAATATACCAGGCAAGAGATTAAGCAATACATGATTGAAAAGAAATGCGAAGTTTGCAAAGGGAAAAGATTAAAACCCGAAGTATTGGCAGTAACAGTGGCTGGAAAATCAATTGATCAAATAGCAGAAACAGATGTAAAAGGGGTAAAGGAATTCTTCGAAAAAATTTCCTTAAAGGAACTTAACTCCTTAAAGATTGCTCAACCGATAATTAAAGAAATTATTAACCGATTGCAATTTCTGATTGATGTTGGTTTAAATTATTTAACTTTGGATAGGAAAGCAGCGACTTTGGCCGGGGGAGAAGAACAAAGAATTCGCTTAGCTACTCAAATTGGCTCAAAATTAACTGGGGTTTTATATATTTTAGATGAGCCATCAGTTGGTTTACACGCCAGAGATCAGGGAAGGTTAATTGAAACCCTTAAAAAATTAAGAGATTTAGGAAACACGGTGGTTGTCTGCGAACATGACCCCCAAACTATTCGAGGGGCAGATTGGATAATTGATATTGGACCGGGAGCCGGAAAGAAAGGAGGCAAAATCGTCTTTCAAGGGACACCCAAAGAGTTATTGAGAAGTCATACCTTAACCGGCGATTATTTATCGGGAAGAAAAAAAGTGGAAGTAACCCAATTGAGGGACAGGAGAGGGACAGGAGAGGGACAGTCCCTCATTATCAAAGGGGCGAAGGAGCATAATTTAAAAAATATCGATGTGAAGATTCCTCTTGGAAAATTTGTTTGTATTACCGGAGTTTCTGGTTCTGGGAAGAGTTCTTTGATGAATGATATTTTGGCTAAAGCCTTGATGAGAAAATTTTATAAATCAAAGGAGGAGCCGGGGAAACACGAGGCAATTTTGGGAACTGAAAATTTAAACAAGGTAGCTTTAGTTGATCAATCTCCGATTGGCAGAACTCCCAGATCAAATCCGGTTACTTATACTGGAGCCTTCGCCTATATTAGAGACCTCTTTTCAAAAACTAAAGAAGCCAGAATCAGGGGCTATCGGCCTGGCCGCTTTTCCTTCAATGTTAGAGGGGGTCGTTGCGAAGCTTGTGAGGGGCAAGGAGTAAAAAAAATCGAAATGTATTTTTTACCAGATGTCTATACGCAATGTTCGGAATGTAAAGGAAAAAGATTTAACCAAGAGACCTTAGCCGTTGAATATCGAGGGAAAAATATTTCTGAAGTTTTAGAGATGACAGTTGAAGAAGCCCTTGAATTTTTCAAAAATATTCCCGGTCTTTTTCAAAAATTAAAAACCTTAAATGATGTTGGGATTGGGTATATTCAGCTTGGTCAACCAGCCCCTTCTCTTTCTGGCGGGGAAGCTCAGAGAGTAAAATTGGCTACTGAACTTTCCAAAAAAGCCACCGGCAAAAGTTTATACATTTTAGATGAGCCAACCACCGGCTTACACCCTCACGATATTAAAAAATTAGTTTGGATTTTAAGAAGTTTGGTAGAAAAGGGAAATACAGTACTTATGTGTGAACATAATTTAGATTGTATAAAAAATTCAGATTTTATAATCGATTTGGGCCCCGAAGGTGGAGATGAGGGTGGATATATTGTGGCCCAAGGTTCGCCATTTGAAGTTTCAAAATCCGCCAGCTGGCGGAAAAAAAGCTACACTGGAAAATATTTGAAGCAGACATTGAACTCTTGACAAAATTTTTTGATCGATTAATATTAAAAGATAGAAATTAGCACTCAAAGGTCATAACTGCTAACCCGCTAAAAATATGAAAATTAAACCTTTATCAGACCACATTTTAATCGAACCAATAAAAGAAGAAGAGAAAACAAAAACCGGGATTTTACTTCCCGAGACGGCTGAGAAAGAAAGACCGGAACAAGGCAAAGTAATTGCTGTTGGTCCCGGTAAAAAAGATAAAACTGGCAAATATATTCCTCTTGATATTAAACCAGGCCAAAAAGTTTTATTCACAAAATATGGTCCAAACGAAATAAAGGTCAATGACAAAGAATATTTAATAGCAAAAGAAGAAGACATCCTCGCGATTTTAGAATAAAATCGCGAAATTTCTAATTTTTAATTTCTAAATATTACTATGGCTAAGCAGATTAAATATAGTGAAGAAGCTCGAAGAAAATTAAAAATTGGGGTTGATAAATTAGCTAATGCCGTAACAGTAACTTTGGGCCCAAAAGGCAGAAACGTTGTTTTAGATAAAGGATTTGGCGCCCCGACCATTACTAATGACGGCGTAACTATTGCCAAAGAAATTGAATTAGAGGATAGAATTGAGAATTTGGGAGCAGAAATTTTAAAAGAGGTGGCTGAAAAAACTAACGATATAGCTGGCGATGGAACGACCACCGCTGTTTTGTTAGCCCAATCAATCGTTACCGAAGGCTTAAAAAATGTTACAGCCGGTTCAAATCCTTTAGCAATTAAAAGAGGACTGGATAAAGGCTTCCAGGTAGTAATTGAGGCTTTAAAGAAAATTTCAAAGCCAATTCAAACAAAGGCCGAGGTTTCTCAAGTAGCAACCATTTCGGCTGAAAATCCGGAAATTGGGAACTTAATTGCTGAAGTAATAGAAGAAGTTGGCAAAGATGGAGTAGTGACAGTTGAAGAATCAAAAACTTTTGGCCTCCAAAAAGAAATTGTCAAAGGTCTCCAATTTGATAGGGGATACGTCTCTCCTTATATGATTACCAATATGGAAAGAATGGAGGCCGTTTATGAAGACCCCTATATTTTAGTAACCGATAAAAAAATTTCCTCGTTGGCTGAAATCTTGCCAGCTTTGGAAAAAGTTGTCCAGACGGGCAAAAAAGTATTGGTAATTATTGCTGACGAAGTTGAAGGAGATGCTCTGGCAACATTGGTAGTCAATAAGCTTCGGGGAATATTTAATACTCTATCTGTAAAGGCTCCTGGCTTCGGTGACAGAAAAAAAGAAATGCTCCAGGACATTGCTACAGTTACCGGTGCCCAGGTAATTTCTGAAGAAGTGGGATTAAAGTTGGAAAACGTTGAAATAAAACAATTGGGTTCGGCCAGAAAAGTTATCTCAACAAAAGAAAACACTACCATTGTTGAAGGAAAGGGAAAAAAAGAAGATATTGAAGCCAGGATTAAACAAATTAAAAAAGAGTTAGCTGAAACCGAATCAGAGTTTGATAAAGAAAAACTACAAGAAAGATTGGCAAAATTAGCAGGTGGAGTGGCCGTTATTAAGGTTGGAGCAGCCACTGAAGTTGAACAAAAAATGCGACAGCACAAAACTGAAGATGCCTTATCTGCCACTCGGGCAGCAATTGAAGAAGGAATTGTTCCTGGCGGCGGAGTGGCCCTCTTGAGATGCCAGAAAGTATTAGATGAAGTGGAAGTGGAAGGTGATGAAAAAATAGGTTTGGCAATTTTAAAAAGAGCATTAGAAGAGCCGATTAGAAAAATTGCTCAAAATGCGGGAATCGATGGTTCGGTGGCAGCTGCTGATGTAAAAAAAATGTCGGTTAATGAAGGATTTAATGCTCAGAAAATGATTTATGAAGATTTAGTCAAAGCTGGAATTGTTGACCCGACAAAAGTTGTTAGAGTTGCCTTACAAAATGCTGTTTCTGCTGCTTCGATGCTATTGACGACCGAGACGGTGGTGGCTGAGCGGCCAGAGAAAGAAGGAAAGGGCCCGAAAATTCCCGAAAGTTACGGGGAAGAGTATTAATTGTTCGGCAACAAAACATTCCAGACTTTAGATAGAAAAAGTCCCTTCGGGACTTTTTGTTTTTGTCTTTGTTGTAAATAATTTAAAAATGGTTTAAAATAGAAATTGATTAAATGGTCGATTTAAGAACTTAATTAAAGGAAATACAATATGGTTTTAACCAAAATTATCTTAATAATTGTTGCGGTAATGGTTTTGTGGATAATTGGCACTTTTAATCGCTTGATTACCCTCCGTAATCGGCTTAAAGAAGCCTGGGCAGACATTGAAGTGCAATTGAAAAGAAGGTATGATTTAATCCCCAATTTAGTTGAGACGGTCAAAGGTTATGCCGCCCATGAAAGAGAGCTTTTTGAAAAAGTGACTGAAGCCAGAGCCAAAGCAATAGGAGCTAAAACAATCAAAGAAAAAGGGGAGGCAGAAAATATTTTATCTGGAACTTTAAAATCTCTTTTTGCCGTAGCCGAAAATTATCCTCAATTGAGGGCTTCAGAAAATTTCTTGGAGTTGCAGAAAGAACTTACTGACACCGAAGACAAGATTCAGGCAGCCAGACGTTTTTATAACGGAAATGCCAGGGATATAAATATTAAGATTGAAAGTTTTCCGGCAAATATTGTTGCCGGTTTCTTCCGCTTCAAGTCAGCAGAATTTTTTGAAATCGAAGAAGCCGCCGGAAGAGAGCCGGTAAAAGTGAAATTTTAAATAAAATATGGCCACTCTTTACACATATGCCGAATCCAATATTCGAAAAACTTGGCTGTACTTAACTTTCTTTCTGTTTTTGATTATTGGCATTGGTTGGCTCTTTTCTCATATTTATCAAGAACAGGCAATTTTGTGGTTTGCGGTTATTTTTAGTATTTTGACCAGTATTTCCAGCTATTGGTATTCTGACAAAATTGTTTTGGCGATGGCAAAGGCAAAACCAATTGAGAAAGAAGATAATCCCGAACTTTACCGAATTGTCGAGAATCTTTGCATTGCTGCCGGTTTATCTTTGCCGAAAATTTACATTATTGAAGAAACCCAGCCAAATGCTTTTGCTACCGGTAGAGATGCAAAACATGCCGTCGTCGCCGTTACGCGCGGTCTTTTGAATAAATTAGAAAAAGTTGAATTGGAAGGAGTGCTCGGTCACGAATTATCCCACATTGGAAATAAAGATATGCTTTTACAGACAATTGTGGTTATTCTGGTAGGAATTGTGGCAATGCTTTCAAATTTCTTTTTAAGAATTAGTTTTTGGGGAAGGGGAAGACGAAATTCAAGAGGTTCTGGCGGAAACATTTTAGCACTTTTGGGAATTGTCGCAGCAATTTTAGCTCCTATTGCCGCCGCTTTAATTCAATTAGCCGTTTCCCGGAAAAGAGAATTTTTAGCTGATGCCTCAGGTGCTCTTTTAACTCGCTATCCCGAAGGTTTAGCCCGGGCTTTGGAAAAAATTTCGGCAGACCCCAGTCCCTTAATAATAGCTAACAATTCCACTGCTCACTTATTTATCGCTTCGCCTTTTCGCGGAAGACAATCCAAAAGTTGGTTTACAAAATTATTTTTAACCCATCCGCCAGTGGAGGAAAGAATAAAAGCTCTGCGAGAAATGTCAATTTAAATCAGGGAGAGGTCGCATAGTTGGTCTAGTGCGCGGCGCCGGAAACGCCGTATACCCGAAAGGGTATCGCGAGTTCGAATCTCGCCCTCTCCGCAAAGGTCTTTTTAATAAAAATAATTATTTAAAAACCTATGAAACCCCGTTAGAAATTAAAAACTAACAGGGCTCATAGTTTTACCTAAATGACAAAAAAAATTTCTAACGGGGTAAAACTTACCCTTTCCATATTGCCGGAGAAAATAGGTATTTGTCATTTTGCTAAAAATAGCCCCATTCCCCGATGGGCATTAGAAGAAAATAGATTTATTTCCATTACGAGGACAAAAGACGAGTTATCAATTATTTGCCCGGAGGATAAAATTCCAGGAGGAGTATTAGTGGAGAGAGGTTGGCGGGCTTTTCAGCTTCATACTTCTTTAGATTTTACGGCAACAGGCATTGTTTCCGGTCTTTCCACTCCTCTGGCTAAGGCTAAAATCAGCATATTCTGCATCTCAACCTACGAGACGAATTATATTCTGGTTGAAGAAAAAAATCTTAAAAAAGCCAAAAAGATTTTAGGAAAGTTTTGCAATATTAAAAAATAATTAAAAATGTTCCTTGATTATTTCAAAAAAGAAAGAATAAAAAGAAAAGCTTTAGCCGAGATTAGGCAACTAAAAGATAAAAAGGGATTCATCCGAGCCGGCTTGCCAAGATTCAACCGGCTTTTTGGTCGAGATTCTTTGATTGCTGCCTGGCAATTGTTGGATAAAAATCCCGGGATTTGTCAGGCAACTTTGGAAATTTTATCTCAGTATCAGGGAAAAATATTTAATGACGAGAGAGAAGAAGAACCAGGGAAAATAATTCACGAAACTGATTTGGAAAAATCCCACCATCCGGAAAATTCTTATCCCCTCCCTTATTATGGTTCAATTGATTCAACTCCTTTATTTTTGATTCTATTTTCTTTTTATTACAAAAAAACAAAAAATCTCAAATTTCTAAATTCCCGTTGGGAAAACATTTTGAGAGCAATAAATTGGATTGAAGAATGTGGAGACAAAGATAAAGATTTATTTTTAGAATATCAAAGAAAAAATCCCAAAGGTCTTTTTCATCAGGGCTGGAAAGACGGCTTTGAGGACCATTTAAAAATTGAACCGCCGGTGGCAATAGCTGAAATTCAGGGATATCAACACTTGGCCTTAAGAGAAGTTGCTTACTTGGCAGAAATAAAAAAAGACTGGGACCTGGTTGATAAACTTGAAGAAAGGGCCTGGGAATTAAAAAAGAAATTCAATCAAGATTTCTGGATGGCCCCTAAGAATTATTTTGCTCTGGCTTTAGATGGGAAAAAACAACAAAGAAAAGCCATTACCTCAAATTCGGGGCATCTACTCTTTACTGGAGTTTTAAGAGATGAAAAAATAGATTTCGTTGTTAAAAGGTTATTTCAAGATGATTTATGGACCCCTTTTGGGATTAGGACGCACTCAACTTTAGAGCCAGATTTTGACCCAAAATCTTATCATTTAGGTTCAATTTGGCCTCACGACAATTGGATAATAGCCCAGGGATTGAAAAAATTAGGATACGAAAAAGAATACCAAAAAATAAAAAAAGCCATTTTACTGGCTTATGAAAGGTTAGGTTTCCTGCCAGAATTTTATGGAGTCGTTAATGGAGAAATTACTTTAGAGATGAAAAAAACGCCTTGTTATCCCCAGGCCTGGAGCTCGGGAGCTCTTTTTAATTTCCTCTCTGAATAATTTGATAGAATACCCTTTCATAATTATCAATCATTTTTTCTATCGTAAATTTTTTCTCAACCCACCTTCGGCAATTCTCTCTTTTTATCTGATCAATTTTTTTAATAGATTTTATCATCTCTGAAATATTTTTGACCACAAAGCCGGTTTTTCCATCCTTGATTACTTCTCTGGCCGAACCCCGATCAAAGGCAATAACCGGTGTTCCACAAGCCATTGATTCAATAAAGGTTAAACCAAAGGGTTCCTCCCATTTTAGAGGACATAAAAGTGCTTTTGCATTTTGATAAAGTTTGTAAGTTTCTCTGTAGGGCAGAAAGCCAACATATTTTATATTTTTTCTTTTTAAAAAAGGCTGAATTTTTTTCTGCCAAAATCTTCCAGTATTGGGAGCTCCGGCAATGACTAAATTTTCTTTCGCTTTTATTATTGCCTGGATAGCTAAATGTGGTCCTTTTTTGGGCAGAATTCTACCCAAAAATAAAAGATTGTTCTTGGGTTTTGGGTTGAAAGGGAAAAATTTTAAATTTATGCCATTATAGATAGTGCCAGCCCAATTTAAATTCGGAACAGGTTTCCTTTGAGCATTAGAAAGAGAGATGAAATATTGATTTTCTGTTTGATACATCTCAAAAACTTTTACTCTCCAAGGATAAATTGGATCATGTAGAGTATAAACAACTGGGGTTTTTGTTAAAAGGGCAAAGGGCAGGGCCCTGTCCACCGGATGAATATGGATGATATCAAATTCCTTTTTGAAATTTTCTTTAAAAATTTGTGAAACAATGTATTGGTCAAAAAGATAAAAAATTTTTTCTTTCTCGTTTCTTCTTCTTACCTCTTTCGATTTTAAAATTTTATTTTTATAAAGAGGTTCAATATTAACTTCCCTTACATTACAAACTTTTGATTTGGAACCTAAGGGCCCAAAAAATGTCACCTCATGTCCTCTTTTAGCCAATCCTTCAGCAACGTTTAAAGCAACTTCAACTGGAGCATAAATATCTTTGAAGTCTTTTGGAATGGGAAAAGGAACTTCCGAAGCAACAAAAGTTGCAATTTTCAATTTTTTCATAATTTTAAAAGTTGATAGTAAATTTTTTCATATTCTTCAGCCATTTTTTCAACGGTAAATAATTTCTCAACCCTTTGTCGGCATTGAATTCTAGAAATATTTTCAATATCTTTAATTGCTCTTTTTATACCATCTAAACTTTTCGCTAAAAAACCGGTTTTTCTATCTTTAATAATCTCTGGAGCCGCGCCTCGGGGAAAGGCAATCACCGGGGTTCCACAAGCCATAGCTTCTATCATCACAATTCCAAAGGGCTCTTCCCACAAAAGAGGATAAATTAAAGCCTTGGCACTCCCTAAAAGCTCTGATTTTTCTTTTTCGGATTGAATCTCACCTAAAAACTGGATTTTTTTTGAAAGATATGGCTCTATTTCTTTTTGAAAATATTTTTCATTTTCAGGACTAGCCACCTTGCCAGCGATTAAAAGCCGAAATCCTAGTTCTCTGGCCAATTTTACTACCAAATGAAGCCCCTTCCTTGGTGTTAATCTTCCTAACCAGACGAAATAATTTTCTGGGTTTGGGTTAAATTTTAATGCGGAAAGATCCACACCGTGATAAATCGTTTTGACAAATTTTATATCTGCCGGGCATTGCTTTCGATAACTATTACTAATTGCCACATAAGGGAGTTTGGAAAAGCGATTGTAAATTAAGACCCTCGCTTTGTATTCATGCCAACGACCGGTTTTTGTCTTTTTCGTTGGCCAAAAGGGATTGTGTAAGGTAGCGATGGTCGGAACCTGAGATTTGGCTCTGAAAATTGGGTCATAAACATCTATATGGGTATGGAGTATGTCAAAATCTTTAGCTCTAGAAAAGGCCTCAATGAGATTTAAAATATTGTAACTATCATATAGCCAAGGTACCCCCAGAGAGAAAAGGTTCCTCTTAATTATCGAGACAAGTTTAGCTTTTGTTTTAGAATCTCCGGAAGCAAAAAGGGTAACACTATGCCCTCTCTTTATTAGTCCCTCAGTTAATTTTGAGACAACGGCTTCCGTTCCTCCATAACCCTTGGGCGGCACGGGATACCAGAGGGGAGCAATTTGAGCAATTTTAAGTTTTCTTTTCATGTTTCATCAAGATTTTTTTGTAAAGTTTTTCATAACGATTGACCATTCTCTTTAAATTGAAATTTTTTTCGACATATTCCCGGCAATATTCTCTGGAAATTTTATTTATTTTTTTTAAAGCCTGGCAGGCCTCTTCAGTGTTATTTACCAAAAATCCAGTTTTTCCGTCTTCAATCAATTCAGGAAGGGAACCCTCTTTAAAGGCAATTACCGGGACCCCACAAGCCATTGCTTCAATAACCACCAAACCAAATGGCTCAGGCCTTTTCACCGGAAAAATAAAGGCCTTGGCATTTTTTAACAATTCAATTTTTTTTGAAAAATTAGAGGCACCGACAAATTGAATCTTTTTTCCATCGATCAAAGGTTTTATCCTAAAGTCAAAATAGTCTCCGTATTCTGGAGGAATATTCCCGGAAATGATTAAATTTTCTCCACTTAATTTGGCAATATCAATGGCTTGGGCAATTCCCTTTTCTGTCATAATTTTTGAAAGCCACAAAAGATAATTTTTTGGTTCTGGATTAAACTCATATTTTTCAATTGGCAAGCCATGATAAATTGTTTTAACAATATTAATTCCCGGGCCCAACCTTCTTTGATTTTTTGAAATGGCGACAAAATTAATATTTGGAAATTTTTTATAAAGGATAATTGTTTCTTCTGTCAAAGGATGGTGCAAGGTAGTAACAATTTTAGGTTTCAAAAATTTCGAATAAGGAGCAGTGTAAAATTCGCAATGGTCGTGGATGATATCGAATTGGTCTTGTAAAGAAATTAATTTTTCATAAAGTAAAGAAAAAACAGCGTGGGGAGTTTTTAATTTTGCCCGCCATAAAGATCTCGGCCAAATCGGAATTAATTTTGCCTGAGTTCTCGAGTCCTCGGTGGCAAAGAGGGTAACTTCGTGACCTCTTCTAACTAACTCATCACAAAGCCAGGAGACCACCAGTTCGGTCCCGCCATAAGTATAAGGAGGTACAGGAATCCATAATGGAGCTACTTGAGCAATACGCATAACTGTTGTATCATTATATCAGATTTATGTTAAACTCTCCAATTGATGAGATAAAATCTCGGCTGGATATCGTTGAGGTTATTGGTTCATATATTAAACTTCAAAAAACTGGAGCGAATTTTAGGGCCCTTTGCCCTTTTCATTCGGAGAAAAAACCCTCTTTTTTTGTTTCACCCGCCCGCCAAATCTGGCATTGCTTTGGATGTTTTCCAGCTAAATCTTTAATTAAAACAGAGAAAGGATTTCATAATATTGAAGAAATTCGAGTTGGACAAAAGGTTTTAACTTACAAAGGAAGATTTATGCCAGTAATTCGAGCTCTCTGGAGACCGTATAAAGGAAAGATGGTTGATATTAAGACAAGAAAATCAAATCAAATTGTTTCTTTAACTACGGAACACGAAGTATATGCGATTAAGACAAAAAACTGTCGTTATAAAAGACATCGCATAGGAATTTGCCAATGGAATTGCAAGAAGTGCAAAAAGCCCTTTTATCAAAATTACAAAATAGAAAAATTGCCAGCCAGCCAACTTTCTTTAAATGATTATTTACTTTATCCAATTAACCAAGAAGTGAAAGATATAGAAGTTATCAATCCAAATAAATATTACAATAGAAAAATTAGCAATTACGGTCCAGATATTGGCGAAATCCCAACTAATATAAAAATTGATGAAAAATTTTTAAAATTAATTGGATACTACATAGCCGAAGGGAGTAATCATAGAGCTTATATTAGATTCAGTTTGGGTAATCACGAAAAAAAATTCGCCTCAGAAATTAAAAGTTTAATAAAAGAAATTTTCGGAATTGAAGCCGGAGTTTATTTAAGAAAAAAAGGTTTAAGAACTGGAATAGATATTAGTGCTTGTAATTCAAAATTATCAAATATCTTTGAGAATCTTTGCGGTAAAGGGGCGAAAAGTAAACACATTCCTTTTGATTTTCAATATCTACCGCCAGAAAAGCAAAGAATAATTTTAGAAGCCATTTTCAAAGGAGATGGTTACAGCGGGAAAGTAGCGAAATGTAAAAGTGATAGAAGGTATAAAAACATTACTACAATTTCATTAATTTTGGCCGAACAAGTGAGAGATATTTTGTTAAGATTGAACAAATCGCCCGGATTTTATACAGAAAAAGAAAAAGTTGACAAGAAAAATGTCAATCATAAAACAGCTTTTACAGTACATTGGCAAGAAGATTATATCTTAAATTTTTCTCAATTTTATCAAAACCCCAAAGAAAAAGTTTTATACTGGTTATGTCCAATTAGAGAAATTAAAAAAAGGCACTTCAAAGGAGATGTTTATAATCTGACAGTTGCTAAAGACCACTCCTTTATGACGCCAAATTTCGTAGTTGGAAATTGCGGAAAAGGAGGCGACCTCTTTGGCTTTGTTAAAGAAATAGAAGGCGTGGAATTTGGTGATGCCTTGCGAATTTTAGCCCAAAAAGCCGGAGTGGAATTAAAAAAATACACTCCGGAATATACCAAATTGAAAAGCGAGAGGCAGAGATTATACGAAATTTGCGAATTAGCTACCAGATTTTTTGAAAAGCAATTAGAGGAAAGCTCGACTGGGAAAGAGGCGAAAAAATACCTCATTTCCAGAGGGATAACTGAAGAAAGTATAAAAAAATGGCGTTTGGGTTATTCTCCTGATACTTGGCAAGGGTTGTCTGATTTTCTGGTTTCAAAAAGATACAAACAAGAAGAGGCAGAACGAGCCGGCCTATCTATTAAAAATGAGAGGGGCTCATTTTTTGACAGATTTCGGGGCAGAATTATCTTTCCGATTTTCGATTTAAATTCCCAAGTTATTGGTTTTGGCGGTAGAGTTTTTAAAGAAAAAGATAAAACCGAAATAGCAAAATATGTTAACACCCCCAATACCCTTTTATATGATAAAAGCCGAGTTTTATATGGTTTGGATAGGGCAAAATTAGAAGTAAGGAAGAGAGAAAATTGCGTTTTAGTTGAAGGTTATACCGACGTGATAATGTCCCATCAGGCAGGCATTTTGAATGTGGTGGCTACTTCAGGAACTGCTTTAACTCCTTATCAACTAAAAATTTTAAAGAGATATTCAGAAAATTTAATTTTGGGCTTCGATATGGATGTGGCGGGGGATTCAGCCACTAAGCGTGGCATAGATTTAGCTCAAAGTCAGGGGTTTAATATCAAAATCG
>Ga0210056_1001749_pt1 | contig 18733 bp, 17 predicted proteins | sample CryGeyCG2014_080_2_FD_183965 | JGI IMG/M metagenome (GOLD analysis project Ga0210056, IMG submission 183965) | Groundwater microbial communities from aquifer - Crystal Geyser CG07_land_8/20/14_0.80 (SPAdes) (version 2) | ecosystem: Environmental > Aquatic > Deep subsurface > Groundwater | place... | reverse complement strand
ATGCGAGCCGTATGAAAATCTGTCCATCGACCTGGAAGACGGCCATCAGGGCGCGGTGATGGAAGAAATCGGCCGCCGCCGAGGCGAGCTGACTAACATGGAATCCGACGGCCATGGCCGCACCCGTCTGGAGTATCACATTCCGGCGCGCGGTCTGATCGGCTTCCAGTCGGATTTTATGACCATGACGCGCGGCAGCGGACTGATCAGTCACGTGTTCGACGACTACGGTCCGGTCAAGGCCGACCTGCCAGGTCGCCACAACGGCGTGCTGATTTCGGCGGAAGACGGCGAAGCGGTGGCCTATGCCCTGTGGAATCTGGAAGACCGCGGCCGCATGTTCGTGGTGCCCGGTGAAAAACTGTATGAGGGCATGATCATCGGCATCCACAGCCGCGACAACGATCTGAACGTCAATCCGATCAAGGGCAAGAAGCTCACCAACGTGCGCGCTTCCGGCACTGACGAAGCGGTGCGTTTGACCACCGCGATCAAGCTGACGCTGGAATCGGCGGTGGAGTTCATCGACGACGACGAACTGGTCGAACTGACGCCGAAATCCATCCGCATCCGCAAGCGTTACCTGAAAGAGTTTGACCGCAAGAAGGCGATGCGCGCGGCGTAAGCGGGTTGCCAACACCGACTGACCGGGGGCGCGCAAGCGCCCTTTGTCATTTATACTGCCGACGTTTTGGCGGGAGCGTTTGGCGTGAATCCCGCGCAGCAATTCGTTTGCCCCCTCTCCCTCCGGGGGAGGGTTGGGGAGGGGGAAACGGGCATGGCGAGTTTCATTATCAGGAGTGGCATACTTGCCATGCCCGTCAGGGGGCGTTCTGCACAATCGGGGAAGTTAGGGGATGGAGCCAATTTACTGGTTTGTTGCATTTGTTTTTGGATTGTTTGTCGGTGCGATTGCCGCATCGCTGATATGGCGCGCCCGCATATCCTCTGCCGGGATGCAGGCAAAAGGCGAAAGCCAGGTCGAGCTGGCCCGCCTCAACGAGCGGCTGACCGCGATACAAGAAGATAACAAGCGTCTCGAAACGGAGAAAGAAAATCTCGCCGCGTTGCGCGACCAGCTCACCGCAGAGCGGCAACGATTGAGTAATCAGGTAACTGAACTGACCGCCGGCTTGAGTGCTGAGCGGAATAAGGCCGAGGAAAATCTTGCGGTGCTGAATAATGCCAAAGAAGAACTGAGTAATCAGTTCAAGGTATTGGCAAATGAAATACTGGAAGACAAGTCCAAGCGCTTTACCGAACAGAACCAGACCAACCTCAACCAATTGCTTGAACCGCTCAAGGTCAAGATCACCGAGTTTCAGGGCAAGGTACAGGAGGTCTATGTGCAGGAAGGCAAAGACCGTTCTGCCTTGGCCGAACAGGTCAAACAACTGATGGCGCTCAACAGCCAGCTATCCAGGGACGCCCACAACCTTACCAGCGCGCTCAAGGGCCAGGCCAAGGCGCAGGGCAATTGGGGCGAACTGATTCTTGAGCGGGTGCTGGAGGCGTCCGGTTTGCGCAAGGGGCATGAGTATGACGTGCAGGAAAGCCATACCCGCGCGGACGGTTCGCGTGCCCAGCCGGATGTGGTGGTGCATCTGCCGGAAGACAGGCATCTGATCGTCGATGCCAAGGTATCCCTTACGGCGTACGAGGAGCACGCCAATGCCGAAACCGATCAAAAGCGCGATGCCGCATTGAGGCGCCACCTGGATTCGGTGCGCGCGCACATCAAGGAGCTTGCCGAGAAGAACTACCAACAGCTTTACGGGCTGCAATCGCTCGATTTTGTGCTGATGTTCATCCCGGTGGAGCCGGCTTTCATGCTGGCCATTTCGCACGACAGCGATCTGTGGCAGGACGCATGGAAGAAAAACGTGTTGCTGGTCAGTCCCAGCACCCTGTTGTTTGTGGTGCGCACGGTGGCGCATCTGTGGCGGCAGGAGCAACAGAACCGCAATGCGCAGGAAATAGCCAACCGCGGCGCAGAGCTCTACGACAAGCTGGTCGGATTCGTGGAAGACCTCGACAAGGTGGGCGAACGTCTCAATCAAGCCAAGGATGTGTACGACAAAGCCTATGGCAAATTCACCAGCGGTCGCGGCAATGTCATCCGCCAAGCCGAGATGCTGAAAGGCATGGGCGTAAAGCCCACCAAGCACCTGCCGCAAAAGCTGGTTGACTCGGCATCGGAAGAGTTGATCGCCCTGCCACCTGTAACCGGTAATAAATAGCAAACGCAGATTGGTGATCCATGGCGTTACATCCTGAATTCCCGAAATCGCCCTATGCCGAACTGTTGCCGGTCCAGCGCTGGTTTCCGGCAGCGGAAGAGCTGCGCAGCACCGCGTATGAAAAGCTGTTGCCGCCGCTGGTCGCCAAAATTCGCGACGAGGTTTCGGCATGGCGGGCTGCCGGGTATGCGGGCGCCTCGAGTACATCGCGCGCGCTCCTGAACTGGTGGTTCGAGACCGAGCACCTGGTCGAGCAGGCCGACGGCACACTCGCGCCGTTCCGCTATTACTTTGCACAGCGTGAAGCGGTGGAGACGGTGATCTGGCTGCATGACGTGCGCAAGGTGCGCGACAAGTTCGATCTGCTGCGCTTTGACGCCTCGGGTGCCGTTTCCACCAACATGTTCGACGAAGACTGGCCGCGCTACGTCGTGAAGATGGCGACCGGCGCTGGCAAAACCAAAGTGCTGTCGCTGCTCATTGCATGGAGCTTTTTTCACAAGCTCTATGAAACCGATTCGACGCTCTCGCGCAACTTTCTGCTGATTGCGCCGAACATCATTGTCCTCGACCGGCTGCGCGCCGACTTCGACGGGCTGCGCATTTTTTTCAACGACCCCATTCTGCCGGACAACGGTTACGAAGGCCGCAACTGGCGCGACGATTTCCAGCTCACGCTGCACATTCAGGACGACGTGCGCGTGGTGCGGGAGACGGGCAATCTGTTTCTGACCAACATCCATCGCGTCTATCTCGGCGACGTGCGCGAACCTTCGCTGGATGACGACGATTTGCGCGATTACTTCCTCGATCCGTTCGGCCCCAAGCCGGTGGGCAAGACCACCGACAGCAAGACCGATCTCGGCGAGGTCGTGCGCGAGATTGACGAACTGGCCGTGCTCAACGATGAGGCGCATCACATCCACGACAGCCGCATGGCCTGGTTCAAAAGTATTCAGGACATTCATCATCGCATGTTGCAGAAAGACGGACGCCTTGCATTGCAAGTGGACGTGACCGCCACGCCGCGCCACAACAACGGCGCGATCTTTGTGCAGACCGTGTCGGATTACCCGCTGGTCGAAGCGATTTATCAGGGGGTCGTCAAACAACCGGTGTTGCCGGATGCCGCCAGCCGTACCCGCTTGCAGGAGCACAAGAGCGCGATTTTCACCGAACGTTACGAAGACTACCTGCAACTCGGCATCGAGGAGTGGCGCAAGAGCTATGCCGAGCATGAAGCGCTGGGCAAGAAGGCGGTGCTCTTCGTTATGGTGGACGACACCCGCAACTGCGATGAGGTCGGTGCCCATCTGGAGAAAATTTGCCCGGAGTTGGAAGGTGCGGTGCTGGTTATCCACACCAAGAACAACGGCGAAATCTCTGAGGCCGCCTCGGGTAAGAACAAGGACGAACTCGAAAAACTTCGCAAGGAGGCCAACAACATCGACACGTGGAAATCGCCGCACAAGGCCATCGTCTCGGTGCTGATGCTCAAGGAAGGCTGGGACGTGCGCAACGTCACCACCATTGTCGGCCTGCGTGCATTCGCCGCTCCGAGCAACATCCTTCCCGAGCAAACTCTGGGCCGCGGTTTGCGCCGCATGTACTTTGGTTCGGATATGCCGGAAACCGTGTCGGTGATGGGCACGCCCGCTTTCATGGAATTTGTCGAGTCCATCCAGAGCGAAGGCGTCACCTTCGAGCATGTGCCGATGGGACCGGGCACCGGGCGCAAGGATTCGCTGATCGTCGAGGTGGATACGCAGAACGCCGACAAGGACATAGCCGCGCTGGACATCGAACTGCCCCGGCTCACGCGGCGCTTCAACCGGGAATACAAAGACCTCGATGCACTCGACCCCGCGAAATTCGGCAATCCCAAACTCCCGCTCAAGCCCTTTACGCCGGAGCAAACGCGCGAGATCGTGTTCAAGACCATGCTCGACGCCGAAGTGCATCACACCATCCAGCTCGACGGCGCCGGCCCCGCAGACTACCGCTCGGTGGTTGCTTTCTTTGCGCGTCAATTATTGAAAGAGCTGCGCCTCGTCGGCGGCTACGACATTCTTTATCCCAAGGTGAAGGCGTTCATGGGCGGACATCTTTTTGCAACCTCTCCGGTAAATCTCGAAGACCCCGTGGTGCTGCGCAATCTCTCCGAGCCTGAGGCCGGAAAGATACTGTTCGACTCATTCAAAACCGCCATCAACGCGCTCACCATCCAGGACAGCGGTGGCGTGCGGATCGAAGACCGCATCCGCCTGCGCGACACGCGCCCGTTCCGCACCGAGAACCGGCCCTACCTCGCGCCGAAAAAATCGCTGTTCAGCAAAATCGTCGGTGAGCCGCACGCCGGTGGTTTCGAGCTGGCCTTCGCCGGTTTCCTCGATGCCGCGCCGGACGTCGCGGCGTTTGCCAAGAACTATCTCGCGGTCGGCTTCAAGATCGACTACGTCAAGGCCGATGGAGACCTCTCGAATTACGTGCCCGACTTCATGGCAAAGACAGCCGACGGCACGGTCTGGATCGTCGAAACCAAAGGAAGAGAAGAACGCGACCTGCCGCAAAAGATGAACCGCCTGCGCCAGTGGTGCGAGGACGCAACGAATGCCAGCCGAGCCGAGGGTGGGCCAGCTTACCGCTTCGTGTACGTCGATCAGCAAGGCTATGAACGCAACCCGCCGAAGACATTCGCCTCGCTCGCCGCGAGCTTTACGGAATATCAGAAGGAGTGATGCCATGAGCAACATCAAGCTGTTTGAATCGAAGCAGATTCGTTCCGTCTGGAATGAAGCTGACAGCAAGTGGTATTTCTCGGTGGCTGATGTAGTCGAAACCTTGACCGACACAGCCAATGTCAGGGATTACATCAAAAAGATGCGCAAACGCGAGCCTGAGTTGAACACCAACTGGGGGACAATCTGTCCCCCCCTTGAATTGTTGGCGCCCGACGGCAAGCGCAGAAAGACACAATGTGCCAATGCGGAAGGGCTGCTCCGCATCATCCAGTCCATCCCCTCGCCCAAGGCCGAACCCTTCAAGCGCTGGCTGGCCAAGGTGGGTTACGAGCGGCTGGAAGAAATCGAAAACCCCGAACTCGCCGCAGCACGGATGCGCGAGCTATACAAGGCCAAGGGCTACAGCGACGAGTGGATCGAAAAGCGTGTGCGCGGCATCGCCATCCGCGACGAATTGACCAATGAATGGAAAAAACGCGGCGTGAAGGAACAGCGCGAATACTCCATCCTCACCGCCGAAATCAGTCGCGCCACGTTCGGCATGACACCCGTTGAGTACAAGGCGTTCAAGAGCCTCGATAAACCGGCGGACAATTTGCGCGACCACATGAATGATCTGGAACTGATCTTCACCATGCTGGGCGAAGCCTCCACCACCGAGATTGCGCGCAATAAAGACGCGCAGGGCTATGTCGAAAATCGCAGTGCAGCATTGAAAGGCGGTGCAGTGGCTGGTCGTGCGCGGCGCGACCTGGAGAAAAAATCCGGCAAACGCATTGCCAGCAAAGAAAACTACAAGCAACTCCCTGAAGCGGTAGCACGCAAGAGAATTAAACCCAAATAATCCATTAGGCCGTCATTCCGGCGGAGGCCGGAATCCAGCGATTAAAACATGCTGCGAAGCAGACAAAACCCAAGTTGTTGTTCCCCCTTGTGTGGGGTTTATCAACTGGATTCCGGCCTCCGCCGGAATGACGGGTTTTTTCTAATGAACTATCTGGGTTAAAAAGGAAAACCGAGTATGGCAAAGCCACCCAAAGAAGCCTACGAACTTTCAGACGCCGAGAAGCGCGACCTGACCCAGCTCATCCAGCAGGGCAAGCCGCTGCCGGAGAAATATCGCTTCATCCTGTTCGAGGACAAGCGCGAGGTGGAGCTGGTGTGGAACGGCAAGAGCCGCGATGTGTGCACCACCGTGCTGCCGTTCCAGTCGCTGGAACATGTGGACGAGCCGCGTAGTGAAGGGCCGCTGACATTGCAGGAGGACTGGCTGGACCCGCGCGGCCGCCAGCTCAAGGGCTGGACCAACAAGCTCATCTGGGGTGACAACAAGCTGATTCTCTCCTCGCTCAAGAGCGGCGCGCTACGCCGCCAGATCGAGGACGCGGGCGGCTTGAAGCTGATCTACATCGACCCGCCGTTCGACGTCGGCGCGGATTTTTCGATGGACATCGAGATCGGCGGCGAGACCTTCCATAAGGAACCGAACCTGCTCGAACAGATCGCCTACCGCGACACCTGGGGGCGCGGAGCGGATTCGTTCATCTCGATGATTTACGAGCGGCTGATTCTGATGCGGGATTTGCTGGCGGAGGATGGGAGTATTTATGTGCATTGTGATTGGCGGGTAAATGCGTTCATTAGGCAGGCACTCGACGAGGTTTTCGGCACTGATCACTTCATAAATGACTTGGTTTGGTCTTACTTCGCTTTTAAGAGAAAAACTGCAAAGAAGTTTCCACAGAAGCACGATTCCATTATTTCGTTCAGGAAGGGTGAGCGTCATATTTGGCACACCCAGTTCAAGCCGCACTCACCGGAATATTTGAAGCGTTGGAAGAAGGATACGGATGGTCGTTTGTATCGTGATGACGTTAACCCGACGGCCGGGGGCGCTCGCATCATCTATCTCGATGACGTTGAGGGTGACATTGTTGACTCTGCGTGGGACGACATCCCGCCAGTGAATCCTGCTGCCGCAGAACGCGTCGATTACCCTACCCAAAAACCAGAAGCACTTCTCGAACGCATCCTCAAGGCCAGCAGCAATGAAGGCGACCTCGTCGCCGATTTCTTCTGCGGTTCCGGCACCACGGCGGCGGTGGCGGAAAAGCTGGGCCGCAAGTGGATTGCCACCGACCTCGGCAAATTCGGCATCCACACCACGCGCAAGCGGCTGATCCAGGTGCAGCGCGAGTCCAAGGATGCGGGCAAGTCCTTCCGCGCCTTCGAGGTGCTGAACCTCGGCCGCTACGAGCGGCAGGCTTACCTCAACGTCGGCGGTCGACTTAGCGGCAAGCAGAAAGAGCAAATGCTGGCGCAAAAAGAACGCGAGTTCCGCGACCTGATCCTGCGCGCGTATCGTGCCGAGCCGCTGGAGGGCGAGCCTTTTTTTCACGGCAAGAATGCGGGAAGGTTAGTCGTCATCGGACCGATCAATTTGCCGGTGGGTCGGCTGTTCGTGGAGGAAGTCATCACCGAATGCCGCAAGCGCGGCGCTTCGCGCGTGGACATGCTGGCCTTCGAGTTCGAGATGGGCTTGTTCCCTGCCGTGCTGGAAGAGGCGAAGCAAAAGGGCATTGATCTCGTGCCGAAGCAGATTCCGCCCGAAGTGTTCGACAAGCGCGCGGTCGAAAAAGGACAAGTGGTGTTTTTCGACATCAGCTTCATCGAGGCGATGCCGCGCTATAACAAAAAGGATAAGTTTACGCTCCAGATCGAACTGACCGACTTCTCCGTTTACTACACGCAAGGCGCGGCAGAAGCCGCCGCCGCGAGTCTCAAGGACGGCAAGAGCGAAGTCGTGTGCGAACAGGGGCAACTCATCAAGGTGAGCAAGAACAAGGACGGCGTCATCACCCGCGAGACGCTCACCAAGGACTGGGCCGACTGGGTGGATTACTGGGCGGTGGACTTCGATTACATGAGCCGCAAGGAAATCATCAAGGTGGCCAAGAGCATGGGTACTGAAACGCATCTTCCCGGCATCGAGCCTGTTCAGGCAGGGCTGGTTGAATTCGAAGAACGCTGGACCGGCAGCTACATCTTCGAAAACGAATGGCAAAGTTTCCGCACCCGCAGGAACCGCGACCTGGAATTCCTCTCCGCGCCGCACACCTACACCACAGCGGGCCGCTACACCGTCGCCGTGAAAGTGATCGACATCTTTGGCAACGATACGATGGTGCTGGTGCCGGTGAACGTGGGATGAAAACAAAATGAAAATCGCTATCGCCCAAATCAACTGCCTGATTGGTGACCTGACCGGCAACGCGGCAAAAATCGCCGAGTATGCACAACGCGCCAGGCAGGATGGGGCAGCCATCCTGCTTACCCCGGAGATGAGTCTGTGCGGTTATCCGCCGGAAGACTTGCTGTTGCGCGATGGATTTTATCGGGCGTGCGATGGGGCTTTGCAGACACTGGCGCGGCAGGCACACGGCATCATCCTGATCGTTGGTCATCCGCACCGGGTCGGCCGGCAGCACTTCAATGCGGCATCGATACTGCGTGACGGCCAGATCGTTGCCACCTATCACAAACATGAATTGCCCAACCACAGCGTGTTCGATGAGGTGCGCTATTTTGCACAGGGCGACCAGCCCTGTTTGTTCGAACTGGAGGGAGTGAAATTCGGCATCAATATCTGTGCCGATATCTGGGAAGAACACGCTGCAAAGAAAGCGCGGAATGCGGGGGCAGAGGTGCTGCTGGTGCTGAATGCCTCCCCTTATCATTTTGACAAACAGGCTACGCGCTACGAAACCATCCGTGACCGTATCGGCGAGACCGGTCTCGCGGTGATCTATGCCAACCTGGTGGGCGGGCAGGACGAGTTGGTGTTCGATGGAGCCTCTTTTGTGATGGATGGCAAGGGCGAACTGACGCATCAGTTTCCTGCCTTCGATGAAGTTCTCGGCATGATCGAGTTGCAGGGAGGAAAGTTGATTGCCGGTACGCGCGAGGCGGTGGCCAAAGATGAAGCCAGCATCTACCGTGCCCTTTGCGTCGGCGTGCGCGACTACATCGGCAAGAACCGGTTTCCCGGTGTGTTGCTGGGATTGTCCGGTGGCATCGATTCCGCGTTGACCTTGGCGGTGGCGGTGGATGCGCTGGGCGCGGACAAAGTGCGCGCGGTGATGATGCCGTCGCCTTACACCGCGCAGATGAGCATCGCCGACTCGCGCGAGATGGTGAAACTGCTCGGCGTGAAATATGAAGAACTGGACATCGTACCGACCTTCACGGCGCTGCAAGATACGCTTGCGCCAGTGTTCGAAGGGCTGCCAGCCGATACCACCGAAGAGAATCTGCAAGCGCGCATCCGTGGTGTGTTGCTGATGGCGCTGTCGAACAAGACCGGCTCATTGGTGCTGACGACCGGCAACAAGTCGGAAATGACGGTGGGATATGCCACGCTGTATGGCGATATGGCGGGCGGTTTCGCGGTACTCAAGGATGTGAGCAAGACTTGGGTCTATCGCCTGTCAAACTGGCGCAACACGCAGGGTCGTGTCATCCCGGAGCGCATCATCACCCGCCCGCCCAGCGCCGAACTGAAACCGGACCAGACCGATCAGGACAGCCTGCCGCCTTACGATGTGCTGGATGCCATCATGGCGTGCTATGTCGAGAAGAACATGAGTATTCCGCAAATCACGAAAGAAGGTTACGCGGAGGCCGATGTGTTGCGTGTGGTGAAACTCATTCGCATCAATGAATACAAGCGCCGTCAGGCACCGGTCGGCATCCGCATCACCGATCGCAGCTTCGGCAAGGATTGGCGCTATCCGATCACCGCGCGCTATCAGGACGACTTCTGAACGGACAGGTTTTGCGCTGGCGCGGGTTTCCGCTGCAACGGTTGACGCTGCCGGCGATCTCTTTTGCCCAGCCAGACATGCAGTGGCAGCAGCAACATCAAGCTGATCCCCAGTATTTGGTGTAGCAGACTGAACGCATTCCGCCAGTCCTCGTGCGGCGGGTAGTACAGGGTCAAACCGGTACCGGCGAGCAACAGCAGCGCTGCCGACAGGATCAGGCCGCTGCTCCGGTTGCGTTGCGCGCGCCAGTTGCCTTGCTGGTGCAGGGCATACAGGCGGCCCGCAATCCACAGCAACAGGTAAGCCGCCACGCCATGCAGCACCAGCACGCGATGGCGCCAGGCACGCAACGGATCGCTGTAGTCATCCGCGTTCAGCATCCAGCCCAGCGCGATCCACAACACCCCGCTCAAAATGAGCAGCCAAGCCGCCGCCTGCACCTGCCTGCGCGCGGAATGACTCAAATGCATGCCCCATGCGCTCATGGTTGATCTCCCTTTGTGATGTGCCGGTCAAACAGCAAAGCAAGTCGCGCCAAGCGGTTCAGTGCGCGTACCGACAGGGTTGCGCCGGAGATGCCGTCGATTTGCCTGTCCAATTTTTGTCCGCTCTCCAGTTTTGCGCCGGCGTACTGTGCGGTGAACGCGGGACTTTTCACTTCCCAGCCTCGACTCTCGCGATAGAGCAGTACCTGCACCCGCTCAATTGCACCATTGCCGATCACGATACCGACGGTGATGGGCATCTCCTTGCCGATCTCGTCCAACACCCAGGCCGTGCGCTGTCCGGCGTGCCAGTAGCGCACCCGTGCGGCGGGATGGTCGTGATCGAGAATGGCGCGCACGGCGGGGCGCAACTCGCCGGTGAGCCACAGCGTTTCCATGGCGGGCGGCTGGCCGAACACCTCGTTCAGGAAGCGCGAGGTCTTGGCTTCCTGATCCGCGCCCCAGGCCGGCATGCTCAACGCGAACAGGAGGAGGATGCGCAAGCTGGCCATGTCAAAACTGGTAACCCAGGCCGAGGTTGAAGCCGTCGAATTCGTTTTGTCCGGCCGGTGCCTTCTGGTTCTGGTAATCCAGCTTCACCACCACATCGGAATGCGGCCAGTAGTTCACGCCCACGTCGGTTTGATCGAATCGGCTGTCGGCGGCATCGCCGGCCGCGTTGTCCCATCGGTTATGGCGCGCGAACACGCCCCATTGGCCGTTGAACTTCCAGGAGGGTTCCATATACCAGCCGTTCTGTTTGTCGGCACCAACGGTATTGGGGCCGCTGCCGTTCAGATGCCACGCCGCGTAAAGCGCGCGCAGGCCAAATGCGCCCCTGTTCACCACCGCATGGGTTTCATACAGTGTGGCCGCACCCGCCGCGGGATCGACACTTTGGGTGATGTCGGATTGGTGATTAACGCTGGCGGCCAGCTCTACGCCGGGCACACCGCTCCATTTCAGGCGGGCGGTATAAGCCGCATCGCTTGCCCGCGCATTGGCTGTGTGCGTGCGGCCATCGCGCACCCGGTAGTTATTGCCTGATGTCGCCGCCAGACCGCTGGTGAGCGCAAAGTCCGCGCTGATCCCGTGCGCCATGCGCGCGTTCAAGGCCACACCGCCTTCGCGCCAGGTCGTCGGAATGATGTTGGTCTCCACCGGATTGCGCTCCACGCCATAGAAAGTGGGCGGCTCATGGGTTTCGCTCAGAATGCCGACCGGCACCACCATCAGTCCCGCCTTGAGGCTGAATTGCTCGTTCAGGATGAAATCCAGATAAGCTTGTTCCACCGCCACGGTGCTGCCGTTGCTGCTGCTGTCTTTGACTAGCGCATGTTCGATTTCCAGTTCAGAGAACAAGCGCACGCGCTGGTTGAATTCGTGCCCCACGAACAGCACGAATCGATGGAAATCGATTTCATCCTTATCGGTGCCGCCGGGTTTCAGATTCTTTAGCTGGTTCAGATGCAGTTCACCGTATCCGCCGATAGTCGTTGCGGCTTTGGCCGTTCCGCTTTGCGATCCTGCCATCCGGTCGATTTGCGCCCCGGTCGCTTCGATCTTTTGTTCCGTCTGACTTGCCTGAAGTTTTAACGCGCGGTTTTCGTTTTCCAGTTGGTTCAGACGCCGCTCCAGCGTTTGCAGCCGTTCTTCAGTCGTACTTTCCGCCTGTACGGGGCTGATCAGTAAGCCGGTCAGTAAACAAGTAGCTAGGGGGTGGAAAATGGGATGGCATGATTTCATGGGTAATTTTCGATTCACAAGTGGGTTAATTTTTACTGGATCGAATGCTTTTAATTGAGAATGGTTATCATCTTATATGATAATGATTCTCATGCGCAAGATATTTTGTTAAAGTTAAATCAATCTGGAAAATTAAAGCTGAAAGGAAAATCATGGAAAGCGAAGATCTGCGCAATGTCGGACTAAAAGTCACCACGCCGCGTCTGAAGATTTTGAGCCTGCTCGAAAACGCCAGGGAAAAGCACATGACGGCGGAGTCGATTTTTCGCCAATTGGGTGAAAGCGGGGAAGCGATCGGCTTGGCCACCGTCTATCGTGCACTGGCCCAGTTTGAGGCGGCGGGACTGATCACGCGCCATCAGTTCGAGGGCGGGCAGACCGTATTCGAGCTGGAGCGGGGGCCCCACCACGACCATATCGTGTGCGTCCGCTGCGGGCGGGTGGAAGAATTTTTCGACAAGGTGATCGAGGAACGGCAGCGCGAGATTGCCGAGAAACTCGGTTTCACCCTGAGCGACCATGCCTTGACGCTGTATGGTGAGTGCAACAGCAAGAATTGTCCGGGGCGAAAAGGGTAAGCGTGCCGGTCTTTTTCTATTCGGCTATACTTGTCGCAAACATCGCCAAAGGGGAGATTCATGAAGAAGATCGAAGCTATCATCAAACCATTCAAGCTCGATGAAGTGCGCGAAGCACTTTCTGAAATGGGGGTCAGCGGCCTGACCGTCACTGAAGTCAAGGGATTTGGACGGCAGAAGGGGCACACCGAACTCTATCGCGGCGCGGAATACGTGGTGGACTTCTTGCCCAAGATCAAAGTCGAGATCGTGGTCAGCTCTGCCATGCTGGAGACCGCAGTTGATGCCATCGTCAAGGCGGCGCATACCGGCAAGATCGGCGACGGCAAGATATTCATCACTGCCGTCGAACAGGTCATCCGTATCCGTACCGGCGAGACCGACGAGTCGGCGCTGTAGTCCGCTTTGTCGGCACTACCTCGGTCGGTGCCTGCGGCAGAACATCATCCGCGCTGTCGATTCCTATCTTGTCTTCCCGCAGTGGCCGGGGTGAGTTTGGTTTTTTCATGATCTCCCCCTCCCCGGCTAACCCGTTCGGGTCAGTAAAATCGCGCCATTCCCCCCCTTTTGAGTCGGACATTTTTTGCCTTGGTTGTGTAGCATCCGGCTGGCTTGCAGGCTGAGTCTTGCGAGCATCTAACGGGAGGAATAAAAATGAACCTGGATATCACAACACTGCTCAATCTTTTTGCCATATTGATCATGTTCTACTGCCTGTATCTGGTGTTGTCGCTGAAATCCAGCATTCCCGGCGGAATGATAGGCAAGCGCTGGAACTTTCTCACCATGCTGGTGGTGTTATTCAGCATCGGTTATCTGGCCACCCCTTTTTTCGATCGGATTCCGGCAGAAACCCTGCGTTTGGTCGTTTCCGCCATCTTTGTTTTTGGAGCTATCTATGTGGTGGTTACGGTCCGTCTTATTTACAACATTATTCGCGAACTGACCGAGTAAGCGTAAATGACACTGCGCGCAGACTTGGTGCTATTCCGTACGCAAAAAGGGGAAGATATCCTGCTCAGCCATGGGCGTGAGATATCCACCAATCAGCGCCGCGCATTACTGGTGGTGAATGGCAAGACCGGCATTGCCGAGCTGGCCAAAACCGCGTTCTGGGTTACCGATATGACGGTGACGCTGCAAGAGTTGTTGGCGCTAGGGCTGGTCAGCGACTCCTCTTCGGCATCGGACATACCGGGCAGCCCGGCTTCTGCTGCAAGTCAAATGACGAAAGTCAGGCTTGCCGCCTTGGCGAGGGAATTGCTCGGCGACAGCGCGGAACGCATCATCAAAAAAGTGGAGGAAGCCGAGGATACGCCGGAAGCGCTGGAACAGGTTTTGGCAGGTTGCAAGAAGCTGATCAAATTGACCATCAGCGAGGAAATGGCAGACACTTTTTTGCAGCGAGGACTGAAACTGCTCGGTAAATAGCCGCCGCAGCGGGGGCTGATTGCTGTGCCTATAGCCGCTGCCGCTCGTTCACGCCCGGGGCGGGGCAACTTTCAGCAACACCCGTACGGCGCCACCGCCCCCGGCATTCGCCGGGGCATCGCAAAACGCCAGCACCTGCGCATGTTGTGCCAGCCAGTGGCGGGTACGGACTTTCAATATGCCCTCGCGTCCCTCGCTGCGCCAGCCCTTGCCGTGAATCACCATGACACAGCGCAAACCGCGCCCTGTCGCCTGATGCAAAAATCCCTCCAGTAATTTTCTGGCTTCGTCGCTGTTGAGTCCGTGCAGGTCGATTTCGTCCTGCGGCGGCCATGCGCCGCGCCGCAGTTTGCGCAGGGTCATGCGGTTGAGGCCGTCGCGCAGAAACTCATCAAGGGCGCAGTCCCCCGCGCCATGGTCGGACAGCGTGTCGGGGATGGGCGGGGAGGGAGGAAAAGGTTGATGTACCTTGACCGGCTTGGGAGCGGGGGTGAAGCGCTCGCAAGGTTTGAGCGGAGTGACGTCTTTTACCGCTTCGCGGAAAACGTCCGCATCCGGTACAAGCTTATTCCGGTGGCTCATTGGATTGATGGTCCACGAAAGACACGAAACTTATGGAATTCATCCGGCACCTGCCAAGGCTGATTGGCTCGTTCGCGTTGCTCGTGATTTTCGTGGACTGTGCGGTTAACTCAAGCGAGTGACGCCAGGTACTTGTCCGCATCCAGCGCCGCCATGCAGCCGGTGGCCGCACTGGTGCAGGCCTGGCGATAGATGTGGTCCTGCACGTCGCCGGCGGCGAACACGCCGGGAATGCTGGTCTGGGTAGCGTTGCCGTTACGGCCGCCCTGGGTGACGAGGTAACCGTTTTCCATTTCCAACTGACCGGCGAAGATGTCGGTGTTGGGTTTGTGCCCGATGGCGATGAATACGCCATCCACTTTAATGTCCTGCGTGGCACCGTTCTGCACATTTTTCAGGCGCGCGCCGGTAACGCCGCTGTCGTCGCCCAGCACCTCGTCCAGCACCTGGTGCAGTTGCAGGGTGATCCTGCCTTCTTTCACTTTCTCCATCAGATGATCGATCATGATGCCTTCGGCGCGGAAGGTGTCGCGGCGGTGCACCAGGGTGACATGGCTGGCGATGTTGGCCAGGTACAGCGCTTCCTCCACGGCGGTGTTGCCGCCGCCGATGACGGCCACCGGCTTATTGCGGTAGAAGAATCCGTCGCAGGTGGCACAACCGGACACGCCTTTGCCCATGAATGCTTCTTCCGAAGGCAGGCCGAGATATTGGGCCGAGGCGCCGGTGCAGAGGATCAGTGCATCGCAGGTGTAGGTTCCCGCATCACCGATCAGGGTGAACGGTTGCTGCTGCAGTTTGGCGGTGTGGATGTGGTCGAAGAGGATCTCGGTGTTAAAGCGCTCGGCGTGTTGCTGGAAGCGCTGCATCAGTTCCGGCCCTTGCACGCCGTTCACATCGGCCGGCCAGTTATCCACTTCGGTAGTGGTCATCAGTTGTCCGCCCTGTGCCATGCCGGTAATGAGCACCGGCTTCAGGTTGGCGCGTGCGGCATACACGGCGGCGGTGTAACCGGCTGGGCCGGAACCTAGAATAAGGAGGCGATGGTGTTGCGCGATTTTTTCCATGATTTTGATAGGGGATTGTGCGGGTTGGCGATGCCGAAATTTAACAGTGAGCGGCGAGACTGTCGAGTAAAATGCGCGCGCCATGAAGATATTTATCCCGTTTTTCCTGTTGTTCGCCACCTTATCCGTTCACGCCGCCGAGTTGCCCGGAATTCCCGCCTTCATCGACGAGATGGTGGCGCGCCACCAGTTCAAGCGGGCAGAGCTGGTGCGGGTGTTTCGCCGCGCCGAGCAGCGACCGGATGTGATCGAGGCGATCAGCAAGCCCGCCACGCTTAAACCGTGGCCGGAATACCGTGCCAACTTTGTCAACCGCGAGCGGATCGAAGGCGGACTCAAGTTCTGGCAGAAAAACGGGGCGGCCCTGACGCGGGCGCAGCGCGAGTTTGGGGTGCCGGCGGAATATATCGTCGCCATCATCGGGGTGGAAACCTTGTATGGGCGCAACACCGGCGGCTATCGCGCGCTGGATGCGCTGACTACCCTGGCATTTTCCTATCCGCGGCGCGCAGATTTTTTTCGTGTCGAACTGGAACAGTTCCTGTTGCTGGCGCGCGAGCAGGACTTTAATCTGCTCGAAATCAACAGCTCCTATGCGGGGGCGCTCGGCATCCCGCAATTCATGCCGAGCAACTTTCGCAAATACGCGCTTGATTACAACGGCAACGGCAAAGTGGACATCCTGCATGAAGCGGCAGATGCCATCGGCAGTGTGGCGAATTATTTCAAGCACTACGGTTGGCGCAGCGGCGAGCCGGTGGCACTGTTGGCCAGCGTAGCCGACGCGCAGCGGCTGGGTGTCATGACCGAGGTGAGCCCGCTGCTGGGATGGCGTACCGATGCAGGGGTTACGCCGGCGCTGAAAACGGATGACGTGTTGCCGCCGGCCTGGCTGCTGGACCTGACGCTGGAGAACGACAAGGAATACTGGCTGGCGTTCGAAAACTTCGATGTCATCATGCGTTACAACATCAGCAGTTTTTACGCGCTTTCGGTGCATCAACTGGCGCAGGCCCTGCGCGACGGGCGGCGCTGATCAGCGGATGCGGCGCGCGCCGTTGTAGCGTGTCTTCCAGTAATCGAGAGACATCCGTTCCACCCGAATGCGTTCGCCGCTCTTCGGTGCATGGACGAACTTACCGTCGCCGATATACAAGCCGACATGCGAATTGGGGCGGCGCTGGGTGTTGTAGAACACCAGGTCACCGGGGCGCAGTTGATCCCGGTCAAGGGCGATGCCAACGCGGCTGATCTGGTTGCTGGTGCGCGGCAAACGGATGGCGAGCGTCTCGGCATAGACGTGCCGTACATACCCGCTGCAATCGAATCCGGTGCCGGCGCTGTTGCCGCCGTAGCGGTAGGGCGTGTCGGCCAGGCTCATGGCATACATCACCAACTCGTTCATCTGTGCGGCGGATGCCTCGCTCTGGCGTGCCGGTGCGTTGCCGCAGGCAGCCAAGGTGGCGAGCAGAAGCAGGCTGGCGATTTTTTTCATGGTTTGGATTGTGGCCATTGGTGCTGCAATTATACGGCGCTGCGCGGTTGCGCATAAATCGCGCCTGTCTTGTCCCCGCGCGGCGTAACTCAAGTAGAATCATGCCCTCGATTTTCGACAACAACCCAATTTGGAACGGAGCCCGCGATGAGTTTTACCGAAAATGATGTGCAGAACGCGTTGAAAAACCTGACCGACCCCAATACGAAGAAAGATTTTGTGAGCGGTAAATCGGTCAAGAACATCAAGATTGGCGGCAATGATGTGTCGCTGGATATCCTGCTGGGTTATCCGGCGAAAAGTGTGTGGGGAGAGATCAAGACGGCGGTCGAGGCGCACCTCAAATCGGCATTGCCCGGGGTCGGCAAGGTTGAGGCGAACGTTGCCAGCAAGGTCGTGCCGCATGCGGTGCAGCGCGGGGTGAAGCTGGTGGACGGGGTGAAGAACATCATCGCCGTGGCATCCGGCAAGGGCGGCGTGGGAAAATCCACCACGGCGGTCAATCTGGCCCTGGCGCTGGCCGCCGAAGGCGCGCGTGTCGGGGTGCTCGATGCCGATATCTACGGCCCCTCGCAACCGACCATGCTCGGTATCAGCGGCAATCCGGATTCCACCGACGGCAAGAGCATGCAGCCGATGAGCAACCACGGCTTGCAGGTCATGTCGATCGGTTTCCTCATCGATGCCGACACGCCGATGGTGTGGCGCGGTCCGATGGTGACGCAGGCGCTGGAACAGTTGTTGCACCAGACCCGCTGGGACAACCTCGATTATCTGGTGGTGGATCTGCCGCCGGGCACCGGCGACGTGCAGCTTACCCTGGCGCAGAAAGTGCCGGTCACCGGCGCGGTGATCGTAACCACGCCGCAGGACATCGCACTGATGGATGCGCGCAAGGGACTCAAGATGTTCGAGAAGGTCGATGTGAAAATTCTCGGCATCGTGGAGAATATGAGCACCCATATCTGCTCGCAATGCGGCCACGAGGAACACATCTTCGGTGCTGGCGGCGGGGAGAAGATGTGTGCCGACCACAACACGGAATTCCTCGGCAGCCTGCCGCTGGATATTCATATCCGCGAACAGGCGGATTCCGGCAAGCCCACCGTGGTGGCCGATCCGGACGGAAAACTCAGCAAGGTCTATAAACAGATCGCGCGCCGCGTGGCGGTGAAGATCGCCGACATGGCACAGGATCACAGCGCGGCCTTCCCCAAGATCGTGGTGCAAAACACCTGATGCGGATTCTGGTCAGCAACGACGACGGCTATTTCGCTCCCGGCCTGGCCTGTCTGGCGCAGCATCTGTCCGCCCTGGGCGAGGTGACGGTGGTGGCGCCGGAGCGCGACCGTAGCGGGGCGAGCAACTCGCTGACGCTGAACCGTCCGCTCAACCTGCGCCGCGCGGCAAGCGGTTTTTATTATGTGGACGGCACCCCGACCGACTGCGTGCACCTGGCGGTGAGCGGGATGCTGGACATCCAGCCCGATCTCATCGTGTCCGGCATCAATTCCGGCGCCAACATGGGGGACGACACAATTTATT
>Ga0210056_1001747_pt1 | contig 18742 bp, 17 predicted proteins | sample CryGeyCG2014_080_2_FD_183965 | JGI IMG/M metagenome (GOLD analysis project Ga0210056, IMG submission 183965) | Groundwater microbial communities from aquifer - Crystal Geyser CG07_land_8/20/14_0.80 (SPAdes) (version 2) | ecosystem: Environmental > Aquatic > Deep subsurface > Groundwater | place... | reverse complement strand
TATAGCAGTTGTCGGAAGATGGTTCCCTGATAAGAGAGGATTAGCATTGGGATTAACTGTGATGGGCTTTGGGCTATCTGCTTTAATTACTGCACCAGGAGTGGATGCCATGAGTTCCATGTTAGGCCTGGCAAATACATTTCTTGTTTTGGGCATAGTGTTTTTAGTTACTCTATCACTTCTAGGCTTACTTATGAAATTCCCGCCGTCAGACTGGAAAGCGCCATCGCCAAAGACATCTACAGCCAAAAAATCATGGAATGCAGCAGCTGTAGATTTTACAACTAATCAGATGATAAAGACGAGCACTTTTTACATTACTTGGATAATATTTCTAATTGGCGCCGGAGCAGGATTGATGGTTATTGGCTATGCAAAACTCATAGCTACAGATATAACTGGTTTGAAGGGAGACTTAGCATGGTTAGCTGTTTTATCTGTTTCTGTTCTAGCAGTGTCAAATGCTGTGGGGCGCCCTCTGTTTGGGACGATATGCGACAGATTAGGTCCTAAAAAAACTCTACTTACAATGCAGATAATCCAGTTACTCTGTTTGGTAGCACTATTTCCGTACTCAAAATCTGTACCAGTACTTTATCTCGCAATAATTCTGTTTGCCGCTACTTTTGGAGCATATCTTTCAGTCATGCCGACACTCATTTCATACTTTTTCGGCACAAAAAATCTTGGTCCCAATTATGGGTTGTATTTAAGCGCATACGGAGTAGGAGGCGTAGTCTGTCCAATGCTGATGGCAGTTATTCTCGGCTCAGCACCAACATATGAGACGTATGTTCTGGGATTCTATGTAACAGCAGTACTAATCATCATAGCGATTTTCCTATCTCTTATAATGAAAGCACCAAAAACACCTAAACCAGCATGACACGATAAACTGATATTTTATTTATATAGCCATACCTATTTCTTCTACAGCTTCTGGATTTGCAAGCCCTTCTTTCTTATAATGCATTACGTGTGAAGCTCTTCCTTAAGTTTCTCATAATAATCCAATGATTCCGGGTTAATCAAAGCGTCCTTGTTCACAACCGGCTTACCATGTACTATATTTGTGACAGCACTTTCAACTTTCTTCATATTCAAAGTATAAGGGATATCTGGTACTTCAATGATTTTAGCTGGAACATGCCTTGGGGAAGCATTTTTACGCAGGGTCAATTTAATCTTGTTTTTTAGCTCCTCTGTCAGCCTGTACCCCTCAGCAGGTTTAACAAAGAGAATAATGCGCTGGTCCCCCTGCCAGTTTTGTCCTATTGCAAGACTATCAGCAACTTCTTCTAATTCTTCGACCTGATTGTATATTTCGGCTGTGCCTATTCTGACCCCTGAAGGCTTGAGGACTGAATCAGACCTGCCAAGGAAAGTAATTCCGCCTGTGTCACTATGAACTATAATATAATCACCATGCCTCCATACATTTAAATTGGGATAGAAGTCAAAGTAAGCTGCTCTGTACTTTTTATTATTCTGGTCATTCCAGAAATAAAGGGGCATTGAAGGAGAGGGAGCTTCGCAAACAAGCTCTCCCTGCATATCAACTACTAACTCACCTTTTTCATTGTATGCTTTTACTTTCATTCCTAAACCAGGGCCCTGTAATTCACCAGCATATACAGGCTGGATAGGGCTTCCAATAGCAAAACAGCCGTTGATGTCTGTGCCGCCTGAAATAGAATTAAAATGCAGATCTTTCTTAATTTCCTGGTAAACATATTCAAATCCTTCAGCTGAAAGGGGTGAGCCTGTCTGGGATATCTGCCGCAACGATGACAGGTCATAGTCCTTCCCTGGCTTAACCCCTTTGCTTCTGAGATAATTAATATAACTTGCACTGCAGCCAAAAATAGTTATTTTTTGAGCCTGAGCCAGCTTCCACATGGCACCCATGTCAGGATAAAGAGGATTGCCGTCATATAGCACTATGGTGGCTCCTACCGCAAGTGAGCTCAGCAGCCAGTTCCACATCATCCAACTGCAGGTTGTTATATAAAAAATCGTGTCCTCCAGTTTTAAATCAGCATGAAGTATAAGCTCCTTTAAATGATTGATGAGAATCCCGCCAGCTCCCTGGACCATGCATTTTGGCTCGCCTGTTGTTCCAGAAGAAAACATAATAAACACAGGATGATCAAAAGGTAATTGTTCAAACTGAATTTCAAGTCCTTTTTCTCTAGATAGGAAATCATCATAATACACAGAGTTAGGAATATATGTAATATCAGTTTTTTCTTCTGTGTAGCAAATCACTACAACCTTTTCAATTGAAGGTATTCCTTTTGCAATCTCAGCCGCATTGGAAAGAGAACTAAAACTCTTCCCCTTATAAAAATATCCATCAGCAGTGAATAAAACTTTCGGCTTTATTTGAGCAAAGCGCTCCAAAGCTGCTCCTGAACCAATATCGGTAGCACAGGAAGACCATACAGCACCAATGCTGGCAGCAGCAAGCATGGCAACAGCTGTTTCTATCATGTTGGGCATGTACCCAACTACTCGATCCCCTGGGGCAACCCCTGCCTCACGAAGGGATTTGGCAAGACGCACTACAGAATCATAAAGTTCTGCATAGCTCATTTTGACTGATTTTTGAGTTTCACCTTTGAATATAAAAGCCGTACGGTTATCCCGATACCTCAGGAGGTTTTCAGCAAAATTCAGCCTTGCCCCTGTAAACCATTTTGCCCCAGGGAACCTGCCAAGGTCGTCAACAACCCTCTCATAGCCTTTGGAGGCTTTGATTCCAGTAAAATCCCACACAGAAGCCCAGAAGTCAGGTATCTTATTTATAGACCAGTCATAAAGTTCGTTATAAGAACGAAAGTTTTGTCCGTAGCGTTTATTCACGAAATCCATAAACTTGGCCATGTTAGCATTTCTTTTCTGTTCTTCTGACGGCTTCCATAAAACCCTTTTCATTTTAAACCTCTAAGCAATATCTTTTTTAGAGATTATATATCTTTTGATATTTTAAACAGGACTGGGATTTACCGATATGTTTAAAACAAAATATGCTAATATCAATATGAAATGGTGATTTTATGATTTACGAGTTTGAAAATAGAAAACCAAAAACAGGTGCTGACACATATATAAGCAAAAGCGCAGAGGTCATCGGTGATGTCATTATTGGGAATGGGTGTTTTATAGCACCAGGCGCAAAAATCAAAGGCGATTATGGAAGCATAAGGATAGGAAACATGACAAGCATCCAGGAAAACTGTGTAATTCATGCCAGGCCAGGGAAGATATGCACTATTGGTAATTATGTGACCGCTGGTCATGGGTGCATACTGCATGGCTGCACACTGAAAGACTACTCTGTTATAGGAATGGGTGCGATTGTAAGTGATTTTGCGGTTGTTGGTGAATGGTGTGCTGTTGGTGAGGGGTGTGTTGTTAAACAAAACCAGGAAATACCTGATAATAAGATTGCGGTTGGTGTGCCTGCAAAAATTATTGGTGAGGTAAATGAGGATTATAAAAAACAATGGACTGGATTCAAGGATATTTATGTTGACCTGGCAAAAAGATACCAGGTCGGGTTAAAAAAAACTGAATGAAAATCTTTTTAGTTTACTTCTTAATATCCTCAGTTTGTGCTTTTATCCAGATCAGCGGGGCAATCATATGGATTATCATAAGAATAATTGTTTCCACCACTGCATAAATCCAATTGGATAAAGCCATCTGATATCCTATGTGAACCCCTAGCGGAGTCGCTACCTGTGCTGTCAGGGAGATGTGCAACATTGGTAAACAAATGAAAAGTTCAATATTACGGAATTTGCTCTGCAAATTCCTAATATTTCAGGAAAAATGCAGAGCATTTTTCCGTGAAAAGTGCAAAGTGTAAAATGTAAAATTTTGCATTTTTCAATTTGCATTCTTCATTTTTCACTAGTTATTACGGAAAACGTTGAAAACGTTTTCCTAATATTTTAGGAAAATGCTTTCGGCATTTTCCGTAAAATGCAGATGTCTGCCGACTTTACAGGAATCTAAAAGATTCCTCACTCTTTTATCGCACAGGAAATTATGTCTCAATTGTGCGATAAAAAATCTTCGGGATTGTCTGTACAACCCCATAGTAATGGGGCCGGGACCGAGATTTTCAAGCCGTAACTACGGGTTGAAAATGTAGTGGACGTAGTCCACGGCATTTGAACTCGGGTCAAGGGATCCACAGTCCCACAGGATACCAGGCTACCCCACCCCGGCCACGAACAGATCTTTCCTTCGGAAAAATCTGTGATCGCAAGGAAGGGCTTTGCCCTTCCTTGCAGAGAGAAAATTCCAATAGGAATTTTGTAGTGCTTCGGAATTCTATTCCTCACATCCTCTCACCATGTTCGAGGATGAATAGGAAAGCTCCACTTTCCTATGCCACGAATGAGGATTGGGTTATTAGAATATATCATTTATCATCAAAAAATATTTATGGATGCAATAGATAAGGCTTATCAAACGGAGATTATAAATACTACGAAACACAGAATAGGATAATGCTGTTAATAATACAAAAGACGAAAACAATATATACGTCAAAGACTATAAAGGTTGCATTTAAATGGAGATCTAAGAAGGCTGGCATAATATGCCAGGGCTCTTGAATCTGACGTTTAACAAGTGAAAAATACCTGCCAATGAAAGAACGTGAAAACTCCTGTGGAGTTTCAAACTCTGGTTGATCCTGCCAGAGGTCACCGCTATTAGGATACGCTTAAGCCATGCGAGTCAAAGAGCAATCTTGGCGCACCGCTCAGTAACACGTGGACAATCTACCCTTCGGTGGGGGATAATCTTGGGAAACTGAGAATAATACCCCATAGGCCTAGGATGCTGGAATGCTTCTAGACTGAAAGTTCCGACGCCGAAGGATGAGTCTGCGGCCTATCAGGTTGTAGCAAGTGTAACGCACTTGTTAGCCTACAACGGGTACGGGCCATGAGAGTGGTTGCCCGGAGATGGACTCTGAGACATGAGTCCAGGCCCTACGGGGCGCAGCAGGCGCGAAAACTTCGCAATGTGCGCAAGCACGACGAGGGAATCCTAAGTGCCTATGCTTTGCATAGGCTGTTCTCCTGTCTAAAAAACAGGGGGAGTAAGGGCTGGGTAAGACGGGTGCCAGCCGCCGCGGTAATACCCGCAGCCCGAGTGGTGATCGTTATTATTGGGTTTAAAATGTCCGTAGCTGGTCTAGTAAATTCCTGGGTAAATCGAATTGCTTAACAATTCGAATTCCGGGTAGACTGCTAGACTTGGGACCGGAAGAGGTCAGAAGTACTTCTGGGGTAGGGGTAAAATCCTGTAATCCTGGAGGGACTATCAGTGGCGAAATTTCGGAAGCAAATCTTCCTCATTTATCGTTGCTTCCGCAACGCTAAGGCGTCTGACTAGAACGGATCCGACAGTAAGGGACGAAGCCCTGGGGCGCAAACGGGATTAGATACCCCGGTAGTCCAGGGTGTAAACGCTGTAGGCTTGGTGTTGGGGGTCCTATGAGGACATCCAGTGCCGGAGAGAAATTGTTAAGCCTACTACCTGGGGAGTACGGTCGCAAGACTGAAACTTAAAGGAATTGGCGGGGGAGCACCGCAACGGGTGGAGCGTGCGGTTTAATTGGATTCAACGCCGGAAATCTCACCGGGGGCGACGGTTATATGAAGGCCAGGCTAATGACTTTGCCTAATTTTCCGAGAGGTGGTGCATGGCCGTCGTCAGTTCGTACCGTAAGGCATTCTGTTAAGTCAGATAACGAACGAGACCCCTACCTTTAGTTACTAATGGCTTTTCCGAAAGTCAAGGACGCTAGAGGGACCGCTGGCGCTAAGTCAGAGGAAGGAGGGGGCTACGGTAGGTCAGTACGCCCCGAATCTCCCGGGCTACACGCGCGCTACAAAGGCTGGGACAATGGGCTACAACCTCGAAAGAGGAAGTTAATCCCGAAACCCAGTCATAGTTCGGATTGAGGGCTGCAACTCGCCCTCATGAAGCTGGAATCCGTAGTAATCGCCTGTCAACATCAGGCGGTGAATATGCCCCTGCTCCTTGCACACACCGCCCGTCAAACCACCCGAGTTGGGTTTGAGTGAGGGTGAAGTTTTTGCTTTGCTCGAACTCGAATTCAGCAAGGAGGGTTAAGTCGTAACAAGGTATCCGTAGGGGAACCTGCGGATGGATCACCTCCTATAAAAACAACAAAAAATTTGTGTGCAAAATATTGGTGGGTAATCACTAATTGTTAAACGTCAGACGATCTCCATAATTTATTTTATTTTTTGATGTCAGGCTGCTTTGACATTATTCCCGCAATCTATTTATTCAATCAAAACAATCATCAATTAACAGAAAAATCAAAGATTTTTCTGTTGTGGGCCCGTAGATCAGTGGAAGATCGCATGCTTTGCAACAGCCTTTTTCTTTTCTCTAAAGAGAAAAGAAAATTCATAGGAGTTTCACTCCTATTCTCTACAAATTTGCTCTGCAAATTTGTAGAACGCTGGCGAAAAAGAAAAGAGAGTGCCTGCTTTCAGCAGACATAGGCAAATTGCTTTGCAATTTGCCATTCTTTTTCGCATATCAGAACAGCATGAGGCCTCGGGTTCGAGTATTTCTTACGGAAAAGCCAGTAGACTTTTCCTAAGATGCTAGGAAAAATGCTTTGCATTTTTCCGTAGCATTGCGAAGCAAAATGCGAGAGAGCAGGAAAACAAGGTTTCCTGCGAATCACAAAATTGCCCAAGCAATCTTGTGAGAATAGGAAAACGAAGTTTTCCTATGAATCTGCAAATTCCTGCGGAATTTGCAGCAATATGTTATCGCAAAACCGGATATCCCGACGGGTCCACTTTTTTTCCAAAGTGGAAGGTTAATAAGCCTGAAATCAAATCCTGTTTCTGATGAGGAAAAAAATAATCATGTTGTTTGTCCTTGGCATTTTGTTATTTTCAATGATGCCCAATGTGAATTGTGAGATGCATGAAAAAAAGATGTCATCAGATTTAAATTCTGTTCTTATTGTTGAGGTCTACTATGATACTCATCTTAAAGATGAGCCTGAGGAGTATGTGAGAATCTATAATCCTACATCTGAGGCGGTTGATATTGGAAACTGGAGCATCACGGATTTGGAGGGCAGCGCTGTTTTTCCTGAAGGAACGATTTTAACATCAAACAGCAGTTTTTACATAACAAGGAATGCTACCGCTTTTTATGAGGAGATGCATTTCAAACCAGATTTTGCGTATTATGAGAACATAGATGATGTGCCCCTAATGAATAGAGAGGGTAATTTAAGGCTCGCCAACACCAGTGATGAAGTTATCCTGAAAGACAATCAGAATAATGTTGTTGATGTTGTTGTTTATGGGGATTCAGATTACGATGGTATTGGTTGGGATTCCAACCCTGCAAATGGTGTTGGTGAGGGAACTGTTCTTAGAAGAAATACTGATGAAGAAACAGGATTGTATCTTGATACCAACACATCATCTGACTGGGATTCATTAAGGATGTATAAAATCGGCCAATCAGAGTTTTCTTATGAAACGTTTATGTTTAGTGGAAATGTTACATGTTTTGTCTCACCAGACTCAAGCTATGAAGCAATTATTAATGAGATAGACAGCGCAAGAGAATCGATATCCATCAGTGTTTACCAGTTCACGAGCATCCATCTTGCAGAATCCTTGATTAATGCATCAAAAAGAAACATTACAGTTAAGGTGTTCCTTGAAGGACTGCCTGCATTCTGGAACATGACAAACGTTAACAAAACGCATTATGAAAACAATTCTTATCCATATAGAGAGGCGTATGCTGAAAAATATATTGCAAAAATACTTTATGAGAATGAAACCGAGGTAAGGTTCATGATAAAGGATGATAAACAGAATATTCATGATAGGTATAGATATATTCACAGCAAGTTTATAGTAGTTGATAACAGTAGTGTGATAATATCATCTGAAAACCTGAAGCAGGCGGGCATACCAGCAGACAACACTTATGGCAACAGGGGATGGGGTGTTATTATAAGGAATAATGAAACAGCAAAATATTTTTCAGACGTTTTTTTTGATGACTGGAACCCAGAAATGAAGGATAGTTTTCCATTCACACCAGAGCATACAAAATATGGGAATCCACCTGAGTGGTTTGAATTTGATAAAACAATTTATACAGGAAATTATGAACCGGTGTTTTCAGGAATAACAATAAATGGTTTGTTTAATGTTTCACCTGTTCTTTCACCTGACACATCATTACTTGAAACTTCTTCGGTTATAGGCATGATAAACTCTGCGAAAACATCTGTTTACATAGAGCAACTTTCCTGCAAAATAAACTGGAATTATTATAGTAATGTTTGTGATAATCTGTATCTGAATGCAGCGATTGATGCAGCAAGAAGGGGGTGTGATGTAAAAATATTAATGGACAGTAGATATACTGATTTTGATAAGGATAATCTGGATGATAACTATAATACCGTTCTATACATTAATAAGCTCGCAACAAAAATGAAAGAAAATGGAAAATTGGAGGGACATCTTGAAGCAAGGCTCGCTTACCTTGATGGATTGACAAAAGTGCATAATAAAGGTGTGATTGTTGATAGTAGCAAAGTATTGGTTTCCAGTATTAGCTGGGATTATAATTCTGTGTTTAACAACAGGGAGGCGGGGGTGATTATAGAAAACCAAAATGCAGCAGAATATTATGAACAGGTCTTTTACCGTGATTGGAATGTGTCTCACAATGTCAGTAATCCTACTCCACCAAATATTACTGAGCGTTCGATTTTAATCACTGAAGTTTATTATGATACGTATCTCCAGTATGAGCCGGAAGAATATTTATGCATACATAATCCAACTACAGATTCTGTTGATATTAGTGGCTGGCAGATTACAGACCAGGACAGTGATTATAAAGGCTATGAGGGAACAATTTTGTTTCCTGAAGGAACCATTCTATATGGAGGTCAAAGTTTATACATTACACGAAATGCTACAGCATTTTATGAAGAGATGAGATTTATGCCAGACTTTGAGTATATGGTTGATTCGCATATTGATGTAAAACAAATGGAGATCATTGATTCATCAGCACATGTTGATCAAAGAGGGCCACGGTTTGGGAATGCAGGTGATGAAATAATTCTTACAGATGATTACTACCATTTTGACGAGCAGTACAATCACATCATTGATGTTGTGGTATACGGTAATTCAAGTTATGTTTATGAACATCCCAACAGAGGATGGTATGGTAAAACTGTGGATAATGTATCCCAAGGGGTAATACTTAAAAGAAATATCAACGAAACTACTGGCCAATATGTCGATACAAATACTTCATCAGATTGGGAGAGTCCACATATATACCGCCCTGGTCAATCACATTTTCCATATCAATCCTTTACATTCACTGGAAACGTTACTGCTTTTGTGTCACCTGACTGTAGTTATGAAACTCTTGTTTCTGAAATCGATACTGCTAAATTTTCGATGTATATAAATCTGTATCAGTTTTCCAGTCCGTTTCTTATGGAACATGTTATAAACGTATCAAATAGAGGTGTTGATGTTAAGGTATTTCTAGAAGGAGGACCTGTGGGCGGGTTTACAGATGCAGGCAAATATATTGCCCAGCAACTGCATGATAATGGATGTGAGGTAAGATACATGATTACTAATGATACACAGGATATACATGATAGATATAGATTCAATCATGCAAAATATGTTGTTATAGACAATGCTACAGTAATGGTTATGTCTGAAAATTGGGGGAATACTGGCATACCTAAAGACTCCTCCTATGGAAATCGCGGCTGGGGGATCATTGTTCGCAACAAAGATGTGGCGAACTACTTTGCTACAATATTTTTTGATGACTGGGATCCAAACAGCAAAGATAGCTACGCATATAACTCTTCCCATCCTATATATGGTGCACCCCTTGATGACTTTGAGATGAATTATGATATTCCTTCTGGCAACTATGCTCCTCAATTCAATTCCTCTACATTCTATGGTGAATTCACTGTTTCACCTGTTCTTTCACCCGACACATCATTACTTGAAACTTCTTCAGTTATAGGCATGATAAACTCTGCGGAAAAAAATGTTTACATAGAGCAGCTTTCCTGCAAAATAAACTGGAATTATTACAGTACTGTTTGTGATAATCTGTATCTGAATGCAGCGATTGATGCAGCAAGAAGGGGGTGTGATGTAAAAATATTACTGGACAGCAGATATATTGACCCTGATGATAATAAGACAGACAATTTGGATACTGTTACCTATATAAACAAAATTGCAGAAAAAGAAAATCTGAGTCTTGAAGCAAGACTTGTTTACCTAAAAAACCTGAGCAAGATTCACAACAAAGGCGTAATCGTGGACTGCAACAAAACACTTATCAGCAGCATAAACTGGGGGTATAATTCTGTGATAAATAACAGGGAAGCAGGTGTTATAATTGAAAACAGGGATGTTGCAGAGTATTTCACAAATGCGTTCTTTTATGATTGGAACGCAGGAAATGAGGCAGATAATGATAATGAAGACGCCTCACCTGATGATGCTGATAATGAAAAAGCAGGATGGAGTCCATCTTCATGGCAGATTATGTTTCTTGTAATTATAATCATATTAATTATTTCTGTTATCAGGGATATATATAAAAGAAGGAGGCGGTAAAAATTCATCTTTCATCATTGCTTATATTATCAATAATCATTGCGAGTTTCATTTATGCATACTCAAAAAGGCATTATGTTTGTCAGATAATTGTGCTTACAAACTTCATTGTATCTGCTACCATGTTTATTTTGGCTTTTATGTTTGACGGAAATATTTTTACCAAGGTCATTGTTGATTTGGGCTGCAGACCAAGTTATATTTTATCTTTATCCCCAAAAATTTACACAATCGTAACACACATGTACATCCACGGAGGCATACTGCACCTGCTGATGAACATGATTTTTCTGATATTTATCGGCATGCCATTTGAGGAGAGGGTTGGCTCAAAAAAATTTGTTCTCATATATTTTGGAGCAGGAACGTTAGGAGTTTTGTTAAACGCATTGGTTACCTACTCCTATCCTTTGCTCAACCCTGATGTAATCGGCATAGGCGCATCCGGTGCAATCTTTGGAATCATGGGTGCATATGCCTTTCTTCACCCAAGGGATGAGGTTATTGCACCTTTAGGACCAATAATTACAAAAGTGCCGGTAGTCCTTGTTGCTGTTGTTTATGGTTTAATAGAAACCGTTTATGTGCTGTTTTTTGTTCAGGATTCTGTTGGGCATATTGTGCATGTCGGAGGCTTTGTTTCAGGAATATATGTAGCATTTCTGCTCAAAAAATATGAACCGGTAAAAAAAGAGGAAAAAACTGATTTAGGCATTTTTGATAAACTTGCATCAACAGATGAACTGAAAAACATTCTTCAAAAAATCAAGAAGGAGGACATACCTGAAATAAGGAATGTTTGGACAGAGGAATTCATGAAAAAGGTAGTATGCCCGAAATGCGGTGCAAAAATAATAATTAAAGGAAATACTGCAATCTGCAAGTGCGGGTACAAGGTGAAGCTCTAATTACAGGTTCATCTGCTGGTTAATCCATTTTTCAATTCCGATCCTTTTTATTTCCTGAAGGTTCTCTATTGTATGAAATTTGATGACACCAGGATTTTCCCTTAGGGTTTGGCATGGAAACTTTTTACATTCATCACAGTTATCAAAGCCTTTTTCAAGACAACATTTTCTGATTTGGCAATCAGGTGCCCCTCCACCAGCCTTACATCCTGAACAGATTGATGTTTTGGAAAGAAAACCTAATGCCCGAGTAAGGTTTTTAGAATCTATTTTGTCTTTAAACAAATATTCAAAACCATTCTGTTCCTCTACTATTTTCAACATTTCTTTAGCAGTCTTTCCAATTTTTCCTGTGAACCAGTCACATGTGCGGCAGTATGAACCGCAGAATGAGACGTATATCTTCTTTTCTTCTTCATACCTCATTTTTTTCATTCCTTTTTCCTTCCTATTGCATAAAATTCAGGAAAAAATGATATATACCACCCTTTGTTTATATTATTCATCAGCTGATCATAGTATTTTTTAATTCTGTTTTCTGTGAAACCAGCAGATTTTAAAACCGATTCGTAGAAATCCCATGTTGCAAGTATAGATTTTTTATCTTCATCGCAACTCCAGATCCTGGTATTTGATATCCCAATTTCTGTTTCCAGTCCTGCGGAAACAAATAACTTCCTTAACTGCCTGCCTATATATGGATTTCCACCTTTTTCCTTTATAGAACGACTGAATGCATTATCTATTTCATCATTTTGTGGATAAGTGATTATCCCACCATAATCTGGTTCTAAGGTTGCTAAGACCCATTTTTTGGAAACCCTTGCCATCTCGTTAACAACTTGTTGAGGTTTTTTAACCCACATAAGCAGTAAGTTGCATATTACCAAATCGAATGACTTATCCTTGAATGGTAAATCATGAGCATCCCCTACTCTTAACTCTATATTATAGTCTTTTACTACCCTTTTTGCCTCATGTACCATTTTTTTTGAGATATCTACCCCAGATACTTTTCCATTTGTGTTTTTTGCTATGTCCAATGTTATTGCACCAGAACCACAGCCAACGTCAAGAATTCTTTTACATTTTTTTAGTCCCACTCGCCTATATAATGAATGCCTTGTTTCCTCGGTTTCTTTTGCCTGTTGCATCAATTTCTTGACAAATATTTTGTCCCTATTTTCATTTCCTTGCATTTAAACACCATCATAGACCCTATATATCCTTGTCAGTATTATACCAATTTACTATAATAGTAAATTACTATATAGCTTTGCATTTTCTAAACTATTTTTTATTTTTCCCTCTTTATCAAATCACCAATAGTCAGTTCTCCACCTGTCCTTTTTGTTTCAACCTTTTCTGTTTTTGTTTTTTCTGTCAATTTTATATTTAATGTGGTTTCCAGTTTTTTTATCAGGTTTTCATCAGGCCTCATACTTTTAGACTCAATTTTTGTTATAACAGTTTTTTTCTCATTGATTCTTTTACCAAGCTCCTCGGGGGTCAGATTCATTTTTGTTCTTGCATCTCTGATTTTTTTTGCGTAATCATCAACAAGCTCATTTTCAATGTTTTCAAAAACGTTTTTTGTTCTGAGTCTTTTTTCCCTCAGTTCAAGACGCTGGGCAATTTCAACTGGTGTTGCAGCAATCTCTGGCTTGACAGGTTTACCAAATCTTGCACAGTTCGGACAAACATTCAGCATTGAACCTTCAATCAACACAGTCTTAAGGTTTGATACCTTCTTCCCGCACATCTCACATATCATATCCACCACATCCAGCCCTTTTCTTCAACAGACAGTTTTCCTTTTATTTTGTTTTTCATTCTCAGCATGCTTAAAAACCTGACAGAGTCGTCAGGGCATTTTGCACCAAGTTTTTCCATCTCCTTTTCAACATCGCCTGTTTTCATCTTCCCTTTTTCCCTAAGGATGTTCACAATGAATTTTTCTGCCTCCTCATCTGAAAGCGTTTTCATAATAACTCCCAGATTGCGTCTATTATTTTTTTTACTTCTTCCTCCGTGTTGTAATAATGGAAACTTACCCTTACATTGCCCCCGTATTTTTCATGTATTCCAAGAAACTTCATGAGTGGAATGCAGCAGTGATGCCCTGCCCTTGTCAAAATGTTTTTCTCATCAAGCGCGAGTGAAATATCATGAGACCTCCATCCTTTAATGTTGAAGGTAATAGTGCCTCTGTCATCATCAGACCCGTAAACCTCTACATCTTTCATCTTGCTTAATCCATCAAGAAGTATTCTGCCAAGTTTCTTCTCCCTTTTTTCAATATTTCCCAGTCCGATTTCGTTTACATACTCTGCTGCTTTTCCAAGACCTATCAGTCCTGGGATGTTTGGTGTGCCTGCATCAAACCTTTTTGAATATGTATCGGCAAGCCTGTAACCATTTACTGAGACGTCAGAAATGATTCCACCACCAAGGAGCATTGGCTCCATTTTTTCTATGAGTTCTTTTTTAACATACAGCCCGCCTGTTCCCTGGGGACCCAGAGGACCTTTATGTCCCGAGAAACCGTAAAAATCGCATCCCATTTTTTTTACATCCACAGGCATATGCCCAGGACCCTGGGAGCCATCAACAAAAACAAGACAGTCCGGATTTTTTTCCTTTATCGTTTTTATTATTTCCCTCACACTATGTATTGTTCCAACAGCATTTGAAACATGCTGAAACGCAACAAATTTTGTTGACTCATCTATATCAAAAAGTTCAGGGAGCAGACTGCAATCATTTGTTGGCTTCACAAAACTAAAACCTAAGTTTAAATGTTTTGCCAGCCTGAGCCACATCATAAAGTTTGAATGATGCTCCATAATAGTTGAAACAATCCTATCACCTTTCCCCCATTCTACTATGGGCTTCTGTTCTTTCCCATCATTTAGCAGTGGATGCTCAAGCGCATATGCAACCATATTTGCAGCCTCTGTAAGATTTTTCGTAAAAATAAACTCCTCAGGCTCGCAGTTCAGCAGTATTTTTGAGGTATTTCTTCTTGCCTCATTCCACTTCTCAGATGCGTACCTGGCTATGGAATATGTGCCTCTTTCAACATTTGTACAATATTCAAGAAAATACTCATTCATCACATTTATTACTGGCACTGGTACAGGTGTTGTTGCACCATTATCAGCATAGATGCATTTTTTTGTCAAAGGTATATCATTTCTTACCTCTTCAACGGTTTTCATATTCCAGGTAATGATGAGTAAGGGTATAAATTTTATGTGTAGAAAACTATTATTAAACAGAAGCAAATATCCTAATATGGTTTCTGTGCTGTTCCTCCTGTTTAAGTCGCCGTTTGAAAAAAACGTTACAGAACTAATAGAATCATTTGAATGCAAAAAAGCAGTTGTACTTTTAGGGGATGCAAGTTATTACGAAGAATATCCTGAAAACACCGATGTTTTTGTGCTGAAGGATGATGCAGAGGCGAGGGGGATAACTCCAAAAGGAAAAATGATAAATTATGATAAGGTTGTAGAGCTTATAGAAGAATATGATAGGGTTGTGACGCTATGAAGATGCTGATAATATTAAAAACATGCTCAAACACTGCAATCCATCTTGCGGGTGCAGGACTAAAAAGGCATTCCATAAAAATGTTCTGCTACGGTGACGGTGTTGCAGTAACGAAAAATGGGCAGGAGCCCATGAGAAATTTTGTTAATACTGGTAAAGAAATTGAAGGATTAATAAACAATGGTTTAGATGTTGTTGTATGCGGTTCATGTGCCAGGGCAAGGGGCATAAAGGAAAATGAATTGATCTCTGGCGCAAGAATAGGAAAAACTGGTAAAGACCTGCCTGAACTTATTAATTGGGCTGACAGGGTAATAACGGTGAAATGATGCTTGTATTAATTACTAAGGCACCGTATGGCAGCGAGGACGCGTATGCTGGTTTCAGGGCAGCATTGATGACCTCGGCAAGCGGCATGAAAACAGATGTGCTTCTAATGGATGATGGGGTGTTCAATCTTGTTGAAAAACAGAATCCGACAGATTTTCCATCGAATCTGAGGGAGATAAAAATACTCAGAGGACTTGATGTTGAAATTTACTGCACGAAAAATGATTTGGAAAAAAGAAATGTAAAGCCACAGGAATACGTGAAAATAGTAGATAAGATTTCAGAACTTGTCCTGAAGAATGAGGTGATACTAACATTCTGATTTCACGGAAATTTCACGGAAAAACCAGAGGTTTTTCCGTAAGAAATTCCGTAATATATTAGGAAAACGTTTTCAACGTTTTCCGTAATATATTAGGAAAGTGCTGAAGGCACTTTCCGTAATAGGTGAATTATGGGAAGCATACTCGTAGGTTACGATGGTTCGGAATCATCAAAAAAAGCGCTGGAGAAAGCGGTTACATTACTCAAAGAAAACGATGAGTTGATTGTAATATCTGTTGTTCCATCCCCTGATGATAAGGAGTTCACAATAATAGACTCAGATTTATCAGTAGCAAATGCGCAGTCCCAGGTTAATTCTGCAATAGCAGGTTTAAAGGAAAGTGGGATAAACATAATAGGCATTGTCAGAAAAGGGGACATAGCAGACGAAATTTTGAAAATAGGAAAGGAGATGAACTGTGACCTCATAGTAATAGGTCATAAAGGCGTGAGCAAAATAGGGAAGTTCATGCTTGGGAGCGTTGCAGAAAAGGTTGTAAGATACGCATCCAGGCCTGTGCTTGTTGTTAGATAATTAGACGGATATTGCTACATCTATTTTTGTGTATGGAACAGTTGGTACTGTTCTTATTCTCTTCATGGTTCTTCTTTTAGCAATCTTTACCAAACCCAGCCTTTTTAATATCTCTATATCTGTGATTGTTGCCTTCCTATCCCTTTCCAGCATTAAAGACAAATCATATATTGATTTTGGTTTTTTTGTCCTGATTGCATGCAACAGCCTAATCCTCTCTTTTGTCAGAACCTTTCTCAACTCATCCAGACTTTCAACAACAATTTTGTCTTCTCTTATTTTTTCTCCTTTTGAGATTTTTTTGAAAACCTCTGCAACATCTTTTTCATCCGCCTTAAATGGTTTTACTTCAATCTCAATCCTCTTTACTTTCATACCCATAGGCTCATCCTCCTTTTCTTATCTTTTCTACCTCTTTGTAGAACTGCCTTACCAGATGCTCCCACCCTCTAAACTCAATACTTTTTTCTTTACCGTTTCTATGTTCATGATGTCCTTTCCCTCGCTCATTGTCGTATCCAAATATTCTCTCATAATGCCCATTTTTCTTTTTTAGATACACCATTGAATATTTGATGCTTTCTGGAAAGTAGTTACTTTTTCTTATCTTCCAAATTTTTATCTCTATGATGTCCTCATTAATTATTCTTTTCCTGTGAAAGAGCAGTTTAGCCAAGGGCATCAATATGGGTTATAGAATACCACATATATAAAGTTTTTTGAGAAAAATAAAAAATGTTGATATCAAGATAAACCTTTTTAACAGACAAATCATTTGGGGTATTAGAAATGCCGCTGTGGCTCAGTGGTAGAGCAACTCCTTGGTACGAGCAAAATTTACGAAGTAAATTTTGCGAGCGAGAGGAAAATCAGAGATTTTCCTCTCAGTGCACGAATTTTGCTTAGCAAAATTCGTGAGCGCAAGGAATTTGGAACAAATTCCTTGCAGAGAGCAAATTTTTGCTACCCAAAAATTTGCAACATGAAAAATTGTCTCTTTCAAAGAGCGATTTTTGCTCCCAAACAGGAGTAGGTCGAGGGTTCAATTCCCTCCAGCGGCTTTTTGCGAACGAAAGAGCGAAGCGATTGAGTGAGCAAAAATACGAGGAATGCGAAGCATTCCGAAGTATCTACAAAAATGCAGAGCATTTTTGTAGAGAGTAGGAAAACAAGGTTTTCCTGCGAATCACAAAATTTGCTTATGCAAATTTTGTGGAGCTAAGATGGAGCAGGGGTGAATAAATATTTACAGATAAAGTGGCGGTAAAAATGGTCGAAATAGGTATAATTGGTCAGGAAAAGGATGAGCAGGTAAAACTTTTAAAGAAAAGAATAAATGAAAAAGGGGAAAAAGCAGTTGTTATTAATTTCAGAAATTTTCCGAAGAAGAAAAAACTTTTTCTCAATGAGAAAAAAATTGTTTATGACAATGTTGATCTGATGAATATCAATGCATTCTATCTCAGACAGCTTGGCTACCTTTTCCCAATACCGCCAAAAGAAATCACAAAAAAAGAATGGAACAAAAAATATAATAAATACATGGATTTTGTAACAAATGAGCGTGAAAACCTTTCTTTAAAACATTCACTGATAAGGATGCTTGACAGAGAAAAATTTGTTGTAAACCCGTATGATTCTTTTAATTATCATAAATTAAAGCCTTTGCAGCTTTATGTTTTTATGAAAAACAATCTACCAGTACCAGGTTTTGTTGCCGGGAATGATTTGGGTAAGATTAAAAAAGGAAAGATGATATACAAGGCACTTGGAGGGGGAATCCATGCCCAGCTTGTGAATAAAAAATTTGTTAATGAAAACAAGGAAACATTCAAAGAAAGACCTGGCCTGTTTCAAGAATATGTGAAAGGAAAAAACATTAGGGTTTATGCTGTTGGTGATGAGGTTATTGGCGCTGGTGAACTGATTTCAGGCCCTCAGGTTGATTCCAGGATTGAGCAGAAAGGCGTGAAGGTTGTAGAACTGCCAGAAAACGTTAAGGAAATTACAATAAAAGCAAAGAATCTTCTTGGGATGCATTTTTCAGGTGTAGATTTCATGAGAACGAAAAAGAATGAATATTATATTCTTGAATGCAATCCTTCACCAATGTTTTATGGTTTTGAGTATATGACAAAAATACCTGTTTCAGGAAAACTCGCTGAATATCTCATAGAAAATAAAAAATAAAGTATTTATTTAGCTAATATTCACTACCCAAACAATAGGCGGTCCTGGGCCCAAATTATATTTTTCAATTTTGTTTTGCACAAAACCAAACGGGTTTTTATTCCTCTTTCTTAGAGTAAGAATTGTTGACATCATAATTTCTCTAGAACGCATTCCCAATTCACTTC
>Ga0210056_1001741_pt1 | contig 18757 bp, 21 predicted proteins | sample CryGeyCG2014_080_2_FD_183965 | JGI IMG/M metagenome (GOLD analysis project Ga0210056, IMG submission 183965) | Groundwater microbial communities from aquifer - Crystal Geyser CG07_land_8/20/14_0.80 (SPAdes) (version 2) | ecosystem: Environmental > Aquatic > Deep subsurface > Groundwater | place... | reverse complement strand
TCAGAATCTATCCATATGGAGCAAAAAATTCAGAGCATGGTATTTTTCATGGTATTTAACAAACAGTGTCATAGAAATATCAATAGAATCAAAGCGCATAAGTGTCTGTAAATAATAGAGTGGGAGTAGCGACCCCGACACGGTGCGGCGTAGCCGGCGGTGCGGGAGGGGTCGCCAGCCACGAATAGAAGACATGTACCAAGGCGCGATTTATCTGAGTGGCGCGACCCCGACACGGTGCGGCGTAGCCGGCCTGACCCGCGAAATGAGCCGCTTTTCCCCATTTATTCGACGCATACCCATCCACTGCGACTGTTAATTTAGTCTCGTGCCCGTCTTGGGTATTCCAGCATAACGAGGTGAAGTATGTCCGCTCCCAACAAGATACGTCTGGTTTCATCCAACGACGACGAAAGTCTGGCCGAATCGGCGGCGATTCAGGAATCGCGCGGCCGGGTCGAGGCGGAAATCGATGCGCAACTGGCGGCGCAGGCACGCTCGCGCGCCGAAGCCCACGCGCGCGCGATTGCGCATGAAAAGGCGCAATGTGAAAGCGAGATCGCGGGGCGGATTGAAGTGCGCACCCGCGCCGAGATACTGCTGGTCGAAGAAGCGCGCGCCAGGTTGGAGCAGGAAGGCGCATTGGCGCGGGCCGCGCGGCAGAAGCTGGCGGCAGAGGTGCAACTGAACGAAACCATCCGCCTGCGGCGGGAAGCCGAGGAGTCGGCACAGGAGGAGTTGGCACAGCGCATTGCCGCCGAGAAGGCGTTGCACGAAGCGCAACGCCGCCGTGCCGAAGCGGATCATGAGTCTGCGCTGGCAACGCAGGAGAAGGAAAACAGCGAGGCGCTGCTCACCCGGGTCGCGGCAGACAAGCTGAAGAAGGAAAAAGAGGTGATTGCGCAGGTCAACGCAAAGTTGGCCGCCGAGCGTTCGGCACAGGAGGCGCTGGTCGCGCGCGAGCGCAGCGAGGCGCTTGCGCTGGCTGAAATGCAGGGACGAGTTGCGGCCGAGCAGGAGGCCGAACGCGCCGCTGCCGCGCGTGCCGAGGAAGAGCGCGCGCTGGCCAGGCAAGTCAAACAGCGCGCACAAATTGAAACGCAGACGCAGGAAGAAACGGCCGTGCGCAATGCGGCGGAATGTCGCGCGGCCGAAGTTGCCGCTGAAGCTCTGGTGAAAGAACAGGAAATACGCCAGGCGGCAGAACTTAAATTGCAGACCGAACAGGAGGCGATGGAATTGCTCTCACAACGCGTCCGCACCGAAAAACAGGCGCAGCAGGAACGTGAAGAGGCAAACCGTTTACTGCGCCGGGCAGAGGAGGATGCGCGCGGATTGATGGTGGCCGAACAACAGGCACGTCAGGCGGCCGCAACGCGCGCGCAGGCGCAGCGTGAGCTGGTGAGTCAGGCGCAACAGCGGGCGGAAGCGGAAATGTTCGCGGCGCGCGCGGTCGAACAACAACTTGCCGCCGAGCAGGAAGCAATCGCCAGCGCGATGCGGCAGTGCGAAATGGCGGAGCGCGCCGCCGAGTTGGCACGGCAAAAGGCCGAATCCGAACAACAACTCTATTTGGCGGCGCAACAGCAGGCGGCGAACGACAAACAGGAAGCGCGGTTGTTGCAACAAAAACTGGATGCCATCAATGGCCAGTTGGCAGCTTCCGAAGATTCGGTCCGGCTGGCCACGAGCGCCTGCCGGGCACAGCAGGACAAGCTGGATGCCGAGCTGGCAGAACAGAGCGCCATACAGCAGCGGATCGCCTCCGAGGAGCAGGCCGCGGCCGCGGCTCGGCAGCGCGCGACTATGGAAGCCGAGGCCGGTCGCGTTGCGCTTGAGCGCGCGGCAACGGAGCGGGCGGCGATCGAGGCAATCACCGCGCGCATGGATGCCGAGTTGTTGGCGATCGAGACCAATAACCAGTGTCTGGAGCAGGAAGTGCGGGCAAAGGAAATTGCGGCGGCGCAACAGGCCCGGGATGAGGCATTGCTCGAATCGAATCGCGCCGGGGAGGAACAGGCCGTGCGCGCGCTGAATATGGCAAAATTGAAAACCGAAACCAGGAAACAGGCGATACGGGCGGAGGAAGAAGCGTTGCGTGTCGATGCGCGCGAGGTGGTGGCGGCGCGCCAGCGTATCGAAGCGGCGGAGGCCGCCGCGCAAGCCGCTTTGCGCAAGGAACAGGAAGCGCAGGCGCTGGCTGAACTGCAACAGCGCAATGCGGAGGCGGCGGCGGCAGAGCTTGACTTGCTCGCGCGCGAACGCGCCGAGCAGGCGCGCCATGAGGCGGAATTGGTGCAAAAGAATGCGCTCATCGCGGCGCGCATTGCCGAGATGGAGCAGGCCCACGCGGAGGCGGAACAGGCCGCGGAAGCAGAGGCGCAGAAACGTGTGGAAGCCGCGCGAAAACTATTTGTTCTGAATGCGCAACGCGCCGCAGCCGAACGCGCGGCGCGCGGGGCGTCGGAACAGAACGCCGCCATGCAGGCGGAGATTATTGCGCTGGAAGAATCGGTGTTGCAGCGCGAGGCGTGCAAAAACGAGAAATTGAGGGGGGTTTTGGAAACGGCCAGTGCCCGTCTGGATGGCGAATTGTTGCTGGGGAAACTGCGCCGCAGCCTGCGGTTTAATCGCGCGCTGCAAGGCGCGTTCGCCATGTCGCTGCTGGCGGTGGGCGGGGCGTGGCTATTGCCGGCCGTTCCGATCGCCTCCCGTCCGGTGCTGCAAACCGCGCTGGTGCCGCCGCCGCAAATTGCCCGCGCCAGGGTGGAGAGCTTTAAACTTTCGACCGAGTTGAGCCGGCCGCCGCTGCGCATCGCGACGGTTGAATAAGGCAGGTTTGCGCAAAAAAAACGGCGCTCAAGCCGCCGTTTTTTTTGGTTGCGCGCTTAATGCGCAACGCGTACCACCCCGGCACTATCGATGATGCGCACCCGGTCGCCCACGGCGAAGGTTTCGTTCTTGACCGCCTTGGCCTGCACCACCGAGATGTGGCTGCCGTCTTCCATCCGGATATCAAACTCAAAACCGTTTTCCCGGGTCATTCCCTCTTCGGTTGCGGCGCCCATCATGCCGCCCACGACCGCGCCCACGACCGCACCAATCTGCCCGGTCTTGCCGTTCCCCACGCTGCTTCCGGCCACTCCGCCCACCACCGCGCCGGCCGCGGTGCCGATCGGGGTTTTGGTACCTTCAATGCGAATCTCGCGCACTCCCTCGATATAGCCGACCCGGTAGGTCTGCACTTGCCGGACTTGGTCGCGCGTATAAACATCGCCAGATTTGCCGGCGGCACAGGCGGCCAGCACAAGGCTAATTCCGATGATGATGAGGGTTTTGGGGTTCATGCCAGTTTTCCTTTGTTGAATGGGTTGAGATTGAAGCCGAATTTTGACCGCGCGTGTTGCATTTTGGTTCAGTCGTTCTTTATGCCGGGATATTACGCGGCGAGATTACTGCCCGATGCCTCGGTTGCGGAAGTCGGGACAGCGGGTTGCCAGCGTTTAAGCAACAGCGCGTTGCTCACCACCGAGACCGAACTCATCGCCATGGCCGCGCCCGCAATCACCGGGTTGAGCAGTCCCATCACGGCGAGCGGGATGCCGAGCACATTGTAGGCAAAGGCAAAAAACAGGTTCTGCCGGATCTTGCGCAGGGTGGCGCGGGACAGCGAAATGGCATCGGCCACGGACATCAGATCGTTGTGCATCAGGGTGATGTCGGCGGCTTCCAGGGCGATGTCGCTGCCGCTCTTCATGGCGAAACTGACATCTGCCGCCGCCAGCGCGGGCGCATCGTTGATGCCGTCGCCGACCATGCCGACGATGTCATCCGGCCTGACCCTGAGTGTATGGATTAGCGCAGCCTTGTCCTGCGGCATCACTTCGGCGCGGAAATCGGCGATGCCCGCCTGTGCCGCGATGGCTTGCGCCGTGGCGTGATTATCGCCGCTCAACATGACGACGCGGATGCCCATCCCGCGCAGTTGCATGATCGCTCTGCGACTGCTGTCGCGCAGGCGGTCGGCCAGCGCGAGGGTGCCCAGCGCAACGCCGTCGCGTGCCACCACGATCAGCGATTTACCCTGTTGCTGCAAAGCGGCCAGAGTACGGTCATCGAGTGCGACACCCTGTTGCACGGCAAAAGCGGGGGAGCCGAGCAGACAATCTGCTCCGTTGATGCGGGCGGACACGCCTTGTCCGGCCTGTTCATGCATTTCGCTCACTGCGACGGGTGGTTGCGCGCCGAGGTGGGCAAGCAGGGCGCGCGCGAGCGGGTGGGTCGAGTGTTGCGCCAGCGCGGCAGCGACGCGCAGCAATTCATCCGCAGCCACCGCAGGCGCGGGCAAAACATCCGTGACAGCGGGCTTGCCCTCGGTCAGGGTGCCGGTCTTGTCCAAAGCCAGTACCGAGAGTGAATGAGCACGTTCCAGCGCGGCGGCATCCTTGACCAGAATCCCGGCGTGCGCGGCGCGGCCGGTGGCGACCACCACCGCGGTCGGGGTGGCGAGGCCGAGCGCGCACGGACAGGCGATCACCAGCACCGATACCGCGTTGATGAGCGCAGTGCCGAAATCGCCGCCGAACCCCCACCAGCCGACAAAGGTGAGCGTGGCGATAACGAGCACCGTCGGCACGAATACCGCCGAGATGCGGTCGGCCAGGCGCTGGATTGCCGCCTTCGAGCCTTGTGCCTGTTCGACCAGGCGGATGATGGCGGCGAGCTGGGTGCGCGAGCCGACCGCCAGCGCGCGGCAGCGCAACAGTCCCTGTTGGTTCAGGGTGGCGGTATAAACCTTGTCGCCCGCCTGCTTGCTCTGCGGCAAACTTTCGCCGGTAAGCATGGATTCATCCACGCTGGAACTGCCGTCGAGCACGACGCCATCGACCGGCATGCTTTCACCGGGGCGCACCACGAAAATCTCGTCCGGGCGCAGGGAGCCGGCCGAGACATCGAGCAACTTGCCGTCGCGTTCGGTGTGCGCCATCTTCGGTTGCAGATTGATCAGGGCTTCCAGCGCGGCGGAAGCTTTGCCTTTGGCATTCGCTTCGAGCAGCTTGCCCAGCAGCACCAAGCTGATGAGGGTGGCACTGGCCTCGAAATACACCGGCTGGTCGAGGCCAAGCAGCCACACCGCGCAGCTCATGAAATAGGCGGCGCTGGTGCCGAGCGCGACCAGCACATCCATATTGCTGCCGCCGGAACGCAGCGCACTCCAGGCGCCGCTGTAAAAACGCGCCCCCGCCCAGAACTGCACTGGTGTGGCGAGCAGCCATTGCAGCCACAGCGGCAGCATGACGTGGATCCCGGCGAACATCAGCAGCATCTCGGTGATGAGCGGCAGCGTGAGCAGGAGGGCGATCAGGAATTGTCGGCGATCGCGGCGCAGCAGGGCCTGACGTGCCGCCTTTTCGGCGGTGAAGTCGCGCGCCGGGTGGGCATCGAATCCGGTCTTGCGCACAGTCTCGATCAGGGTGCCGAGATCGGTGGCGGCAGGATCGAAACTGATGCTGGCCTTTTCCGTGGCGATGTTGACCACGGCGCTGACGTGCGGAAGCTGGTTGAGGGATTTCTCCAGGCGCGCGGAACAGGATGCGCAGTGCATCCCGGTGATCTGCAATTCGGCGTGTTCTGTTGTTTCAGTCATGGCACGCCGAATTTAACACGATTTACAGCCGACGTTTGATACTCACTCCGCCGCGCAAGTCACCCGGTTTGTAGCCGGTGGCCAGGTCATGCGGATATTCCTCGCTCAAGCGAGTTTTGACCGCGGGAGAGATATCGCTTTCGCTACCGTGGCAGGCCACGCAAGCGGGTTGCAGCACGATACCTTTCATGTAACGCAGGTATTTGCCGTTCGGCTCTTTCACGATCTCGGCGAATTCCAGCGTCTCGGGCTTCGCGCCTTTGGCTAGTTGCGTCTCCAGCTTCTTCAGTGCCTTTTGCTCCCATCCATCCGGGGTGCCCAGCAGGGGGTTGCGCACCTTGTTCGAGACGCGCGTCAGCTTGATACCCTGTTTGCGCGAGATCTCACCGGCCATTGCAGGGGCGATGTCCTTGCAGACCTGGATGGCGGATTCAGGGCCGCCTTCGCTCACCGCTTTTTTGTTTTCGGCCATCAGTTGTTGCATGAACGGGCCAACAACGGCACGGCTTTCTTCACGGTATCTTTCCAGTTTGTCTGCCATGGCGGGCATGGACAGGACGAGCAGGGCAGACAGCAGCAGTAATTTTTTCATGTGGTTTCCTTGGCTAATGGCCGGACAAAAAAATGCCCGACAGGGTCGGGCAAAGGAGGGAGAAATGGCTTATTTCTTTTCCATCGGGCAAGTGCTCAAGCCGAAGATGGCATAGGCCGGGCAGAACTTGAAAATACCGGTGAGCAGGGGCACGATGCCGATGTAACCCCAGATGCCGACCGTGTTGGTTGCGGCGAGGCCGATCAGAACCAGACCGGCGATGATGCGCAAAACGCGATCAGTGCTGCCAACGTTGAATTTCATGGTGTACTCCTTTGGTGGAATGGTTGAACGGAGGCTGCATCGTAGGCGGTGGTGGTCGAGATGTCTGTGAGAAACCTCACACATAACACCTTGAGTCAAACAGGGTTTCCTGTTTCAATCCACCCTATTTTCAAGCATAGGGATGAAACATGGTACAGGCAAGTATCGGCATCATCGGCGGTAGCGGTGTGTATGACATCGAAGGACTTTCGCACAAGCGCTGGGAGCGGGTGGAATCCACTTTTGGCGAACCGTCGGACGAATTGCTGTTCGGTGAACTCAATGGAATCAAGCTGGCCTTTTTGCCGCGCCACGGGCGCGGACACAGGATCCCGCCGTCGGAGATCAATTTTCGCGCCAACATTGATGCGCTCAAGCGTGCCGGCGTGAGCGATGTCATTTCGGTCAGCGCGGTCGGCTCGCTGCGCGAAGGTTTGCCGCCCGGTACCTTTGTGATTGTCGATCAATTCATTGATCGCACCTTTGCGCGCGAGAAATCCTTCTTCGGCACCGGCCTGGTGGCGCATGTGTCAATGGCGCATCCGGTGTGTCATCGCTTGGGCAATCATCTGGAAACCGCTGCCCGTAGTGCCGGCATCCCGGTCGTGCGCGGCGGCACGTATCTGGTGATGGAAGGGCCGCAGTTCTCCAGTCTGGCCGAATCCGAACTCTATCGCGGCTGGGGTTGCGATGTGATCGGCATGACCAATATGCCGGAAGCCAAGCTCGCGCGCGAAGCGGAGCTGTGTTACGCCACGGTGGGCATGGTCACCGACTATGATTGCTGGCATCCGAATCACGATGACGTCACCGTCGAACAGATTATCGGCGTGTTGCTGGCCAATGCCGACAAGGCGCGCACGCTGGTGAAACAGGCTGTGCCGCGCATCGCTGCCGATGCGGACGCTAGCACTTGCGGCTGCCGCACTGTGCTGCAACACGCGCTGATCACCGCGCCCGAGGCGCGCGATCCGGCGCTGGTGGAAAAATTGCGCGCGGTGGCGGGACGGGTGCTGAAATGAGCAACGAACAGGAACTGCGCGCGGCGTTGCTTGATGTGTCGCGCCGCATGGTCGAGCTGGGTCTGAATCGCGGCACGGCGGGCAATGCCTCGGTGCGCTGCGGTGAGTGTCTGTTGATTACACCCTCTGCCTTGCCGGTCTCCGAGATGACAGCGGCAAGCATGGTGCGCATGTCGCTGCAAGGTGAGGTGCTACAGGGCGGCAAGCCTTCCAGCGAATGGCGTTTCCACTGCGACATTCTAAAGAATCGAACCGAGATCGGCGCAGTGCTGCATAGCCATTCCCCGTTCGCCACCACGCTCGCGTGTCTGCGCCGCGAGGTGCCGGCCGTGCATTACATGATCGCGCTGGCCGGCGGTGACTCGATCCGCTGCACGCCCTATAGCATCTTCGGCGAACAGCAACTTTCCGATGATGCGCTGGAAGCGTTGCAGGGGCGCAAAGCCTGCCTGCTCGGCAACCACGGCATGATTTCGCTGGGGAGCGATCTTGACGATGCGCTGGCGGTGGCGCAGGAAGTCGAATTCCTGTGCGAGATCTACTGGCGCACGTTGTCGGTGGGTGAACCAAAGCTGCTCACCGCGCAACAGATGCATGAAGTGAAACTGAAGTTTGTCGAATACAAGAAACGTGACACTCGCTAAATCTCTCACCACAGAGACACAGAGGGATAGAGAAATGCAAAACATCCATTCGCTTTTCTCGGTGTTCTCTGTGTCTCTGTGGTGAAATCAGTCTTTCAAATATCGTTCAGGAAGAAAACATGCCGATCAAATCACGCGTCAGAACCGTCCCGCATTATCCGAAGCCGGGCATCATGTTCCGCGACATCACCACCGTTCTCAAAGACCCGGTTGGTCTGCGCCTGACCATCGACGAGTTGGCGCGCCGCTACCGCGACGTGAAGATCGACAAGATCGCCGGCATTGAGTCCCGCGGTTTCATCCTCGCCGCGCCGCTGGCTTACGTGCTGGGCAAAGGATTCATTCCCATCCGCAAGAAAGGCAAATTGCCGGCGGAAACCATCGGCCACGATTACCAACTCGAATACGGCAGCGACCGCATCGAGATTCACGTCGACGCGATCGAGAAAGGCGAAAAAGTGTTGCTGGTGGACGACCTCATCGCCACCGGCGGTACGGCGCAAGCCGCCTGCATCCTGATTGAAAAAATGGGCGGCCAGGTCGTTGAATGCGCGTTCATGATCGATCTGCCCGACATCGGCGGGCGGGCGCGGCTGGAGCAGCGCGGAGGCAAGGTGTTTGCGCTGTGCGAGTTTGAGGGTGACTGAACGATAAACCTGAATAACTGCCGGTTATTACAGACCGAGTTGATTGGCTGACGCGCCGGAATGGGATGCCTGCCACATTTCCTCGAAACGCGCATGCAGCACGCGCGCGCCTTGCGCATCGTTGAGGGCGAGCAGGCCGCGCGTGTCGTCGAAATGGTAGCGGCGCACGTAGTGGGCGTTGTCGGCAACGGCGAACGGGTCGGTCACGCCGAGCAGGTGCGGCGGAGTCTGGAAGATGGCCATGCTGTGGCTGAATTCGCGCAGCAGCAACATCATGCGCGGGCAGTCGCGCACCAGATGTTGCGGGTTGTGTGCCAGCAGGCGCAGGCGCGCGGTGCTGCTGCCGAGCAGAAAATGGCGCAGGGTGTCGTATCGCGCTTCGCGGTTAAAGCCAATATCGGCGAAATCTTTTTCAAAGATGATCAGGCTGTGCTGCGCGGCGGCGCAGATCTGGTCAAGCGCGGCGATATAGTCCGCGACGCCGTCGAACGAGGTGTGTTGCAGAGCCTCCTGGCTCATCCGCGTCTCCCATTGGCCGGGGCGAGATAACCGGCCAGATACCATTCGTACAATAAAGCGGCGGCAGCGGGCGGGATCGCCCGCGCCGGTGCCAGTTCGCGCGTGTCGGCCAGTTCGCGCAACAGGCGGTAATCGGCTTTGGGCAGCGGGCCGGCTTCGCCGTTGATGAATACGCTGCGACCGTGGCATTGCATCAGGGTCTTCAGGTCGAGCGCCAACCCGTGTTTCTGTACGGCGGAGGTGAAGCGCGCTTGAGTCAGCGGTTTTGCCGGCGCATCGAAATAGATGTGCGGTTTCGGCTCGCTCAAATAGCAGCCGAGGAAATTCGCCACGTCTTCGTCGTCCCACTTTACTTTGCGGATTTGTTTCGCGATCTGCCGCAGCATCGGCTTGCCGATTTCGGACGGATGTTTCTGCAATTTCAGATCGGGGTCGGCATAGGTGCCGGGGATCTCGATGCGGTCCTGCAGATAGACAAGGAACTGTTCCGCCAGCTCCTGGTACCGGGGGGTGCGAAAGCCGATGGAATAAGTCATACAATCATCTTCGGCGATGCCGTTGTGCGCGCATTGCGGCGGCAGATAAAGCATGTCGCCCGGTTCCAGTACCCATTCCTGTTCCACCCGGAAATCCTTGAGAATGCGTAGCGGCGCCCCCTTAATCAGAGTCTGATCTTTCTGGGTCGAGATCTGCCAGCGCCGGTGGCCGTGGCCTTGCAGTAAAAACACATCGTAAATGTCGAAGTGCGGGCCGACGCCGCCGCCCTTGGGCGCATAGCTGACCATCAGGTCATCCAGCCGCGCGTGCGGGATGAAGTCGAAGCGCTTGAGCAGTTCCGCCGCTTGCGGCAGGAAATGATTGACCCCCTGCACCAGCACCGACCATTGGCCTTTTTTTGGCAGGCCGGCAAAATCTCCGGCCTCAAAAGGCTCGCCACGCAAGCCGAACTTGCCGCGCTGCTGGGTGACCAAACGGGCCTGTGCATCCTCGTTGCAGGCCAGTTCAATCAGTTGCCGCGGATTGAGCAGGCCGGCAAAACCGGGCACGGCCTGGCGGATCAGCAGGGGTTTTTTCTGCCAGTAATCGCGCAGGAATTGTTGCGGCGTCAGGCCGCCAAGCAGGGGGTTTTCCATGCGCGGATTATAGCCCCGGCAGACGTAATGGAAATCAAATTCAAGACGGTGCGGGCACGAAAATTGGATAGAATGCGGGCCTCGGGAGGAAGTTATGCCACTACAAGTTGTCTCGCTTCGGGCTGGAACCGATGCGCCGCATTTCGAATTGCCTGATGCCGACATGCATCAGTTTCGACTCGCCGCCCGGCAGGGAAAGCACAATGTCGTGCTGTATTTTTATCCCAGGGACGACACGCCTGGATGCACCATGGAGGCGAACGAGTTCAGCGACCTCGAGGAGGAATTCGCCCGCCATGACACCCTTGTGGTCGGTGTCAGCCGCGACGATTGCATCAGCCATGCTTCCTTTCGCGACAAGCATGGCTTGTCGGTATTGTTGCTGTCCGATCCCGAAGGAAGGGTGTGCAGGAAGTACGGCGTGCTGTACGAAAAAGAGGGCGACGGGGAAAAAAAACTAGCCATCCGGCGTTCGACTTTTGTCATCGATCGGGGCGGGAAGCTGCGCCATGTTTTGTACGATGTCCATGCCCACGGACATCCGCAGGAAATTCTTAAACTGATAAAGGAAATGCAATGAAGATCGAAAAGAACGCAGTCGTTTCGCTGACCTATGAATTGAGCGATGCCAGCGGCGCGCTGATCGAAAAGGCCGACGGCCCCATCAGCTACCTGCACGGCGGCTACGACGGTATCTTCCCGCTGGTGGAAGAAGCGTTGCAGGGAAAATCAACCGGCGACAAGTTCGTGGTCAGCATGCAGGCGGACGATGCGTTCGGCGAATACGAACACGATCTGGTGCGCGTCGAGCCGCGCAGCATGTTTCCGGCAGAACTCGCTGTCGGCATGCAGTTCGAGGGCGGCGCCGAGGGGGATGACGATGAGGATTACATGCTCTACACCGTGACCGAAGTGAACGACGATGAAGTCACCGTGGATGGCAACCATCCGCTGGCGGGCAAGGCGCTCACCTTTTCCGGCGTCATCACCGGCGTGCGCGCCGCCTCGGCGGAAGAGTTGGAGCATGGCCATGTGCACAGCGACGATGGTCACCATCATTAAAGCCGGGAGGTGAAAATGAAATTTCAACATGCTTTATTCGTGCTGGTCGTATTCCTGTGCGGGATTGTGACCGGCTGCAGTGCGGAAAATGTGCCTTTGGTCGACGTTAAACAGGCGGCAGCCATGCAGGCGCAGGGTGCGCTGTTGCTGGATGTGCGGCAACCGGATGAGTATCGGGAATTCCGCGCGCCAAACAGCATGTTGCTTCCGCTCGGTCTGTTGCGTTCGAGGATGGGAGAAATCTCGCGGTACAAAGACCAGCCGGTTGCGGTGATCTGTCATTCCGGTCGCCGCTCGGCGCGCGCGGTGAAACAGTTGCAGGAAGCCGGATTCACGCAGGCGGTCAGCGTTGATGGCGGGATGGTCGCGTGGGCGGCAGCGGGGTTGCCAGTCGAGCGCGGCGCACCGCCGCAGTAAAGTTTGGGTAGTGGCCAGCCATTAATTTACGCACCGGCGATTTCCGGGGCAACACCGTGCCGGATTAGTCCTTGTTTTGTGCAAGCTGCTCGGCGAGCAGCTTGCACAGATGCTCGTTGGGCGGTTCCAGCGCGTAGCGCGCCACCGCGTTCAGCAGCCCTTGTATCTCTTCCAGCGTGAAGTTTTCCAGCAGACGGTTCGCCATGTTGGCAGCCACCGGAACCAGGCGCGCCTGTCCATCCGGCAGCTTGAAGCCGAATCCGGCCAGCCGGTGCAGCTCGCCTTCGGCCAGGCTCATTTTTTCCTGCTCGCGTTCCAGCACAGCGTAAAAATCCTCCAGCTTATCCGCCAGCCCCTCCGGCAGATCTTCCGGTACTTCCACCACCAGCCCCATCGGGTCGTCGCGGAGGAGGCAAGGCACGCTGTGCTGCGCGGCAAAAGCCACGAACTGGTCACGCAGTGCGGCTTCAAAGAAGATGTAATCGATCATCTGGTGTGCGGTCGGAATGAACGGCGCGCATCCTGCCTTGCAAGCCGGGCGAAATCAATCACCCGAACGGGCATGGCAAGCAGGCCAACCCTGATGATGAAACTTGCCATACCCGTTTCCGCCTATCCAACTTTCCCCCGCAAGCGGGAGAAAAGGCAAATGAATCGCTGCGCGAGTTTCATGTCAACGGGAGAGTCGCTGCAGGAGCCATTCCGCCACTTCGTTTGCGCCGCGCGCAATGGCCGCTTCACGTTGTGGCGCTTGCCACAGGGCATGCAGCGCGGCGGCGAGGTCGCCGCGTTCCAGCGTCGCACGCGACACTTCGCGGCATCGTCCGTGGCATTGCAACCATTCGGTCAATGCGGGCGACTCCGGCCAGTCGGCGCGGCTCACATACAGCACCGGCACTGCGCTGTATGCCGCCTCGACGAAACTGCCGTAGCCCGGCTTGCACAGCAGCGCATCGCAACTGGCGAGCAGATCGCTGAAGGGCAGTGGCAGCGATTCCAGCACGATGGCATCCGGATGCCGCACCTGCCAGTTGTCCTGCACCAGCCAGCGCACACCGTCGATGCGCGGCCAGCATTCCAGCGGCAAACGGCTGGCGATGCCGCCCAGGCTGACCAGCACCAGTTTCTCTTCCCGCGATAAATGCAGATGGCGGTTCAGTTCGTCGCGCCGGTTCGCGCCGATATCGGCAATCGGTGCGACCGGCAGCAGATTGGGCAGTGAGCCCATCGCCATGCCCGGTGTCGCGCGCAGGAAGGCATCGGCACTGGCGTAGCTGGCAAACATCTGCGCGCTGATCTCGTCCGCGCCGCAGTAATGGCGGTAGATGTCGAACCAGTTGAGCGAACACAGCGCGACGTTGGCGATTCCCGCGCGCTGCGCCCCGGCCAGCGGCAGATAACCGACATTGGAGAACACCAGGTCCGCATCCAGCTCGCGCAGCAGTCGCGCCTCCTCTGCGACGCGCGCATCCCAGTCGGCATGGAAACGGCGATACGCCGCGCGGCTCTCTGCGGCCAGCACATCGATCGCCGAAGACATCGCCATGCCGAGGTCGCCCTCGCTGGTCAGCAGTTCAAACGGGGCATGGATGCGTGAACGGAGCAGCCAACGTGGCAGGGCAGAGCGCAGGGTGATGCGCAGCGGCGGCAGCAACTGCTGCAACCGGTTCAGGATGGGTGCGGTCTGCGCCAGGTGACCGAAACCGTGGCCGGAGATGGAAACGACGAGATGGGGCATCGGCTGATTCAAATCGCGCAACGCTCCACCTCGCGCAATTGGCGCAGATAATCCTGTAGCCGCTCGCGCAGCGTCTGTGGCGCGCTGACGATGTCGTGCGCCAAGGCAAACAGCGGATAGCCGCGCCAGTCGAACAGGCGATATTTCTCCACCATCCGCAGGGTATGCACGCCCTCGCCGGAAATGTCCTGCCACTCGCCGCGCGCCAGTTTGCAGCCGAGCTCGTGGTGGTGCGAATCTGCGCTGGTTGCCGTGGTCAGCAGATCGCCCAGCCCGGCATAGCTGCAAGGCGTGTTGGCCTTGCCGCCGAAGGAGTGCACGATGCCGCTCAACTCGGCGATGGCGGCGACCATCAGATGCCCGCGCAGGTTGTCGCCCAGTTGCAGCTCATCCGCCACGCCGAACAGGATGGCGTACACGTTCTTCAAAATCACCGACCAGCTGCGGCCGTGCAGGTCGCTTGCCTGCTGGCACACCAGCGTGCTGCCCAGAAATAGCGCATGGATCACCGCGAAATCCGCCGCGTCCGACAGCACCGCGTCGGCGAAACCGTGGCGGCCCGCACGCAGTTCTTCCGAGATCATCGGCCCGTACATCACGCCGTAATGGCATTTGCCCGCGAACACCCGCTCGAACACCTGCGCCGCGGTGCGCCCCGCTTCGTCCAGTCCTTTGGCGATGGTCAGGCACAGACAATCCGGCACGACATGCGGCGCGATGCGACGGGCGATCTCATCGTGGGGATTCACCGGCAGGCAGAACAGGATCACCTGCGCGTCGGCGACCGCTTCCTCCAGCGTCGCATGGTTGCCTTTCACCACCGCACCCATGTTCCAGATGCGCACATCGTGCCGCGCCGCCAACAGATATTCCATGGCATGCCCCATCTCGCCATAGCCCAGGATCAATACACGTTGTTTCATTTTGCCACCTCAATGCAGGGACGGTGGGCCATGATAAATCGAAGTCGCCGCTTTGGCTTTGATCTGTCGTTGTGTCAATTGACGATTCCATGCCGGGGTGACTTTTGCTTGTTATCATGCGGGCGCTGTACAGCCTATTTCGGGGGGAAGCATGTCGCATGATATTGATCGGCTTGACATCCATGAGCGTCAACGGCTGGTGGACGATACGCAGCCGCGCGGGAGTGTCTGGACCGACATCGGCGAGGCTCAAGTCACGCATACGATATTCGGCAAGGCCAGGGTGCGCATCCATCGCAGGCAGGATGCGGTGCGCCGGGCATGGCGCTGGATGATCCTGGGTGTCGTGGTGACCGTCGGCGCAGTTTGGCTGGCCTGGATCTCCTCGCAACAACCCGAGATCACTCCGGCCACAAGTCCCGTGCCGGAGGCCGCGCAGAGTGTCCTTGTACCGATGACCCAGCCGGAACCGGTGCGCGCAGCGGAAAAACTTCCGACACCGGCAGCCGAACCGCGAACAATACTGCCCGCAGAGATCGCAAAGTCACCCATCGCGCAAAAGCCGCCGGTCATCCAAAAGTCACCGACCCAAAATGGCGTCAACATTTTAGCGCCCGTTGTGGTCAAGCCGTCCCCGACGGTTGCCAGCAGCCCGGCGGCCGCCCCTGTCCCGCATGACCCCATTGCATCGCCGGCAGAGAACCAACCGGCACCCGTTACAGCGTTACCGAACTGAACGGGTCTGCGCCCACCTGAATCACTTCAGGACGTCAGCGAGAAAAGACTGCAACTGCGCCCACGAATCTTTATCCGCTGCCGCGTTGTAGGCTAGCGGCAAATTGAATTTTCGGCCGTACTCATCCGCATCCGGATTGGTGAAACTGTGCAGCGTGCCCGGATACACCACCGTCTTGTAGTTCACCCCCGCATTCTTCATTTCCTGCTCGAATGCGGCCACCTGGGCGGCGGGAATCATCTTGTCGTCCGCGCCGGTGAAGGAACGTACCTGTGCTTTCACCGTGCCCTTCTGCGCGGGCGCATCGGTGGCCAGTCCGCCGTGGAAACTTGCCACGCCTTTCAAGTCCTCGCCCGCGCGCGCCATGTTCAGCACCACCGAACCGCCGAAGCAATAACCGATCGCCGCCAGCTTGCCGCCGTCAACGCGCGGATCGTCGCGCAGCACCTTCATCGCCGCTTCGAAACGCGCTTTCGCCATCGGTTTGTTCTGTGCAACCTCGGTGGCGAACTTGCCCGCGTCATCGGGGTGCTGCGCCTGCTTGCCGTCGCCGTACATATCCACCGCCAGTGCGACATAGCCCAGCTTGGCCAGCATGTTCGCCCGTTTGCGCGCATAGGCGTTGTGTCCCCACCACTCATGCACGACCAGCACCGCCGGGCGCTTGCCCATCGCCAGCCCGTCGTAAGCCAGCCAGCCTTTCAGTGTCGTGCCGTTCGCGGAATAGGTGATCTCTTCGCCTTCCACCGCAGCCAAGGCAGGAGCGGTCAGGCAGAGCAGGGCGAGGGAGAGAAGCAGGTTTTTCATGTGAGTCTCCTTTGGGTTGGGGAATAGCATTGCAGAAAGATGTTTGACTCAATCAGGTTGTCCGGGCGCTGAATATCCTGTTTTTTCGAATTCGGCCAAACCGGGCCTCGCACAGTGTTGCACAACCGGCCTGAATTCACGAGAATGGCATCATGGAAAAAACAGTAAAACTCCACGCCTACGCCGAACCGGCAAAAAGCGACGCCGTGCAAGGCAAGCTTGCCCAGGATTGCGGCGCATTGCTGGCCGAAGAAAAAAACAAATCACTCGATCTGTTGAAGACGATCGTCCAGTTGCGCGAAAGCCTCAAACAGGAACGGGCGAAATCCGCCGAACTGGAAGCGAAATTAAATAAACTGGTAGCAGTGGAAGAGAATCAGCTGGCAAAGAAGAGTGCCCTGCTTGAAGAAGAAAAGATCAAATCGCTCGAACAGATGAGAACGATCGATCAGCTCAGGGAGAGCATCAAGCAGGATCATGCAAGACACGCCGAGATGGAAAAGAAGGCAGCCGAGTTGCAAGCGAAGAGCAAAGAATGGGCCGTGCTGGAAGCGAAGGTAAAAGACATGTCCGCCGCGCTCAGCAAGATTTCAAGTATCGCCGCTGCGGGAAAGCTGGATAGCAACGCCTGATCTGCGTGGGTGCGATCAGCCTGCTTTCATTAGGAAGAAGCCCGCGAGAGCGGGCTTCTTTTCGCAAAGTATTTCGATACGTCCCCGATTATCTTTTGTTGTTGATCCAGAAATCATAGCCCACACTCAGAAACTCATCGTGGGGGATGTAATGCGAACCGTCGCACGAGAAAGTGAGACCAACAATGCCGTTAAAGAGATTCAAAGTGCCTGAGCGCAGGTAGAACATCTCGTCCATGAAGCGTAGCTCGCGAAACAAATCCAGCACGGCGCGTATCCGATCACGCGGCACCAACGCTTCGGACGAATAAGGCGATTTGGGATAGGCGAGGCAGATATCCGGGTCGATCAGGGCATCGATATCGAGCAGGCGATAGCGATAGGGATCGCCCATCACCCAGTGGACTGCGCGATTGCTGGAGAAATGCAGGATCACGTGGTACACGCCGTGATAAACCATCAATTCCTCGATCACCCCCAGCACGGTATCGAGTTGCTGATCCATGGCGCTCTCTACCCTGTGCTGGTGAAAGACCGTATCGCGAATGGAGGGGTCTCCCTTGAGCTGACGCCAGATCACCGGCTCGTCGTATAGTTTGCGCGTCAGCGGAAGGTCGCGCAGATCGAAATCGGTGCCGACAAATCCCAGCACAGCGCCCGATTGATCGCGCACGTTCTGCACGGCAGTAAGCGAAGGACGCCGCCCGAACAGGCTGATGTAAGCCTGCGAAAGCAGGGTACCCGCGATCGGCAAGACTACGTTCATGTAAGGCCGCTTTGAGCGATCTCTGCCAAGGGATGCAAGCATCAAGCCCTCGGCACTGACATTGCTGCTGATTTGAATCCCGTCGGTATCCAGCGCATAGAGCGTTCTGCCGTGAGGCAGTGTTTTCAACCCTGCACTCAGTACCTGATCAAGCTTTTCGCGATCTGCCCAAACCTGACAGCAACGCGCAACCAGCTGCTGCAGCGGTTCCTGCATCATTTCCAAAAGCTCTTTGCGCTGCTGCGCAATGCTCTCCTGCAAGGTCTCTTTTGCGTTATGCATCAAAGCATCTCGACGACCCACTTCGTCACCGTTCCGGTTGCATGCGCACACTGCCGGCCCCGCGCCTGGTCGAAAGCCTTGTATTCGTCGGCATTCCACATGTCATAGGTGCGCCCCGTGAACTGCTGCTGCAACTGGCGGCAGGTGACGCCGCCGAATTCCTGGCGGAAACGCTCGGTGAGTTCTTTTGCTTTTTTGAAGTTGTTGATGTGACGGCCACTGTCCAGCTTGTCGCGGTCGCGACCATACTTTGCGCTCAACGCCATCAGCCCGCCCGTGAGCGCACCGCAGACGCCCTCGCCCAGCAGGCCGCCGCCACCCGAAAGGCCATGGCTCGCCTTCACCGTCTGGTCGTCGATGATGCCGATGGTTTCCTGCACGGTTGCCAGAACACACTGCGGGCAACAACCGTAATCAAGTTCGTATTGGAGAGCTTTCGCGTAAGCCTGTTCGCCGAGCGCGCCTTTCTGTTCCATGTCCATGATGGACTCCTGTAACATTAGAAAGCACTAATATTATGATACGTCCAGCTTGATGAATCCGCAATGCATGTCTCAAGGTCCATTCATCATTGAAATATGCTACGGGACTCATGTGAAGAGCGTATGACGCCAGTGAGTCAAATTGAATAGTTGTACTTCGCGAGCTACCCGGAATCAACTACCGCTGACGCGGAACCAGCCGGAAATGCTGCGGCGGGTGCTGTGTGACATGAGAACTTCGTGCGGAAAAGACTCGCTTAAGAAAATGATCATCGTGCCGAAGGTCGGATTGACCGTCGCGATGACCGAGTTGCCCGTCGGCTCAAACACAACCAACTCACCCCCATCGCAGGCATGCCAGTCTTCATTCAGGTACAGCACGGTGGTCAGTATCCGATTCTTCTTGCCCTGCAACACATCGGAATGTTTGGCGTAGTCGGCACC
>Ga0210056_1001739_pt1 | contig 18766 bp, 23 predicted proteins | sample CryGeyCG2014_080_2_FD_183965 | JGI IMG/M metagenome (GOLD analysis project Ga0210056, IMG submission 183965) | Groundwater microbial communities from aquifer - Crystal Geyser CG07_land_8/20/14_0.80 (SPAdes) (version 2) | ecosystem: Environmental > Aquatic > Deep subsurface > Groundwater | place... | reverse complement strand
CACTGTTATCTATTAAATTCGGAACGGGATGTCAATTAAGGATTGGGAAATAACCTTGAATTTCCCTGTTGACAAAGCTGAGAGTAAAATTATATCGTAAGTTAGTCTATAAAAATTGCATCTTGTCACAGAGTCCCTTTTGTGGATTAACTTGATATGGGAAAGAAAAAAAGGAAACAAAAGTTACAAGTTCCTGTTCCTAAAGAGGGAATTCAAACCGATGTTCAACTGCAGGGGATTGAAACCATGGCTGAAGAGTTGAAACAAAGAAGATTATTATCGGAAAGAAGAGGAGAGAGAAAACGCTTAATAAAACAGCTTGAGGATGAAAGGGGTTCTAAAATAATTTCATATTTCACCGCGGACCGCCGAAATTTGGGGGCTCAAATGGGTAGTGACACCATTCCATTCTTTTTTGAACATCTTCAGTCAGTTAAAAAAGTAGAGAAAATAGATTTGTTTCTATATACGAGGGGTGGACACACTCTTACACCAAACAGAATTGTTCATCTGTTGAGGGAATTTTGTGAAAGATTAGCTGTTTTGGTTCCTTTTAGAGTCCATAGTGCAGGGACTACCTTGGCCCTTGGGGCAGATGAAATTGTAATGGGTCCTATGGGAGAGCTCAGCCCTGTTGACCCGAGTGTGGCAAATATTTTTAATCCTTTAATAGATGAAAAGGACCCTCAGAAGGGAAATATTCCAATAAGCGTCGAAGATGTGAGTGCCTATATGACCTTAATTCAGGAAAAAGGATTAAGTGACCCAAACGTCTTCTCTACTGCGTTAAAGGCTTTAACTGATAGAGTCCATCCATTGGCTTTGGGTAACGTTCATCGTCAATATCTTTTGATTCGCACCTTATCAAAAAGACTTCTTGAGCTACACATGAAAGGAGAGGGAGATAAGGAAAAGATTGAAAAGATTGTTGAAATTTTAAGTGAAAAGTTATATTTTCACGGGTATGAGATTTCCAGGCACGAAGCAAAGGAAATAATCGGACTCAATGTTTCATATCCTTCTGAAAAAATAGAAAAATTGATGTGGGAACTGTATATGGAATATCAAGATGCGCTTTTACCTGGTGAAGAGTTTGATTTCAATCGTCTCTTGGGGAATCGTGAAAGTGGTGATTTCCTCTTAGATAGTGCGATAATAGAGAGCGTGGATTTAATTCACACATGTTCGTATTCAGTGAACGTAAAACGAAAAAAACCAGCGGCAGTTGAATTTGATGTAAATGTTAGGAGAATAGGATGGGAAAAGTTGGAAGTGCAGGAGGTAGGTAAATGAAAGAAATGCTCGAAAAAGAACAAAAGATTAATTTAATAAGTTGCGAAAAGGTTCAAGAATCAGAAACTTTTTACAACAATTCATCTCAAATAAGATGCAGTATTCCAGTCAAGGTAAAATTCTCAGAAAAGCAACCTCAAATTGTCAATATTCATCGAACTGAGACTGTTATAAGAATAAAACAGGCCAAATAGCTATCAAAATTAGCAGAGGACACCGGACGTAAGTCCGGTGGTGAATGCCCTTATAAAATAAGCATATTCCTTATAAAGTGCCACGGGCGTAAGCCCGTGGGTATCTACCGCTGTTATATGCGCCGAAATACAACTCAGATTTTACGACAGAACAAAATAAAATATCCGAAACAGACAATGACAAGATTTTTTGCTTTACGGGTGAAACCGGCGGGTTAAGATAATGTATCCAAATGTTGGTATCCGGTAGATATTTCATTTAAGTTCCCCACGGATTTCATATTTACCCTGAGGCGGACGGGTTAAGGGATCGCCCTGCCAGGCGCCAGCCGTTTTTTCAAAAAAACCTGGAAGCCAGCCGCGTGCTTCCGGCATGTCTGCCGCCGGTTCGGATTTCAAGCGCGGCTGAACCACCACGACCACATCCACTTCCTGATCTGTTATGTCCACGGGCATCTGTATCTTCAAAATACCGTCTTTCCCCACATGGGAGGTCAACTCTATACTTTTCATGTCCACTCCTCACGCATCCCAAGTTTACCAATACTTTACCTTGACTTTCTTAGCCTGGAGATTGATAATATTACCATGATTATAACACATCACAGAGAAAAGCTAATAAATGCAATAATTTATTTTGCCAATCATACAAATTATTGCGGCAAAACAAAGTTACTGAAACTTCTATATTTTTTGGACTTTACCCACTTTAAGCAGACGGGCAGGTCCGTCACGGGGCTGGACTATTTCGCATGGGATATGGGGCCGGTTCCCAAGTATCTTTTTGAAGAACTCACTGACAATATGAAGCCGGATATGAAAGACTCTGTTCACGATCTTTCAAAAGAAGAAGAATTTCAGCAGGTCCGGTCTAAAAGGAAGTTCAACAACCAGTATTTTTCTAAACGTGAAATGAAATGTTTAGAGGATATCTCTTTTATTTTCAAAGATGCCAAGGCTGATGCCATGGTCGAGTCCTCCCATTTAAAAAATGAGCCGTGGGACAAAACCCTCAAAGAGAAGGGTAGGTTTCAAAAGATCGATTATATGCTTGCCATTGACAGCGATATCGCAAGCCTTCCTCATGATGAGGCCAAGGAACGGCTGCAAGAACGAAGAGAGATGTACAGCATATTCGGAGCAAGCTAATTGCAAATCCGGGGAGCTATCTATCATCACGGACAGCTTGTTTTCCAAAACGGTTTCATCGGCAAAAAATATCTCATTCTTTTAAATACCCCCGATAAAAAAGACCCCTATCTTTTCGTAAAAACCACCTCCCAAAAGAAAAACAGGCCTTCAACACCCGGATGTATCAAAAAACAGAGTTTGTTCTTTATCCCAGGAAACAAAACGTTTTTTAAATTGGATACATGGGTTCAGTTGCACGAAATATACGAATTTTGGCCAAAAGATATCGACACGAATAAAGATATAAGTGTCGAGGGAAGTCTTGACGCCAAATTAATTGATGATATCGTTAATTGTCTGTTCGAGGCTGAAGAGGACAACCTCATTACAACACACAAAAACCTTCTGCGACCACCGCTGCGGGATTCTTTGCTTAAGCTCAAAGCAAAATTTAGCAGAGAGAAGTAAAAAGTGGGTTCTACATTTGGGGACATAGAACTGTTTCCATTGGCAATGACACATGTGATGACCGTTCGTACCGAACGTGCGCAAATTATAAAATAGCCTTTCCCCACACTTATTCTGATGAAGCAATTACCTTTTTAATCCCAAGCCTCAAATTCTTTTCCCCTGGTTCATCCATTCTTCAAAAAAGGAAAAGTTGTGATTCTGCTGTCCGCACTGTATTTCTTTAGCTGTACACTTCATCATGGGGCCCCAACAATACAAACTTAATTGTATCGTCAGATGTTGTGGAACAATCGGAACAGGCAACAAATTCGGCGTCTCCCTTTTTTCGGCATACGTCACAATACAAGTAGATTATGATAAAGTTACGTTTGACCGGGCAAGAGTAAAATCCTCGCAAGTTGCCCTTTAGAGGTTCGCCTAATTCGACTGGGTGCTTCATAATCTGGCGAACTTTCTGTCCAATCTGCTTCTTTATGCCGGCATGTTCCCTGACGCCTTTCAGGAATGCCTTTTCAAATTCTGCCTTCATCTGTTGCCAAAAACTTCCTCAAATGGATGCCATTTGGCCTTGCCATCGCGAAGTCTGGACTGTACATCGATTAGTGCTTTGTGGAAGTCAGGATTAGAAAGTATCATCTCCATGCTATCTCCTTGTGCCTGCCGTTTGAGTGCGAGTAGAAATTGCGTAATAACATTGGCGACTGTTGTTCTGTTTTCATGAACGTATACCTTGACAAAATCCGCCAAATCCTGGTCAAGGCTGATATTTAAACGTGTCTTAGACATATTCCCTCCTTAAAATGATGTTCCCAATATACACATATCAGGAATAATCGTCAAGGATCAATAGAGGCACTTTTCCAGGCTGATTAGCAATTAATCAGGTTCAATATGACATTCCATATAACCTGAGTACAGGAGGTCATTTGGGAGGCGCTGGGACAGGTTTTAAACCTCCCGCCTGCTTTACCTTCTCCACCCCCAGATCAAAGGCCCTGAGATTCACATCCAGCTTCGTGGCCGGCATGGAGTTTAAAAACGCTTCTCTGAAGTCTTCCCGGGAGATGGGAAGCTCACCTGTCCCGGCAATGGCGCCTATCATCACAATATTCCCCAAAATGGGATTGCCTAATTTAATCGCCTCATCCGTAGCGGCGATAAACCAGGCATGAGCTGACAGTTCCCTGATCGTTGTCCCGATCTCTTCCGGGGAGGGATAATCCAATTCCCCTCCGATGACGGCCACGGGATAGAGGGGACGGGTATTGGTCAACACCATGACTTCCGGATTGCCGTAACGCATCAGTACCCGGAGCGCCTCCACAGGTTCAAGGGCGGCAATGATGTCCGCCCTCCCCTTTGGGATTTGGGGACTCCATACTGATCCTGCCGAAACCCTGAGATGACTCATCACGGAGCCGCCCCGCTGAGACGCCCCGAAGGTTTCTCCGATGGTAACCTGGCAGCCCTTCCGCACCAGCATATTGCCCAGCAATCTCGAGGCCATGACATTTCCCTGGCCGCCGACGCCGGTAATCACGATATTGTAAGGATCCTTCGACAACTGTTGCTTCTCCATCTCTTATGCCGCCTCCTCCCTCTTTATCGCCCCCGCGGGACAGATAGAGGAACAAACGCCGCAGCCGGCGCAGATCACCTCATCTATCCGAGCCTTCTTTTTCTGCCTGTCCCAGTTGATGCCGGGACAACGGAAGATTCGGGTACACAGGCGATTGCACCCGCAGTTCTCACCAAGACAGAGCGCCTCATCAATCCGCACCTCGTATCTTTTGGCGGCCTTCTTCTCAGGACTCAATCCGCATATCTGCCGGAGGATTAAAACTCTGACCCCCTCTTCATCCTCCAGGAGCCGGTTTATCGTCTCCCGTGTTTCCTCCAGGTCAAAGGGGTCTCTAATCTCCACCTTGACACCGATAGCTTCGCATATTCTCGCGATATCAACGGCAGGCGCTTCCTCACCCATGGCATTGACCGTCAGACCGGGATGGGACTGGAATCCCGTCATCGCCGTTCCGCCGTTATCCAGGACAATCAATATCATATTTGCCCTGTGATGGACGGCATTGATCAGGGCCGGGATGACGGCATGGTAAAACGTGGAATCACCGCAAACAGTCAACACCGGCTGCTCCATGCCAAACTGCCCGAATTTTCCAAAGCCGCCGGCAATACCTGTCCCCGATCCCATGGAATGTAACGTCTTCATGACGCCAAAACCGCCGGCAGGGGAAAGGATAGCCATGGAATAACAGCCGATATCGCCGCAGACAAAACCTCTGCGGCCATCCATTTGCAGGGCGTTATGAATTAACCAGAAGGACGCCCTGTGGGGGCAGCCGGGGCAGAAGGTCAGGTCTCGTTGGGGGGTTTTGGTTGAAGCCAGCGCCTGTGCTTTCTTCTCATAATCGGCAGGCATCCCCACATAGCTATTGATCCCCATGATTTTGCCCAGGGCCGAGACGACAAGATCGGGGTTCAGTTCCCCTACTGAGGGGAAATGACCGGTTTCCTTGCCGTAAAAGGTTTTTATCCCCATTTCCGGGGCCATTCCGGCGGCAAGGATCTTCACACGCTCTTCGAGAAACGGCCGGACCTCCTCCACCATCAGTATCTTATCCGTCAGGGACAGATGTCTTTTGAGGAACGAAGGCGGCAATGGCCAGGTGGCGCCGAACTTCAGAACACCCACCCTATCTTCAACTCCGAGGAGACTGATGGCCTCCCGGCAGTAGAGATAACAGATACTGGAGGTGATGAGCAAAACCCCCGGTTTCTCCGGTCCTTCATAGGTGTTGAAAGGACTCCTTTCGAAGATCTCCTCTGCCCTTTTTATCTTTTCCTGCTGGAGCTGATGCTTATAGACCACCGGGGCGCTGAACACCAGTCCGGTATCCGGATCGAGGATAGGACCGTCACATCTGAATTCGGCCTGCCTTTTTGTGTTGGGAAGCTTACCGAATATGACATTCCCGCTGCCATGCGAAAGGCGGGTGACACTTCGCACCATGACGATATTCTTGATCTCTTCCGAGAGTTCAAAGGCCCATCTGGTCATATCCTTGGCTTCCTGGAAATTCGCCGGTTCGAGGAGGGGGATCTCGATCATGGGGGCAAAATAGCGGGACTCCACCTCGTTGACACTGGATAATGCTCCCGGGTCCTCACAGAAGACGAGAATCATTCCCCCTCTAATTCCGGAAGCGGCAAGGTGGAGGAGAAAATCGGACGCCACGTGCACGCCGTTTTGTTTCATGGTGCAGAGAGATCTCATCCCGGCAAAGGATGCCGCTGCGGCAACCTCCATGGACACTTTTTCATTGGCCGACCACTCCACATAGAGATTTCCCTCCTTTGCCACCCGGCATAGAGATTCTATAATTTCCGAGGAAGGGGTGCCCGGGTAGCCGCAGGCGACGCTCACTCCCGCCTCTAACGCTCCACGGGAAATCGCCTCGTTACCCATGAGCAGATACTCAACACCCTCCTTCTGCGCTATCAATTTCGACATCATAACCCCCACTTCTTTATGTAAACAAGGGAAATTGACTTATGACTTAGGCCACGACGGAGCGTGGCCCTCCTCTTATTACTACGACTTCTCTTTAGCCCTGGAACATGCGCACCACCGGGTCAAAGCGATCCAGATACAAAAGGTCAGGGGAACTGCCGCTCCTGGCAGCTATGCTTTTCAGAGCCGTCCTCTTCTTCTCCATGGCGGATTTTTTCAGCTCATCCAGGGCTTCTCCGGGCGCCTCACGGAATTCAAGCAAACCTCCGGCGCGGGCCAGTTGCACAAGATCATCCCCACGCTGTGTCCTCACGATAACCTGATTCCAGATTCTCGTCTCTTCCCACCTTCCAGGCAGCCGGGCGGAACCTACAGAGATATCGGCGAACTCGGCTGTGGTGTCAAAACAGTAATGGCACGCCTCTCTGATGCAGGAATTGACTTCCTCCATGGAAAATTCGATTGTTCCATCCTTTGTATATACTTCTAAAGTGTGTCTGCGCGGCGGGATATCCATACCAACAACGGCATCCAGTCCTGTCTTTTTCCGCAACAGCTCCATGAATCCACGCCAGGAAAGCGCCCAGCCGCAAAACAGGCCGATAACGAGCTTCAACTTATCAATGTTGCCCTCATCCACTGGAACAGGTTTGAGGCGCATCTTGGCCAGGGCAAGGACCTGGCAGGGTGTCGCCACGACACCGATCTTCTTCGCTTCGCCTTTTGCCGCCCTGTTGAATTCCGCAACCGTCGGGGAAACGATGAATTTACTCTTTCCCCTCTTCTTCACCTCCGCAGGATCGTTAACCGCTACACCCCGGTGAAGAAAATTCTCTTTGCCTTCCGCGATAATGGCAGTGTCAATAATGCCTTCCCGAAGGGCCAGCGTCATGAGTGTGGTAACAGAGCCTCCGTGCTGGGCGTCTTTCCGTATCTGCTCATCCGTTGCCCTCGTGAGGTAGAATCCCTTAACAGCGCCTATCTCCGGTGTCAAGTCTTTCTCCTCGCACAAACTCTTCCGCATAGTTTCCAGATTCGTGGGAGTCCGCGGGCAAAACATATAGCATCGGCCAACCTTGATGTCACACGGATGGAGAAGAATTATCCTGTCGTGGTATGAGGTCTGATAAGGGCAAAGACCGACACAGGCGCCGCAACCTGTGCAGAGATGCGTATCTATAACCTCTCGCTGAAGTTCCCTCTGCCCCATCCCCCCGTCTTCCATATAAATTAACCTCCTATTTTACCTGCCGTATATCCTATTTTGCGGAATTTTGAAAGCCTTGAGATTCCATTTCTTGAGAGTTTTTCGGGAAATTCAAACATATCTAATAAACAGCAAAAAAATAAGCTTGACTTATGATAATATTTCTTATAAGGACATCTCTACGATGTAAAATAGTGTACAGTTTATCATCCATCATCAAGATCTGTGCACCGTTGTAAAAGTGGGGGAACCCCCGAATAAAACAAGGAGGTACTTCATGATGAAGCGGCGGATTTTCCTATGGATGGGATTGATTATCCTGTTCTTGTCATTGGGAATTTGTCAGGAGGGAGTTGCCAGGGAAAAGTATAAAGTCAAGCGTGGCGATACCCTCGCTAAAATTTCAAGTGAATTGGGCGTAAGCCTACAGGCCTTAAAAAAAGCCAATAATCTCAAAAGCAGCGCTCTTAAACCAAACCAGATTCTCGTCGTTCCCCAACAAACAAAGAAAAAGATAGCGAAATCACGGACATCAAATTCTCCCGGAAGAGAATCTTATACTGTGAAAAAGGGAGACAGTCTTTTTAGCATTTCAAAAAAGACCGGTCTTTCGGTAAAAGAGATCAAAAGAATAAACTGCCTCAGTGCCAATAAACTAAAGATCGGACAGAAACTCGCCTTGTCAAGCCCTGTAAAAAGACAGGAAACAGCAATGAGAGAGGCTGCCAATGTTGTCGATACGAAAAAGATAGCGGCAACGGAATATGAAAGTGAAGATGACGGCAAGAATAATGATGACGGCGGGCTTTCCGGGGAAGACGACGGGGCAGAAATGGAAAAAGGCGAAGAGGCCAACATAGGACCTCTCGGTAAATGGAATAGCCTCGATGAACGAAGAATATTTGTGAGGGTGGTAAAAGGGTTCCTCGGAGCACCCTATCGTTTTGGCGGTTCCTCGATTAGAGGTCTTGATTGTTCCGCATTTGTAAGAAAGATATATCAGTTTTTTGGCATCAACCTCCCCAGGACGGCCCGTGAACAGTCTTACGTGGGTAAGCGCGTGCTGAGAAATGAACTGGAGGAAGGTGATCTGGTTTTCTTCAATACCCGGCGGCCGGTTGGCCATGTGGGAATCTATGTGGGGAACAACGAGTTTATCCATGCGTCTTTCCGAAATAAAGAGGTAAGGATAGATAGCCTGGAATCGCCTTACTATGATAAGCGTTTTATCAGGGCTGTACGGGTAAAAGGACTGGACGGTGAGGTTTAAGTCCCTGTTCTCACCATAGAAGAGAGTTCCCAAAGGGGTGGTTTCAACCACCCCTTTTTTATCATCAGAAGGAGGAAAGGATGGAAGTTACCAAAGAAGAACTCAAGGTGTTGAGATGGCGGGAGAAACCTTCAAGGCTGGAAACCTTTTCCGGTCTCCCTGTGAAGGAAAACTATGGCCCGGAGGACTTAAAAGGCACTGATTACCTTAAACCACAACTGGAAGAAATGGGTATTACCGGGCTTTACGGACCGGGCATCCCCCTTGGAGTGATTGTTCAGCATGTAGCCGAGGCAACGAAAAAGAGAAGGAAGGGTGTAGATATATAAAGGACATACTCCTATGGGCAGAACAATCACAGAGAAGGTCATCGAGACACATCTCGTCTCCGGTAGATTTATCCCCGGAGACGAGATAGGTATCAGGATTGATCAGACCTTAACCCAGGACGCCACAGGAACAATGGCCTACCTGCAGTTCGAGTCGCTGAATATCCCAAGGGTCAAAACCGAACTATCCGTAAGTTATATTGATCACAATACCGTCCAGATCGGGTTTGAGAATGCAGATGACCATCGGTACCTTCAGAGCATAGCGCAAAAGTATGGCATCTACCTCTCAAGGCCGGGAAACGGCATCTGCCATCAGGTACACCTCGAGAGGTTTGGAAAACCGGCAAAGACCCTGATTGGCGCCGATAGTCACACCCCGACAGCCGGCGCCCTCGGGACGCTTGCCTTCGGTGCAGGCGGGCTTGACGTGGCCCTCGCTATGGCAGGCGAACCGTTCTATTTCACCTGTCCTTATGTGATCAATATCGTCCTTACCGGCAAGCTGCCCCCCTGGGTCTCGGCAAAGGATATCGTCTTAAAAGTTCTCGATTTATTCACCACAAAGGGAAACGTGGGGTGCGTTTTTGAATACGGCGGCAAAGGAACCGCCGGCCTTTCGGTGCCGGAGAGGGCAACAATCGCCAACATGGGGGCGGAATGCGGTGTGACCACCTCCATCTTTCCCAGCGATGAGATGACGGCGCTTTTCTTAAAAGCTCAACAACGGGAAATGGATTGGGTAGAAATTAAGGCCGACCCGGATGCTTCATACCACCGGATCGTGGAGATCAATCTGTCGGAACTGGCGCCGCTCACCGCAAGACCGCATAGCCCCGACAACATCAGTACTGTCAGGGATGTGGGCGAAATTGAGGTAGATCAGGTCTGTATTGGAAGCTGTACAAACTCTTCTTACAGGGACCTGGCGACGGTAGCCACGATCTTACGGGGGAAGGCGGTACACCCGGGAGTCAGCCTTGTCGTTGCACCTGGTTCAAGACAGGTGCTGGAGAATCTCCTCCGGGACGGCTACCTTGCCGACCTGATCGCCGCCGGGGCAAGACTCGCAGAAAATGCCTGCGGCTTCTGCATCGGTAACAGCCAGAGTCCCCGGGGGAAAGCCGTTTCGTTGCGGACATCGAACAGAAACTTCCCCGGTAGATCGGGAACAGAAGACGCCGATGTCTATCTTGTAAGTCCCGAAACCGCCGCTGCCGCCGCCGTTACCGGCAGATTCACCGATCCACGTGACCTCGGTATCCCCTATCCGGAAATCAGGATGCCGGAACGTTTTCATATTGACGACAGGATGATCATCAAGCCCGAGGATAAACCAACGACCGTCGAGATATACAGAGGACCGAACATCGGCCCACCTCCCAAAAGTGATCCTCTTCCCGAAACGATTGCCGGTGTGGTTACCATTAAGGTAGGGGACAACATTACCACCGATCATATCATCCCCGCCGGTCGTCGGATGAAGTATCGCTCCAATATCCCTAAATATGCCGAATTTGTCTTTGAGCTGCCGGACAAAAGCTTTCCCGAACGGGCGAAGAAAGCAAGAGATGAAGGAAAACACAATATCATCGTGGCCGGGCTTTCCTACGGACAGGGTTCATCGAGAGAACATGCCGCCATCTGTCCCATGTTCTTAGGCGTAAGGGCTGTCATTGCCAGATCATTTGAAAGGATCCATGCGGCAAACCTGATCAATTTCGGCATCGTTCCCCTTACATTCAAGGAAGAAGGGGATTACAATCGTCTCGAACAGGGAGACAGCCTGGAGATACCGGATATTAAAAGGATGATTGAAGAAGACGGGAAGATAACAGTTAAAAATCTGTCGCAAGGGACGTCTTTCGAGGTTGTCTGTAACCTTTCCGCCAGACAGAAAAAAATACTGCCGGCAGGCGGCCTCCTCAACCTCCAGAAACGAGATTATATCTGACGACGGGTCTGCGCTCTAAAAAACTGTTTTACATAACCACACCATCGTTCAATCGTCGTTGAGGATAGCCCCCTTTCATTTTCCATCCACCTCTTAAAAATATAACTAATAATCGGTATTATGTCCCCGAATACCCCCGAATACCACAAAGAATTGCTCGATAAAAAACACTACTTCATCTATAGTGGAAGAAAAAACTGTCTCTACTGTAAAATCTGAACCGCTTCCTGTCAAAACCGAAGCAGAAACTGGCACAGAGAAGACACCAACCGCCATCGGCCGTCGGAGGGAAGAAGGGCGACAGATTTACGAAGGATTTTTATCTTCTCAAGGAGAGGTCTATGAAGGTAACCGTGATGACAACCGAGGAGCTTTATAAATTTTCCTATGACCTGATTGGCTTCAGGAACAAAGTCCTTAAACTGTCCCTATTTTCATCTATTTCACTTGACCCCCCCCTTTCCAAAGGGGGGTAAGAGGGGATTTTCATTGTCCTTTGTGTCGCCATGCGACATGAATGTTTCATATAAAAAGATGACCCCACATTCCGCACTTGCTAATAGGCGAAATGCCAGAAAGAAGGCTGAATAATGCCCATGACTGAAAATGATCTTCAAACAGCCAGGGAGCTGAAAAAACGTGTATCAAAACTTACACCGCTGATTGATTTCCGAATTTTTGGCTCCCGTGCACGTGGCGATGCCGATGATTATTCCGATATGGATATTTTTATGGAATTTGAGACAGTTGACAGACAGTTGAGAAAGAGAGTTAAAAACGCTGCATGGGAGATAACGCTGGAAACCGGGATTGTTGTCACTACGCTTTTGCTCAGTAGGCACGAGATTGAAGATTCTCCCTTACGTTCATCCCCGATTATCCGCGTAATTTTGGAAGAAGGGGTTCCCGTATGACAGATCGTGAAACCATTTTTGGTTACCGCATGAGGCAAACCGAGGAAACACTTTCTGAGGCGGTCAGGATGCTGGAAGCCAGCTTTTCTCCACGCTCAATTGTTAACCGGTCGTACTATGCGATGTTCTATGCGGTTCTGACACTGTTTATCCACTCCAACACACCTCACAAAACATCCAAACATTCCGGTGTTATAGGGATTTTCAATAAGGAGTTCATCCATACCGGGAAGCTTGATGCGCGTTTTGCCCAGATGCTTTATGATCTGTTCGATCAACGCATGGAATCGGATTACAGGGATTTTGCCGAAGTATCTGAGGAAGATGCCCGTAATGCGGTATCAGCAGCACAGGAGTTTGTCACCGCAATCAAAGCGTTGACGGAATATGTATCGGACAAAATCTGAATTCGGGAGGGGGGGGAATTATACCCAATAATGGCATTGACCTGCCGATAATCTGTATTATGTCAATATCACTATCCTTACTTGAACTCAAGAGCTTTTAATGCCACAAAAAATTGCTCGACAAAAAACACTACTTCATCCATCCTGGATTCTGACTTCCGATTAAACCTTAACAGAAGGTATTTTGCCGTGAAAAAATTAATTTCATCTCACATGGATACAACTTCAGAAAATCAAGGCAAAAGGGGAGCGATACCTATGTTCCAACTTAGCTGTCAACTTCTTGTGGGTGGAGTTTCACAGATTAACTTTGATGGACTCGTAAAAAGTCGAAAAATGACCGTAACCGTCATTCCGGCGAAAGCCGGAATCCAGAAATATCGAATAGTTACAGAATGCCTGGACACCGGTTTTCACCGGTGTGACGACTTTTTACGAGTTCGTCAACTTTGATTATTTGATGGGAAGTCTTTGACGTTGTTTGCAGCTTAATCAAGGATTTACAATTTCGACATCTTTCATCGGATAATGCCTGATATTCCGGGTAACCAACTTCATGACCATTTCTCTTGCCGTGGCTGCAATCACAGCATCACCTATACTCAGGGCATGGCTCTTGCGAAATTTCTTGAGATATTCTCCTGCCCGATCTGCTATAGCCACATCCACGTCAACGGGGGTCAATATCTCAAAGAAACCTTGAATCGTTTCTTCTTCCCCTTTTCTTGCACCTGACAGAATCTCGATACGACTGACAACGGAAATAAAAATAAGTGACCCTTCGTCGATTTCGTGGTTGATGTATTGCAGTGCCCTTCTGTCTTTTCGCAGATGGTCGATGAGAATATCGCTGTCGATAAGCAGTGTATTCGGCATTAGCCCCTGATCCTCTTAAGCCGGGATTCCCACTCGCTTCGTAACTGGTCGACGTACTCAGTGCTGCTTTTTATATCGCCTCTGTCGGCCCACAATCCAAAGCTTTTTTTCAGGATTCTTTTCTTGGGTAACGTAGAGACCTTCTTGCGCTGTGACAGCATCTCCTGAATGAATCTCTGCTGAGAAGAGGTCAGGCTCTCAATTTTTTTTAAAATATCGACGAACTTTTCCCCTTGAATCAACTCAGCAGTTTGCATAGATACTCCTTTATAGCCAAATTTAAGGTAATTATGATTTAAGGTTACCACTATGTCAATGAGAAAAAGCACGAGAAAAAAGTGGTTCAGAAAAAATATAATTAATAATCGGTATTATGTCCCCGAATACGGCCAAGGAATTGATCGGCGGCTGAGATAGTGCGGCAGGTAGGTGTGAATACATCGGGTGTTACGAAGGCAATCGAGAGGGCTGAACAACGTTATGGCTATAAATATCACAAATAGAAACAACGTCCCCAAAGGCACGGCCTTCTCATCCCAGATAGTGACACCAGAAGGCCGCAAAAATAGGCAACTTTAGCTTGGATTATCATACCATGAAAGAGTTTTAAACTTCATGCCCTTGTTCGTGTAATTTTTTAGAGCATCAGCGCTATAAAGAAATGTCCCGGCACTGGCAGAGAAGTTTCCGGCTGTTACGCCTTTGATTGTGATACACCCCATCAACCAGAAGGATCCCGTAATGCTCGCATCACCTTCTACATAAATTAATCCTTTAAATTCAAGGTTCTGGAAGTTAACATCCCCCTTAATGTACATTAGTCCCCATCCCTGGTCACTATTTGGAGTAGCGCTGGTCACCTTGAGTAAGTTTCCGCCGGCGTTGTTGATATATATAACTCCCTGTGGGGCGACACTTAATATGCCAGAAGGATTCATGTCAGCCTCGGTGACGTTAGCCGCTGCAAGGATTCCAGTCAATACCTCCGAGGACACCCCAAGCACTTCAGCTAAGGTCAGCCATGCAGGTGCAGCTTCCACCTTCCATGGCGTTGTGTTGTTCCCTCCGAATACGTCAGCCTCCGGTAAAACAGTCCCGGCAGCTAAGGGGGTCCATACCCCCGGCTTATGGCCGGATGATTCCAATTTTGTACCATACGGTATCTTGGTTTCTTCATCAAGCTCCTCTTGGTTGTTGGGCGCAGCCGTCGCTGGAAGAAGGGTGGTATTGATATCATTACCATTATAGTTTATGTTCGGTGGAGGAGGAGAAGGGTTAGGATAGGTGTAGCTCTCTTTGCCTCCGTGATTATCAATCCCATTGGTGTTGAATACGCCGGGCAGAGAGTCCCACTGGGCTGGGCCGCAGGAGCCAGCGCAGTTAGCAGAGGTTGTGCTCCCATCATAATTGAATCCACTGATTATGGCAGATCCTGTCAAGGTAGGATTCAGCTTGACCATAACCGCAGCTTCGGCATTAACATTTATTGGTTGGTAAACAGCCCTTACCTGTAGCTTTTTAATTGAACCGCCCGGAGCTTTACCCGTGGACGTAATCACTACCACCGGTTGTCCGGATGCGGGGGTTGCCGGTGTATTTACATTAAGAGGAGTTGCCAGACTGCCATCGTAGAAGACAATCTCGCTTGTGTTGCCATCACCATCCATATCCCCTGTATCCTTCAAGAATTCGATAGTCAGAACAGTTCCACCATCCGTTGAAGAAGAGTATTCGAGCCAGTTTCCTGAAGGTTGAATGGTATTTGTTTTAAAGGTGGTATTGGCAACCAGGCCTGCCGGCGCAGAGCTTGACAGCATTATTTTTGCCCGCCAGTTTCTGTTATCGTAAGTGCCGTTGTAATTTAAATCGCTGATGTCATCTACAGCCCCATTTACGTCATCGTCAATACCATTACTCAAGAGACCGTTAGGGTCAATGTTTATGGCCGCATTGTTGCCGGCTATGCTGTTTATGTTGATCATTGAGCCGGAAGGCGGCGCTTTTGTTCCATCATCAAACAGGCCCAGGCGATAGAGGGCTTCGTTTATCCCTGCCTCCGCCGCGTAAAACGCCTGGTTGCTCGTTTTATAATTGCCGCTGATCTTCATATCCGTGGTGCTCGTCATCACAGCAGTAGTCCCGATCATCATTAAAACAACGATCAGCAACAGGCCGACCACGAGAACCATGCCCTTTTCATCTAAAAATCCCTCCAGCCCCCCTTTACTGAAGGGGGGTGAGGGGGGATTTTTTGGAAAAGGGGGGCTGGGGGGGATTTTAAAGGGGGGTATAGATACCTTAGTGTATTGCTTTGCATGCATCATAATTCCCTCCTGTCTCAATAGGCAAGATTCCTCGGGGTTACCAGGGATGTCAGGGTATATCTTCGATAATGGTCCCCATAGGTTGGGTCGGTATAATCCGGATCAGGTTTGGCGGTTCTGGCGGTTATTGTGATTCGCATCTGCCTGATATTGGCGGTTGTGGTTGTGGGGTTGCCGGCACTGTCCAGATAATTAAAAGTGAAGGTCTGAATGTTTAAGGCAAATTCTTGTCTACCACCTCCAGTATCTCTCCTGATCTCAAAAGGGTAGTCCGAATCCATAGTATATTTTATATATTCATGTGGGTCATCAGTATCTTTATCCCCATTCAGATCTGCATATATCTGAAGCTTATTAGCATCATATGGAACGCCAGCAAAATTCACACCTGCCGGATCATACCCCGCCATGCCAACCTCCCGGGCCATCATGTCCATGCCGGCTCTCACGCTCTGCTGCATCTCCACAAAGTTTTCCTGATTGCCGAAGGTTTTATTCTGAATGGTAAAGACGCTATACATGGCGCCAAGAACCACCAAACCGACGGCCATGGCAATCAGCAGTTCGACAAGCGAAAAACCACGAGCCCTGTCCTGGTTACCTTTTAGTCGTAAGTTATATGTCATAAGTCGTATGTCGTAAGTCATAAGTCAACCAAATGATTCACTATTGGGCCACAATAGTCCTAAGGGTTACATTACGCGTTGCACCCTGCCAGTCCCACTCAACCTTAACTTCAATCGTTTTCATGTTGGCGGCAGGGGAATCAGGAGTTACTATCAATGTCCTCGTATAAATTGATTCTACTGTGTCTGTATCGGAAGCTAAACTTCCATAACCGGTATTTTTCAATTCCTCCATCTTGTCCTTGGCCAGCGTTGTTGCGGTGGTCATTGTTTTGCTGAAGGAATTGCCCTTGATCACCATGACGGTCACAGAAATCAATCCCAACAGGGCAATAACGAGGATGAAAATAGCGATCATAATCTCGACAAGGGTAAATCCCTTATTATTACGTAATCCAGACATCGGTATAATCTTTTTACCCATCATGGCTGCCAGTATTTAAGCTTTCAACTTCTTTAATGGACATGTTTCTTTCTATCTTGAATCTTGAAAGAGATTAAAAAACCTATGCCCGCTGTTGCCGCTGTTCCAAGTATAACTAAGGAGATATACTTCCATCTTAACCCTCCTTTTCATCGGAAAATTCTGTATATATCCTTTCGATGGGCAATTCGGCTACAGACTATAAGCTTCTTCTGTTTGTCTACTGTAATGCCGATTCTGTATTGTCCGATGCGGATCTTGCATTTGTTCAATATATCCAAGGTCGAACGGATTCTCACATATAAGATCTTCAAAGACGACCTTCTCCGCCTGAGCCTGGACGTTCTCTGGAAGTTTCGAAAGTTCCTTCAAAAAGCGCTTCTTATATTCAACTTTCCACATCTTGTTTTAATGACCGATAAAGGTGTTTTGCCTCGTGCACCGAAAGCTGTTCATCATCGGCTACCTCATCCATCATCTTTCCCAAGCCATAGTTCTCAATGACCTCTTCCATGCGTTCAAATTCCTCAATCGGAAGCTGAACGGCTATGGGTTTCTGATTCTCATCGAGAACGATGTTTTTGTGAAGTTCAAGCATCTCAGACCTCCGAATTTAGAGTTGATTATTCTTGATTATTCTGTCACAGAGAGTATTTACCTGCCCAAAAACTACTAATTACACCTGCTGTGAGAGTATATTTAGCAGCATCAGCACAAATATTGCTTATCACTTTTCTTCGTTCCCTGTTCATACGTTTATACCACAGAAATTAAGTTCCTGCCACTTGACGGTGGAAGCAGCCTAACTATGGCGTCTCAGCCTATCTTTACCCGCCCCGTAATGGCAACTGTAACATCCTTGGACCCCCTTGTATTGGTCAGGGTAATCGTCGCCATACTGGCTGTTCCCCGGGAATGAAAAATCGGATTGGCTGTGCTAGTGAGGGTCACATCGTAATAATTGGTCTGGATATCCTTCGTCTGCACTGCTTCACCCGTATCGGCTGTACCATTATTATTATCATCGTCAAGTATCTGATATTGGTGACTATCCGGGAAAAACACTTTAAATTCATTATTCTGTGTGATCGCCTGCATCCTTGCCGCCATGAGATCCGACATAACCTGCCTGGCCGCCCCATTGAGTCGTCTCTGGGCCATAAAGGTCTGGTAACTGGGAACGGCAATGGTCGCCATAATCCCCATGATCGCGATCACGATCAACAATTCAATCAGGGTAAAACCATTACCTCTTTTGATCCTCATGGCATCACCACATAAAATAGAACAGCAAAAAATATGCCATTTTAAGGATGAAATAGTCATAAGTCGTAAGTCAAAAGACATAAGATATAGGACATACGACTATTCGTATCCGGATGTCGTACCTCCCTACCTTTAATGATCAAAACCGGTGAATTCCCCTATTATTCGTGATTTTCACGTCATCTTAGGGAGTTGTTAAGAGAAAAAATCGCATAAAGTAACCACCAAAGAAGATATAGGCCACAGCAGCAAGGGAAAGAAAGGGCCCGAAGGGAATGGCATATTTCATGTCCTTCCCCTTTACAATCATCACCGTAATACCGACAAGAGCGCCGAGGGAAGAACTCAAAAGGAGGATAAACAGCAGGGACTTCCACCCGGAAAATGCCCCTAACATGGCCAGCAGCTTGATATCTCCCCCTCCCATTCCCTCTCTCTTTGTCAGCAATGCATACACAAAAGCAATGATATACAGGACCCCGCCCCCTAACAGTATCCCTAAAAGCGCCTCCCTTACGTGAATATCCATGAAAAAAACCGCTCCCAGGAAA
>Ga0210056_1001728_pt1 | contig 18839 bp, 20 predicted proteins | sample CryGeyCG2014_080_2_FD_183965 | JGI IMG/M metagenome (GOLD analysis project Ga0210056, IMG submission 183965) | Groundwater microbial communities from aquifer - Crystal Geyser CG07_land_8/20/14_0.80 (SPAdes) (version 2) | ecosystem: Environmental > Aquatic > Deep subsurface > Groundwater | place... | reverse complement strand
CTGGCCCTGGAGGACGCCGATCTTCTGAAGAAGCTCCAGTCCTATGCCCGGAAGATGGCCCAGGAAGTCGAACGGAAACACGAAAACCTGAAGAAATGACAGAATCCGTAAGGCCATAGAAAAACGATTGCAGACCGCACCTCATGACTATGGGGAGCCTTTGCGAAAATCACTGAAAGGCTACTGGAAGCTCCGCGTGGGTGATTATCGGGTCGTGTTCAAAGTGATCGAATCCGAGGTATGGATTCTTGGCATCAGGCATCGGAAATCGGTCTATATGGATATTGGCACGAGGATGTAAAGGCTTTAGTAGCTTCGTCACGTTTATAAGGCGGCCGTGCTTATTCCCCGGCAGTGTCTCGGTTGAACAAAAAGTTTTCCTAAGATCTTTTGAAGACAAATTTCAACCTTTCTCCGCAGGTGCAAAAATGGACTGTAAATCATGCTGAAAGCAGTAAAATCACATTTCTGAAAAAGACGCATGCTTACAATCAGTAATACGTATCATTTGCCAGAATCTTGTTGACATTCAAAGAGCTTTACCTTAATTTCAGAGCAGATAAATCGCAGGAGGTTTTTGTGAAAACTATCCTCGCCACCTTATTGACTGCTTTGTTACTCCTTCCCGTCTCAGCCCATGGAGAAATCCAAACCATCACCCACACAGTCAAGCAATCTTTCGGCGGCAGTCAGTCTCCCGATGATGCCCGGATTTCTGCTGTTGCGAAAGCGAAACGGGAGGCACTGGAAATGGCGGGAACCTACATCGAAAGCCTCACTGTTGTGAAAAACTACCAGGTCGATAAAGATGAAATTCTTGCCTTGGCGGCTGGTGTCTTGAAGGCAGAGGTCGTGTCTCAGGAGAATTATCACACAAAAGATGCCTTCGGCATTGATGTCGTAGTCAAGGTAGTCGTGGACACCTCTGTTTTGGACGAACGAGTGAAAAAACTTCTTCAGGACAAAACCCACCTGACGCAGATCAAGGATACTCAAAAAAGAGAAAAGGAACTCCTATTGAGGGTTGCGAAGCTCGAAGAGGAAAACCGGAAGCTGACGGCAAAAAATCAAAGCACCCAGAAGTTAAAAAAGGAATTCCAGCAAGCCGCCCAGGGGTTGACGGCGGTCGATTGGTTTTATAAGTCAGAAGCATTATGGGATGGGGAAAAATGTACCGACCCTAAAAAAGCTATCGAATATTTAAACAATGCTATTAAACTGCAACGGGATTTTGCCTTTGCCTACGGCAACAGGGGGTTGCTTACTTCAACCTGCGCCAATATCGGCGGGCCATCGAGGACTATAATGAGTTCGTTCGCTTACGACCGGATGATGCAAAGGGATATTACAGCCGGGGGCTTGCTTACTCGAATCTGGGCCAGTATCAACGTGCCATTGAGGATTACAACGTGGCCATCCGCCTAAAACCTGATTATGCTGAAGCCTACGAAGACAGGGGGCTTGCTTACTCGAACCTCGGCCAGTATCAACGTGCCATCGAGGACCACAAGAAGGCCGGCCGCATCAACCCGGAGTATGCCTCAAACATCCTTGAGTCCGTTTATAATGGCCTCAAGAGCTTCGATGACGCCATTGAGAGCTGTCGCCGGGCCGTCCGCATCAACCCAAAGGATGCCAGTGCGTGGTACAACCTCGGAATCGCTTACAATAAGTTAGACCACTACAACGACGCCATCGATGCCTATCGCCAAACCGTCCGCATCAACCCGGAGTTTGCCGAAGCCTGGTACAACCTCGGAGCCACTTACGGCGACCTCAAACGCTACGATGACGCCATTAAAGCCTACCGACAGGCCCTGCGCATCGATCCGAAGGGTGCCAAAGCCTGGAACGCTTACGCTGGCCTCAAGCGCCACGATGACACATTTGAAGCCTATCGTCAGGCCCTTCGAATCAGTCCGGAGCATGCCGAAGCTTGGTACAACCTCGGGATCATTTGCGAAAGCCTCACCCGCTACAACGATGCCATCGAAGCCTACAGCGAAGCAGTGCGCATCAATCCGGAGTATGCCTCCGCCTGGTACAGCTTCGGAACCGCTAGTTACGTCGACGGCAACTGGACAGCCGCCATGGATGCCGTCAAAGAACTGCGACGCCTCGATCCAGAAAGGGCAGACGAACTTCTCAACCTGATAGTGCCGCGCTGATGCAAACGAAGATGACAAAGAAGGAGTGGGGTACTTTATAGGGTTAGTGAATCTGACTTCAACTCGTAATCATTGATGTTATTCCCCAAATAATTGTGATAGGGTTCACTTTAGAATACTTAGAAAGAGATAGGGGAAGCCGGTAGCCCTCAGAGTGCAAAAACAACAGATAAATGGTCATTGCATAGAGCCCTGAAGATTCCCGTGGGGCATGGAGTTATACGGAAACTTTACAATAATTAGAATAACTTGATGGCGCGGATGGCAATTCACAGCGCGTTGCCCCAACGATAAAAAGGTACCAAAATGGCAATAATCATAAAAAATGGAACTAACGGCAAAGAATGCTCAACATGTCACACATGGAAACCATTAGAGGAATTTTCAACAGATCCCACACACGGCCAATCGCAAGGTGGTCGCCATTGCAGGTGTAAAAAATGTCACCGAACCAAAGCGAGAATAAAGAAGCAACAGACCTCATAAAAGCATCTGACTTTTCTGGGAACTTAAGTATTTTTTTAGACCAGTATAATTACCAGCCGAAACTTACAGAACTGCTTGATAATTTGGAAAATACCCCAATTGACCAGTCGCTAATAAATGACATAGTCCTTTGGAAGGTTAACCGTTATGTGAGGGTCAGTGATGACATCATAGGACAAATAGAAGGGCTGAAGGTTTTGAAAGCAGCAGAGCATCGAAAAGGCAAGGAGGTGCTTACGGTATTAATTGGGCTTAATGGTGTAGATCTTCCTATGGCTTCAACAATATTGCGATTTATAAATCCAAAGGTTTTTCAAATAATAGACCGGCACGCCTACAGAGCAGTTTATAGCAAGAAGTATCCACTATATCAATCGACGCCAACAGAGCGGAAAGTATCACTTTATTTTGACTATATTGATCATCTGATCGAACTCTGCCAAGTTAAAGGACTTACATTTACAACAATTGATAGATTGCTTTATATCTTTGACAAGAAAAACAATGGAAGATTATGATTCAAGGGGTCAACAAATCAATCAAGGCGACGGAGAATAAGACTCTGCGGTTTTTGCAAGGGTTGGTTGCCCCCACACCTAATTTCTATCGTTCAGCATTTCTATCGATAGCCTTCGATAGCTCCACTTATTACCTGCCGTTTGTTTGTAGAATGGGAGTGGAGCCACCCAATAAGGATATAATACCTTCTTAAATCATAAAGTACGCATGAACCTGAAGAAATGATATGGCCCTTTTACTGAAAATCGATCCTGGAAAACCGGATGAGGAAAAACTGACGGAGGCCGTCCGGATCCTGCTTGAAGGAGGGGTCGCCGCCTTTCCAACGGAGACCTTTTACGGCCTCGGGGCGGATGCGCGAAATGAAGCGGTTGTGGAAAGAGATGGAGGCTTCCTCTGTTATCATTAAGACTGATTTTATCCGGGCGGGAAGCGCCCCCAATTTTCCCGATGGTCCCGCGCGGGATTATATCCTCCTGCTGGACGGCGGGCGATTGTGAGGGAACCTGAATGTCATTACCCATCAATATCCACGAGCTGCTCCGGGGCAAGAGTGTCGAATGGGAGCGGCTGGAGTTCAAGGGGGGGGGGGGAAGAAGCGGTGGTGAACGCCGTTTACCACCGCGGCTACGATGTCCGGGAGCCGGTGGAAATCCGCATCATGCATGACGAGCTGGTGGTCTTGAGTTACCCCGGACCGGACCGTTCCGTGCGCCTGGAGCAACTGCGGGCCGGCAAGGCCATGCCTCGACGCTACCGGAATCGGCGCATCGGCGAGTTCCTCAAGGAGCTGAAGTTCACCGAAGGCCGTTCCACCGGGATTCCCAAGATCATTGACGCCATGCAGGCCAACGGTTCGCCTCCCGCCGAATTTGATTTCGACGAAGACCATAGCTACTTCATGGTACGCCTGCCAGTGCATCCAGCGGCATCGGAGGTGGCCGATTTAGAGGTGGGGGAATTGGCTGATGCTGTGACCGGGCAAGTTACCGGGCAAGTCACCGGGCAAGTCCAGCGACTGTTGGCTGTTTGCAATGGAGCATTGAGCCGAGCCGAACTTCAAGAAAAACTGGGTCTGCGCCATCGGGACAACTTTATCGAGGCATACTTGCAACCAGCGCTCAATGCCGGATTGCTGGAAATGACCATTCCCGATAAGCCTCGCAGCAGCAAGCAGAAATACAGGCTTACCGAGAAAGGCCATGCCGTAGTTGGTGGCCCCTTCAAACCATGACCAACGCAACCCAAAAACCTGGCGGCTGGAGCGCGGTCCGCCAACAACTTGCCACCTGGGAGAAGCCCGCGCTGCTCGCACTATTGAAAGACCTTTACGAAGTTGCCGCTGAGAACCGCGACTTTATCCATGCCCAGAAAGAAGAAATGATATGGCCCTTTTCCTGAAAATCGATCCCGGGAAACTGGATGAGGAAAAACTCGCGGAGGCCGTCCGGATCCTGCTTGAAGGAGGGGTCGCCGCCTTTCCAACGGAGACCTTTTACGGCCTCGGGGCGGATGCGCGAAATGAAGCGGCCGTGGAAAAAATCTTCCGGATCAAGGGACGGGACTTCCGCAACCCGATCGCGCTGATCGTCGCCGACGACCGGGAGGTGGGCCCCCTCGTGGAGGAGATCCCGGCGACCGCAAAAATTCTCATGCAGACATTCTGGCCGGGTCCGCTCACCCTGATCTTCCGGGCCGCCCCGTCGGTTTCGTCCCGCCTCACGGGCGGCACGGGAAAGATCGGCATCCGCATTTCCAGCCATCCCGTCGCGAGGTTTCTCGCCGCAGCTCTGTCCGGTCCGTTGACGGCAACAAGCGCCAACCTGTCGGGCGGACCGGAATGTTCGTCGGCCGACGCGGTCATCCGCACACTCGGAGATCTCCCGGATGCGGTCATCGACGGCGGACCCACGCCAGGAGGCGTCGGATCGACGATCCTCGACGTCACCGTCTCCCCGCCCCGGATCCTCCGCGAAGGCGCCATCCCGGGCGGTCTCATTCGGAACGTCCTTAAGGAAGACGGTCGGCGCCCCCTGGGATCACCGTGGTTTTGATAGCCCCTGCCTGCTCCTGGTTGAAGACGATCATGAAGGGAATCTCGCCGTTCGGCGCAATGCGCTCGTTCGAGACGTCGCTCCCCTGTTGGATGGATAGCTCCCGCTGAATCTCGTTCTCCGCCAGAGCCCCCAACTCCGCATCCGTCAGCAGATTGCCGCAATAGACAATCTTTTCCCCGAGAACAACATCATAGGCATCGGCGATGACCAGACGGACCCTGATCCTTGCAAGCGGGTATGGCGCCTGATTCACGGCAACCCCCTCGATCACGCGGAGGTTCCCCGCGAGGAGATTCGCGACGGAACGCTGACGGATATCCTTGATGCGGACCGGCGCCAACGCCGTCCCGCCGTTTTTCATTTGCGGGGCGACGAGATTTTCGAGAACAGGCGCCCCCCGCAGCCACGGCGCCGCCCACGTCAACACCTGTGTCCGAATGTCCGGGAAAAGATAGAGATAAACCATTCCCGCAACGACCACGACAAACACCAACAGGGCCATCAGCTTCAGAAAGGTCCGGCCCCACCCCGTTTTCCCCGTCCCTCCTGCGGGAGGTTCCTCTTCCACCATTTCCACGCCCTCTTTTTCGTCGGCGGCAGCCAGACGGGCAAGGGTCTCCTTCACCATTTCCACGCCTTCTTTTTCATCGACGGCCGCCGGACCGACAAGGGTCTCCTTCCCGAGATCCTCACCTAGCCCCGCGATCGAAGGTTCCCTGCCAAAATCCGCTTCCGGCTCTCTTTCCGCGCGGATCGGGGTGGGCGGCGCTGCTTCCGCCTGCGTTTCCGTCCGTTGAAATCGCTCTCCCGCCGCGGGAAAGCGATCGTCCGGGCTACGCCTGGCGTCACTGATCCTCACGGAGGGAATCTCCGGATTGACAGCGGAGATATCGCTGGCGGACCGCTGCTGGAAGAAGACATGCTGGCAACGGCTGCAGCGCACCCAGACGCCGTCTCCTTCGATCAGGGTATCGTCAAACCGGAACCGCGTTTCACACTTCCGACACTGGATAATCATACGCCCTCCCTATCAGACGATGTCCCTAAGCACCCGAACATCTGGAAGAAAACGGAATTGCTCATTATAATCGAGTCCATAACCAACCACAAAAGCATCGGGGATGGGGAAGCCCACATAATCGGCCACAAAGGGAACCCTTCTCCTCTCCCGTTTGTCGAGAAATGCACAGACCCTGAGCGAGGCCGGACCTCTCTCCCGCAGAATCTCCATCAGCCGCAAAAGGGTGAAGCCGGTATCGACGATGTCCTCCACAATGAGGACATCCCGCCCCACAACCGGCGTCTCCAGATCCTTGCGGATCCGAACCTCCCCCGAGCTGACGGATCCCGCCCCGTAGCTCGCCATCCGGACAAAATCGACGGTACAAGGGACGTTGAGTGCGCGAATCAGATCGGCCATAAAAATGAAGGCGCCGTTGAGGACGCCGACGATCAGCAGCTCTTTCCCCGCATAATCCCGGGAGATCTGAGCCGCAAGCTCTCCGACCCTTCTTTCGATGACCGCCTTCGGGAAAAGGATCTCTGTCGTTGTCTCTTTCATCCTACAGCACCCGGGGGAAAACGTTGCCGCCCCTTTTTTCGCGGGGACACGATGCGGCATCATGTCCCCGTCGGTCCGGAAAGAAAACCGGTTCTACGCACACTAAACGACGCCGCGCTCCCTGTCAACGAAAATCCGATTGGAGGAACAAGATTGCAGATCAAGGGCAAAGATGATAATCAGGGTACGGAAAATGAGGAATCCTTACCGATACCGGGAAATCCTGCAAGAGAGTGGAACATGACCGATCCGTCCGCAATGTATGAAGGCGAACTCCTGCTCGCCGTCGAAAAACCGAGCCGCTACACCGGGGGCGAGGTCAACGCCGTCCGGAAGGACCCGGGGGCCTGCCGCCTCCGTTTTGCCCTCGCCTTCCCCGACACCTATGAGGTCGGGATGTCCCACCTCGGCCTTCAGATTCTCTACGCCGTCCTGAACGGCCTGCCGGAGGTTGCCTGCGAGCGCTGCTACTCCCCCTGGCCGGACATGGAGCAGGAGCTGCGCCGCCGAAGGCTGCCCCTCTGCTCGCTCGAGTCGCAGCGGCCGCTTGCCGCCTTTGACATCGTCGGCTTTTCGCTCCAGTACGAGCTCTCCTACACCAATGTTCTGATGATGCTCGATTTGGGCGGCATTCCGCTCCGCCGCGAGAAGCGGGGCGACGAACACCCGCTGATCGTCGCCGGCGGTCCCTCGGCCTTCAACCCCGCACCGATGAGCGCCTTCATCGACGCCTTCGTGATCGGCGAGGGGGAGGAGGTCGTCCAGGAGATCGCCGACGCCGTCATGGCCGTCCGGGCTCGGGGCGGGAAGAGGCGGGAACAGCTTGAGACTCTGGCCGCGCTCCGCGGGGTCTATGTTCCGGACGTCCATACCGGAAATGAAAGGATCGGGAAACGGATCATCACCGATCCGGACGCCTGGCGCCAGCCCCTCTGCCCCGTCGTCCCGCTGATGAAGACGATCCACGACCGGGTGACGCTGGAGATCGCCCGCGGTTGCACGCGGGGCTGCCGCTTCTGCCAGGCGGGAATGGTCTGGCGGCCGGTCCGCGAACGGACCCCCGCCGTCCTTGAGGAGATGGCCGAGGCGATGCTCCGGGCGACGGGGCACAACGAGATCTCCCTCCTTTCCCTGAGCTCCGGCGACTACTCAAGGATCGAATCCCTCCTCACGACGCTGATGGACCGCTATTACGCCCGGCGGGTCGCCCTCGCGCTCCCATCGCTCCGCGTCGAAACCCTCACGCCGCAGTTAATCGAGGCGATCCGGCGGGTCCGGAAAACGAGTTTCACCCTCGCCCCCGAGGCGGGGACGCAGCGCCTCCGCGACGTAATCAACAAAGGCAATACGGAGGAGGAGCTGCTCACCACAACGGAACAGCTCTTCACTGCCGGCTGGAAGGCGGTAAAACTCTACTTCATGCTCGGCCTTCCCGGCGAGCGGGAGGAGGACCTGGAGGGGATCGCCGAACTCGCCCACAGGGTCCTCCGGACAGCGAAGAACCGGGGTCAGGTGACCGTCAGCCTTTCGACCTTCGTACCGAAAACCCACACCCCCTTCCAGTGGCAGCGCCAGATCGGCATCGAAGAGACCGCCGCCCGGCAGGAGTTTTTCAAGCGGCGTCTGAAAAACCGGAACATCAGCGTCAAATGGCATGACGCCCGAATGAGTCTCATCGAGGGAATCTTCTCCCGCGGAGGGGAAGAGACCGGCGCGCTGATCGAGCAGGCCTATCGCCTCGGCTGTCGTTTCGACGGCTGGAGCGACCGTTTCCGTTTCGACCTCTGGGAGGAGGCGCTCCGCCGGACGGGAATCGACGCCGCGGCGTCTCTGCGGGAACGCCCCCGTTCGGAAATCTTTTCCTGGGAGCGGATCGATTGCGGCGTCCGCCGGGATTTTCTCTTGGCCGAGGCCGAAAAGGCCGAAGAAGGCGAAGCGACGCCGGACTGCCGGACCGGATCGTGCAGCGACTGCGGCGTCTGCGATCACAAGACCATCCGGGTCGTGACCGCCCCCGCGGACGCGCCCGTCGGAACCCTTGTCTCCACTTTCGCCCGCCCGGGAGACGCCTTGGGGCCGGAAAAGGCTTTTCGCCTCCGGTTCACAAAATTGGGGCCGGCGCGGTTTCTCTCTCACCTGGAGCTCTCCACGGCTCTCAGCCGGGCGATGATCCTGGGCGGGATCTTCTTCGTCTATTCCCATGGGTTCCATCCCCATCCGCGGATCTCCTTTGCCGGGGCAACGGCGGTGGGCATGGAGAGCCGGTGCGAATTCATGGACATCCGCATCCAGGATCCCGGAGTCGAACTGAAAACCCTCGTCGCCCGGATCAATGCCGGCCTCCCCTCCGGCGTCGCGGTCACGGCGATGCGGGAGCTTCCGCCGCATGATTTCTCGCTCGCGGAAATCGTCAAAGGCTTCGATTATGATATCATTCTGTCGGAGGAGATCGGAGAGGAGGATCTGGACAGGTTCGAAGCCGACATTCCCCGTTTTCTCGACGCGAAGAGTTTCCCCGTCCGCCGGGAGGTGAGCGGGAAGACCATCCTTAAAGAGATTCGCCCCCTTGTCACGGGCCTCACCCTGGACCGGCCCTCCCGCCGGATCATTCTTTCCGCCCATGTTGGTCCGGAGGGGACGGTCCGCCCGACCGAACTGCTGACCTCCCTTTTCGGCTTTTCTCCCGAGGCGGCCCGCGGCACGCGCATCGTCAAGACGGCGACCCAGCCGGCCGATTTCGTCGGACCTGCCGACCGGGAAATCATGGGGACATCTTGCCGCAAGGTGTCCCCCTAACAGCATGATGCCGCATCGCGTCCCCGTCCAATAAATTATCTTGACAAATGCACTTTCTTTTCGTTATGGTCCGGATTCAAAATTTTCAAGAGGGAACTAAGCCATGTACGCAGTCATTAAAACAGGCGGCAAGCAGCACAGGGTCTCCGAAGGAGATGTGATCGCCATCGAAAAGATCAATGGCGACAAAGGGGAAGCGGTCGTTTTTGACCAGGTCCTGATGGTCGAGAAAGAGGGCGACATCCGGGTCGGCAGGCCCGTCGTCGAAGGCGCGAAGGTGGTCGGCGAGATTCTCGCCCAGACCCAAGGCGACAAGCTTACCGTCTATAAGACAAAAAAAAGGAAGGGTTACCACAAGAAGACCGGTCACCGCCAGCAGTTGACCAGCATGAAGATCAGGGAAATATCCATTTAAGCGGAGGGGTTATGGCACACAAGAAGGGACAGGGAAGCTCCCGGAATGGAAGAGACAGCAATTCCCAGCGGCGGGGCGTCAAGGCATACGGCGGCGAGAAGATTAGCGCCGGCGCCATCATCGTTCGTCAGGTCGGCACCGTATTCCATCCCGGCAACAACGTCGGGTTGGGGAAGGACTATACCATTTTTTCGAAAATCGATGGCTTCGTGAAATTCGAGCGACTCGACAAGAAGCGGAAGAAGATCAGCGTTTACGCTGCGGCGTAGAAACCTTTTCTTTTTAGATAAAGCAAGGAGAACGGGGAAATGAGCGAGAACGGACGTGAAACCGGGGTAGTCAAGTGGTTTAACGACAAGAAGGGATACGGCTTCATCTCCCGGGCCTCGGGAGAGGACGTGTTTGTCCATCATTCTGCGATCATCGCGGAGGGATTCCGCAGTCTGGCCGAAGGCGACCAGGTCGAGTTCGCGATCCAGCAGGATCAGAAGGGCCAGTCCGCCGTGGATGTGCGCAAGATATAGCGTACCGGTCTTCGCCAGTAGGGGCGCGATTAATCACGCCCCTACATCGATATCCTCCGAACAGGTCGTCACCCGGGGATAAGCCGGCGGGTTTTGTTTACGCAGCCGCCGGTCGTTCCTCCTTATTAGCCCATCCGGAAAAGGGTGCAACCGCCGTTCCCACGTCCGACAACCGGATGACATTTTCTCCCTCCACCCCCTCCGCGCGAAAAAGACATAGGCAATCCAGATGAAATTCATCGACGAGGCGAAGATTTACGTCAAGGCGGGCGACGGTGGGCGCGGCTGCGTCAGCTTCCGGCGGGAGAAGTTCGTCCCCCGCGGGGGACCGGACGGCGGCGACGGCGGCCATGGGGGAGATGTGGTCATCCGCGCCTCCCTCGGCCGGCGCACCCTCCTCGATCTCAAGTTCCGCCAGCACCACGTGGTGAAACACGGCGGTCACGGCGAGGGAAGCAAGCGGACGGGCAAGGATTCCGAGGATGTGGAAATCGTCGTCCCGGTGGGCACGCTCGTCCGGAACGCGGATACGGGAGAATTCCTCACCGATCTGGCGTCTGACGGTAGCTCCTTCATCGTCGCCAAGGGCGGAATGGGCGGTCGCGGCAACGCGCGGTTCGCCACCGCTACCCGCCAGACCCCGCGCTTCGCCCAGCCCGGCATCCCCGGCGAGGAGCGCTGGATCACGCTGGAACTCAAGCTTCTGGCCGATGTCGGAATCGTCGGCCTCCCGAATGTCGGCAAATCGACCTTCATCTCCCGCGTCTCCGCCGCCCGGCCCAAGATCGCGGATTACCCGTTCACGACGCTCGTCCCCCATCTCGGCGTGGTCCGGTACGGAGAGCACGAATCGTTCGTGATCGCCGACATCCCGGGGCTGATCGAAGGGGCGCACGAAGGGATGGGGATGGGCATGCAGTTCCTCCGCCACGTTGAGCGGACCTCGGTCCTGCTCCACATCATCGACGTCTCGCCGGAATCCCACGAGGGCGCATGGCATGACTACGAACTGATCAACCGGGAACTGGAACTTTTCAGCCCCGATATGCGGAAAAAAAGGCAGGTCGTGGCGATCGGCAAACTCGATCTCCCCGTGACCCGGGAGAGGTGGAAGGATGCTGTTGACATCTTTGCACAAAAAGGAATAAAATTGATCGCTTTTTCGGCTGCAACGGGAGAAGGCGTCCCGGAGGCGCTCCGGGAGCTCATCGCCCTGATCCCCCCGCAGGCGGAAATCCGGGGAGATGATGCGGCATTATGTCCCCGGATTTCCGCACCGTGTCTCCGAAATGCAGATGAGCGAGAGGCATCGCCGGAGGAAAGACCATCATGACACGCAAAGAACAGTTAGCGGGCGTCCGGAGGATCCTCGTCAAGGTCGGAAGCGCCGTCCTGACCGGCGAGGATGGCCTCGACCTCCAAGTGATCGAACAGCTCGTGGCCGATATCGCGGCCCTGCGCGAACGGGGATTTCAGATCGTCCTTGTCAGCTCCGGCGCGATCGCCTCCGGGAAACACCGGATGGGAATCGAAGGCAAACTCAAGAGCATCCCCCAGAAGCAGGCGGCGGCCGCGGTCGGCCAGGGGCGGCTGATGCGGGTTTACTCCAACGCGTTCGGAAAACACGGCCTCTTCGTCGGCCAGGTCCTGCTCACGATGAGCGACGTCACCGACCGCAAGCGTTTCCTGAACATCCGCAACACCCTCTTCACCCTCATGGAGTGGGGCGTCATCACGATCATCAACGAAAACGATACGGTGGCCGTCGATGAGATCAAATTCGGCGACAACGACCACTTGGCCGCGATGGTGGCCAACATCGTCGAGGCGCACCTTGTGATCAATCTGACGAGCACGGAAGGTCTCTACGACCGGAACCCGGCCGACTCCAAAAAGGCGAAACTCATTCCCCTTGTCGCGGAAATCACGCCGGAGATCGAGGCCGCCGCGACCGAAGAGGCCACCCCCGTCGGGATGGGCGGCATGAAGAGCAAGGTCCTGGCCGCGAAAAAGGTCACCGCCTCCGGCATCCCCTACATCATCGCCCCCGGCCGGCGCGCCGGCGTCCTCCAGGAGATCCTGGACGGGAAAGAGACGGGCACCCTGTTCCTGCCGCCGGCGGAACACCTGAACAGCCGGAAATATTGGATCGCCTTCACGCTGCGCTCCCGGGGCCGCATCCTGATCGACGACGGGGCAAAAGAGGCCCTCATCCGGGACGGCAAGAGTCTCCTTCCCTCCGGTGTAACACAGGTCGAGGGGGATTTCGTTCTCGGCGACCCGGTCACCTGCGTGGACGCAGCGGGAAACGCGATCGCCAAGGGGCTCACCAACTACGGCGCCGACGAGATCCGGAAGATCATGGGGCTGAAGAGCGCGAAGATCGAACAGGTCCTGGGCTACAAGGACTACGACGAGGTGATCCACCGCGACAACCTGGCCGTCACGGCCCAGTCTGCCGGAAAGTCAAAAACCTGATCCTTGCCCCATTGCCGGAACTTTATCCCGTGCGCGCCCGGCATGCCCCGCCGCGGTGGGAAGAGATCCCATAAGAGATTCCCCGACAACGCTTCGTTTTCGTGTGATAGGTGGCAATAAATTATGGATGACGAGATTGCGTCCCAAATTGAAACAATCGAGCTTGCATTGATAAAAGACTCCGTCCTTGGTTTTGACCCGTCGATTCTCCTCGTCTTGGACGATGTCGAAATCGGACAGCGTGAAATTGAAGATCTAAAATCCAGGCTGGGAGCCGATGGTTTCATATATCTCTTCAACATCGCCAATTCTGCTTATTATGGCAGCTTGAAAATGGGCACTGTTAAGCATTTTTTCGATGTCGTCAGCCGCCTCGGCATGCAATACACAAAGGTGTTAATTCTGCAGTTTGCCTTGCAGCGTCTCGCCCGGGGAGATCATGAGGCCGAGAACATCTTTGCGAAAAATTTTGCCGCTTCCGTTGTGGGAAGAATTCTGACTCGAGGTCTCGGCTTTCGGGATGATGAGGCACGAAAGGTAGAACTCGCCTGTCTCCTTTCGAGTGTCGGCGCAATGATGATGATGGTGTATCGAAATCATTATCAAACCGCAGATTTTGTTTTATCCGATGAATTTATCGAACAGAACCATCTATATCTCACAGAGCGGATGATCCGCAGATTTAACCTTCCCGAATATCTCCATGAAATGATTATGACCCCTTGCTTCACCCTCGAGCGCATGGGGATCGGTCTGCCAACAGTGGTAAAGTTGGCCATCTGCGCAGTGGAGTGGTCTTTTCGAACCCTGGATAACAAGCTTGTGCTTCGGTCCCCGCAAACTTCTCCGGATGATCGATTTACCCCCTCCCTCGCAGCAATCGTTGAAGAGCAGTTTGCCGCGGCCGGCCTGAAAAAATATCTGATTATTTTACCTGAAACGACTCCGATATCTCAGCAAATGAACTAAAACACCTAACCATGCTTGGGACAATGCGCGAATTCGATCGAGACATGATGATCCGGGTCTATTCCCTGCCGTGTACCCGGCAAATATTATCAGGAGGATTGCGTGATGGACGTCAGAACGGAAAAAAAGGACCGGGTCTGGACGGTGATCATCGACCGCCCGGAGGCCCGAAATGCCGTCAATCGGCGGACGGCCGATCAGTTGGTGGAAGCCTTCCTGCAATTCGATCAAGATGAGAATGCCGCTGTCGCCGTCCTGTGGGGGGCCGGCGGCGCCTTCTGCGCCGGCGCCGATTTGAAAGCCGTGGCGAAGATCTCGGCGGGAGAGGCGAACCGTTTGGACGGAAATATGACCGCCCCTGGACCCATGGGTCCTTCCCGCCTGAAGCTGTCCAAACCGGTCATAGCCGCGATCTCTGGCTATGCGGTCGCCGGGGGGTTGGAATTGGCCTGCTGGTGTGACCTCAGGGTCGCGGAATGCGACGCCATCCTCGGCGTCTTCTGCCGCCGCTTTGGCGTCCCGTTGATCGACGGCGGCACACAGCGGCTCCCCCGCCTGATCGGCATGAGCCGGGCCCTCGATATGATTCTCACCGGGCGGCCCGTCGGCGCGGAGGAGGCTCTGACCATGGGGCTTGTCAACCGGGTTGTCGCTCCGGGCGCATCGCGGACGGCAGCGGAAACCCTCGCCGCTGAAATCGCCGCCTTCCCTCAGAGCTGCGTGCGCAGCGATCGCCTGGCTGTCTATGAGGGCTTTGATGAGCCGTTCGACTCGGCGATGGAGAATGAATTCCACCGGGGCCTTCGGGTCATCGCCGGCGGTGAAACGGAGGCGGGGGCCACACATTTCTCAAGCGGGCAAGGCCGCCACGGCCGCTTCTGAATGGAGGTACTCCGGCAGGACGCGCCCCTGCGCGTCGAAGGCGACGCCCTCCATCATGAGGAGGGCCTTTTTCATCTCCGCGCCGCCGCCGAAGCCGCCGAGCGAACCGCCGCTGCGGACCACGCGGTGACAGGGGATGACGAGGGGAAAAGGATTCCCGGCCATGACGTTCCCGACGGCCCTTGCGCCGCCCGCGACGCCCACGCTTGCCGCGAGCCCGCCGTAGGTCATCACACGGCCCCGGGGAATCTCTCCGTCGGCCAGCAGAACACGTCTCGCAAACCCTTTCAAGCTTCCGAAATCAAGATTTTCCAGCCGGAAATCGACCGCGTCCCCTGTAAGAAAGTCACGGATCTGCTTGCAAATTTCATCCTGTTTCCCTCTCCCGGGAACCGCATCGGGAAATAGGTCCCTTATTTTTCCGGTCATGGGATCGCCCGCTTCCGGAAGCAGGATCCGGCAGATCTTGGAACGCCCCCCGTCCGCGCGCCGGACAAGACCGATCTCACCGAATGCCGAGGGGATGATGTCATAGGTGTAAGTAACTCTTTTCAGATCCATGATCACGCCTTCCTTTCCGGCGACAGCGCCGCCACTCCTGACCCGTCGAGAAACATGCGGATGCGGCGGGCGTTCTCCGCGCCGATCCCCTCAACCTGCTGTAAATCTTCGACCGATGCCGCCCGGACCCGCTGGACGTCGCCAAAGAAGGTCAGCAGGGCCTTGCGGCGCGCTGGGCCGATGCCCGGAATCCGGTCCAGGAGCGATTGCAGATCCGCCTTTTCCTTGACCTTCCGATGGTAGGTCACGGCAAAGCGGTGCGCCTCGTCGCGGATCCGCTGGAGCAGAAAGAGGGCCGCGGGCCAGCGGGAGAGGTAAACGGGATCCTTCCGGCCGGGGAGATAGACGCGGTCCTCCCCTTTTCCGGGCGTCTCCGTCCGCCCCCCGCGCCCGGCCACGGGAGCAGGATCGCCGCCCTTCCCTTCGGCCTTCCCGGATGAGCCGACCCCTGAACCATCCTCGGCGACTTGTATTTCCGTGGTTCCGCGAGATTCGGCATCGACAGGGGCCTCCGGCGGCCCGGGTTCTGCTGGAGCGTCCATTTCCTGGGTCTCCCGGCGATGGGCAACAGGCGCACCCACCGGTCGGTCGTCCCGTTCCTTGGCCAGCCCGATCACATCCATCCCTTCGATCCCCAGGTCTTTCAGCACGGCAAGGGCGACGCCAAGCTGCCCCTTTCCCCCATCTACCATGACCAGGTTGGGGAGGTTCTCCCGTTTTTGATAGCGTCGTTCCAGGACCTCGTACATCATCGCGTAGTCGTCGGCGCCGGGAACCGTCCGGATCCGGAAGCGGCGATACCCTTCCTTCGCGGGGACGCCGGATGTGAAGGCGACCAGCGAACCGACGGCATATCGGCCGCCGATGTTCGAGATGTCGAAACACTCGATCCGCCGCGGGAGGTTGCGAAGCTTGAGTTTTTCGAAGAGCAGCCGGAGCGCCTCCTCCGGGCGGTCGGCGGCGAGACGCGTGGTTTTGAAAGCGTTTTCCGCATTCCGACCGGCGATCCCGACGAGGGCAAGGCTTTCCCCCCGCTTCGGGGAGACGAGGCTGACCACCCTCCCCTTCTTCTCCGTGAGCCATTCCGCCAGAACCGGGCCATCTTCCAACGGGATCGGCGCCACAACCTCATCCGGGATATCCGCGACGCCGTCGTAATAACGCATCAGCAGCGAGGAGAGGATCTCGCCGGTCTCGGCCCGAAGGCGGATCAGCGGGAAGGTTTTCTGGCCGATCATCCGGCCGCTGCGGACGAAGAGGAGCGCGATCTGCGTCAGGTCTTCCTCGCGACAGAGGCCGAAAACATCCCGGTTCCGGCCGGTCATCGAGACGATCCGCTGCCTTTCGAGGGTCTCCGCGATCGCCGCGATCCGGTTCCGCAGTGCGGCCGCCTCCTCGAAACGGAGCTCCTCCGCCGCAGAGTTCATCCGGGCGCGGAGGTCGCCGATCAGCGCCTTTTCCCGCCCCTCCAGGAAGGCGATGCCATCCTTCACCAGATGCTGATAGTCGGAAAGCCCGATCCGGCCGACGCAGGGGGCCGCGCAGCGCCCGATCTCGTATTCGAGACAGGGGCGGCGGCGCATCTTCAACTCCCGATCCCGGCAGATCCGGAGCGGCAGAATTGTCTGCAGGAAGCGGAGGGTCTCCTTCGCGGCGGCGCCGGAGGGATAGGGGCCGAAATGGCGTGCGCCGTCCTTTTTCGGACGGCGCACGAGCTGAAAGCGGGGAAAGGGTTCGGACGGATCGATCCGGATGTTGTAGTAAGATTTGTCGTCCCGGAAATCGACGTTGTAGCGCGGCCGGTGCTCCTTGATCAGGTTGTTCTCAAGGATCAGCGCCTCCTTTTCCGTTCCGGTGAGGATAAACTCAATATCCCGGATCCGGGAAACGAGGAAGGGGATCATCGCCCGCGCGTCGGTGCGGGCAAAATAGGCCCGGATCCTCACCTTCAGGTTCCTTGCCTTGCCCACGTAGAGGATCTCTCCGGACCCGTCCTTCATCAGATAGACGCCGGGGCTCCTGGGGGCATGCCGGATCTTCGTTTCCAGATCGCCGGTCATCGGCTTCCGACCGTCAGTTTATCGTTTTCGCGCCCAGTTTTTTCTGCAGCGCGTCACCGAGGGAGCCGAAGGAGCCGGGGGCCTTGCCCACGTACTGGTGAAAATCCTCCAATTCCTCCGCCTTCTCTTCTTCGGCGTCTCCGACCGGCGCCAGCGAGATGCGCTTGGCGTCCCGGTCGATCTTCTCGATCTTCACCTGGACCTCCTGCCCTTCCGTCAGGACTTCGGAGGGGTGGGTGATCCGCTTCCCGCGACCCAGCCTGGAGATATGGATGAGTCCGTCCACGCCGGGGATCAGGGTCACGAAGGCGCCGAACTTGGTCAGGCGAGCTACGGTTCCCGTGACGCTCGCTCCCTCGGGAAACTCCGCCGCGACCCTCTCCCACGGATCGGGAAGGTTCGACCGGAGGCTGAGCGAAATCCGGTCCTGCTCCCAGTCCAGCCTCAGGATGGCCGCCTCAACCTCCTGGCCGAGGGTCAGTTTTTCGGCAATATCGCCCACATGCTCCCAGGCGATTTCGGAGATGGGGATGAGCGCCTGCACGCCGCCCAGATCGACAAAAGCCCCGAACTTCTGAAGGGAAACGACCGTCCCCTTCACCGTCATCCCCTCCCGGAGCGTCTCTTTCAGGACCTCTTTCTGCTTGGCCTGTTCCTCCTCCAGAAGCGCCCGGTGGGAAACGACGATGTTTCGGCCCCGCTCGCCGTACTCGATGATCCGGAAGTTCAGCCGTTTCCCAATCCAGTCCACCGGCGTCGCCACGCGGAAAAGCCCCATCTGGGAGAAGGGGCAGAACCCCCGGACATCGCCGGCGACGCGGATCTCGAAGCCGCCCTTGACCTCTTTTTCGACGAGCCCCTCCACGGGAATCCCGCTGTGCGCCGCATCCGCAAGAAAGGTCCGGCTCGCTTCGCCGCTGCTGACCTTCGTCGTAAACAGTTTCTCGTTGTGCTGGGACGAGAGGAAATAGGCCCGGACGGTCTCGCCTTCCTTGACCGTCACGTTCCCCTCCGAGTCGAGAAACTCCCGCCGGTCCAGATAGCCCTCGTGTTTCCCGCCCACGTCGATGAAGACCCATTCCGGGGTGATCTTCACGATCATCGCCTCCACACGCTGGCCCGGCTTCAGCCAACCCTCGTCCATCCCGCTTTCGTCCAACAGTTCGGCGAAACTCTTCTCGTCGCCGGCCTCTTCCATCTTCTGATTCGTCTCCTCCATGGTTCTCCTCATGCGATAAATAAAATGTGCGGCATCTTGCCCCCGTCCCGGTGCCCTGTCAAGGGAATAAATGGGGACGGTTCTATTTTTAACCATTCTTGGTCGTTTTGGGTCGTCCCACTGGGTTTGTGACAGCGCTAATTC
>Ga0210056_1001720_pt1 | contig 18901 bp, 31 predicted proteins | sample CryGeyCG2014_080_2_FD_183965 | JGI IMG/M metagenome (GOLD analysis project Ga0210056, IMG submission 183965) | Groundwater microbial communities from aquifer - Crystal Geyser CG07_land_8/20/14_0.80 (SPAdes) (version 2) | ecosystem: Environmental > Aquatic > Deep subsurface > Groundwater | place... | reverse complement strand
CTGGCCAAGAAGTTTGCCTAGGGAAATCTATTTTGGAGGGAAATTATGTCTATAGAGGAACAAGTCAGAAAAAGTTTAGAAAAGGTGCCTATCCCTGGAGCGATGCGTAGCCTGGGGCAAATGAACCTGGTGCGAAGCATCGAAGTTAAGGATGGCAAAGCGAAAATCACTCTGGCTTCGACTGCTATCCCCAGCCAGTATCATAGTTGGCTCAAGGACAAAGTAGCCAGAACAGCTAACGAGCTTCCTGAGGTGGCAGAAGCCGCTGTTGAGCTTACGGAAGTAAAGCCTAAAGAGCTTAACCAAATTCAACATACAATAGCAGTGATGAGTGGCAAGGGAGGAGTAGGCAAGTCTTTGGTAGCTAGCTTGTTGGCTACTGCTTTTGCCCGAGAAGGCAAGGATGTTGGCATACTTGATGCTGACATCACCGGTCCCAGCATTCCTAAAATGTTTGGTTTAAATGTTCACCCCACAGGTAGTGAGACAGGCATTTTGCCCATACTGTCGAAGTCTGGAATTGAGGTCATGTCTATGAATCTTCTATTGCCCAGCGAAGATGAAGCAGTTATCTGGCGAGGACCTCTTATGTCTAAGGCCATCACCCAGTTCTGGGAGGAGGTGCTTTGGGGCAGACTTGATTATCTCATAATAGACCTGCCACCCGGTACTGGAGATGCCGCATTAACAGTAATGCAAACGGTACCACTCACCGGGGTAATTGATGTTTTTACTCCGCAAGACCTAACAACAATGGTGGTAAGGAAAGCAGTGAAAATGGCGAGGAAAATGAATGTTCGTGTGCTGGGTGTGATAGAAAATATGAGCTATCTCTTGCTATCGGAAACGGGAAAGAAGTTGGAAGTTTTCGGCCGAAGCAAAGGTGAGGAGATGGCTAAAGCTTCTGAAGCCCCACTCTTAGGGCGATTGCCCATCGATCCAGATTTAGCCAGGCTATGTGATGAGGGCGAAATTGAGAGGTATAGTTCAGTTGCCATATCTGAAATCTTTGCTAGTTTAGTTGCTGTCCTGAATGAAAGAAAATAATTCACCCGTCACCCTGAGCGATAACGAAGGGTCTCAGGGATTCTTCGCTACGCTCAGAATGACAAGAAGCGAAGGGCTCAGAATAACACACAGCAAGAAGAAGCTTTTCGAGGGTGTTTAAAAACGTAGTGCGCGGCCTTAGCCTCGGGCACGACCCTAAAGGGTCGCACTACGAAAATTTTGGGGGTGAAGATTACTAAAACTAAATGAGGCAAATCTAGTTTTGAATCTGGGGGCAAAATTAAACGGCCTGTTTTCGAGGGTGTTTAAAAACGTAGTTGCCCAATTTATTGGGCGACTGTGCCTGATAAATCAGGCAACTACAAAAAGATGAAAGAAAATCCTAAGCACTAAATACGAAATACTAAACAATACCAAAACACAAATGAGCAAAACTTGTCCTCGAACGAAGTGAAGGATCCAAAACAAAACGAGTTTTGGTATTTGAATTTGGAATTTAGAATTTGTTTAGAGTTTAGAAATTAGGATTTAGAATTTAAGGTTGTTGAGATGGCTGAAATTGAACGGGGAATCAAAATTAAACAGCCTTTTCCCCTGAAGGAGGTGAGAAGATGGCACTGGAATTTGATGACTCCTTTAAAGAGCTAGAGGAATCTATTATGGAGGATATGCGGAGGATCTACTCCGGGAAAGTGATTGACCACTTTCTTAACCCAAGAAATTTGGGCCAGATCCAAGCTCCTGACGGATTTGGGAGAGTAACTGGCTCTTGTGGGGATACCATGGAGATATACCTTAAGACGAAAAATGGTAAGGTTACCAATGCCACCTTCTGGACTGATGGTTGTGGCCCCAGTATCGCCTCTGGCAGCATGGTTACTGAGTTAGCCAAAGGAAAGAGCATTGCCGCGGCTCAAAAAATCACCCAGGATGATGTCCTGAACGCCTTAGGAGGGCTCCCTGAGGAGAGCCTTCACTGCGCCCTCTTGGCGGCAAACACGCTTAGGGAGGCGGTCAAGGACTATTTAGCTTTCAAGAACGAACCATGGAAAAGAGCTTACAGAACCGCTAGATGAGGTATTATACTCGACTTATATTAAGTGGAAGCGATCCTATGTCAAGCTCAAAGGTTTCTATTTTCGATTCTCTGGCGTCAGCCTACGATACCTGGTTTGATCAAGAAGGCAAGCTCATATTTGCCTCGGAAGTCGAAGCTCTGAAGCAAGTTTTGCCTTTGCTACCTAAGCCTTGGATTGAACTTGGACTGGGCAGTGGTCGTTTTGCCCAAGCTTTAGGCATAGCTGTTGGCTTGGACCCATCTAGCGAACTTTTAAACATGGCCAAAAATAGAGGCATAAGCGTGTTTCTGGGCAGGGGCGAGGAAGCACCATTTAAGGACAATGTTTTTGGGACAGTTTTCCTCATTGTCACCTTATGCTTTGTTGATTCACCTGAGAGAATTTTGAGCGAGGCTGCTCGCTTCCTCAGAGACGAAGGGAAGGTAGTGTTGGGCTTGATACTAAGGGAAAGTCCTTGGGGTCAACTCTATCAAATAAAGAAAGAAATGAGACACCGTTTCTACAGATATGCTACGTTCTATAGCTATGTTGAGGTTGATATGCTTCTAAAGCAAACTGGCTTTTCGGCCGAGAAGGTAATCTCAACGCTTTTTCAGAATCCTAGCAAAGTAAACCATATTGAAGTTCCACAACAGGGCTTTTCTCGTGACGCTGGCTTTACGGTGGTGCTAGCAAGCAAATCTTCCTCAAGGAGGTAGGACAAAATGTTGGCTCTATTATTTATGGACCAGTGCCATCTCGGCGATTGGGCAGGTCGCAAGGATGTACTTGAATGAGTGTAGAAGAGGCACTAGCTGAACTTCAAGCTGTTTTAGGTAAGGGATTGCATCCCACGGCAATCTCAAAGGTGAGAGAGGTTCTGATTAAATTAAAAGGCAATAATGCTCAAGACAACAAGAAGATTACCCGAAAGCCTTACTAGCAGAAATTATCCCTTATTTATTTTTTATACCACATTACTCCTTCGCTAACTCTTCAATTCTAGTCAAGATATTGTCAAGTCTCTGGGATAATCCACTCACCTCTTCTTTTAATGATGCTGAGGAGAGAGGTTCCGGTCTTTGAGCCAAAATAGGCTGATAGAATGCATATCTATAGCCAATCTCTAGAGTTTTCGCTCCAATGATTTCACTTATTTTGTAGCCTGCCCAAGGATTCTGCCGGCAGCCAAAAGGCGAGGCTTTCCCTTCTGCCACTGCTCTAGCGAATTGCCCACAATTACCATGCCCACAAAGGCCACAATTAAGCTTAGGCAGAGCTTGATAGATTTCCCTTATTTTCTCCTTCTTACTGAGTGCCATTTATTTACCCGCTCCCTCTAATTCAATCAATAACTGGGATAAGCTCTCATTTGACTTTTCCATCTCTTGGGCTGCCTAGAATCATATGCTTTTCGTTTTTTTCCCTTTTCTTAGCCAAGCTTGTCTATTAGCCTCTGTATAGGGACTGCTACCTGATCCTCTTGAACGTAAGGTGAATAACAGCTATCAATCTGAACCAGTTTGATAAGTGGCATTTTATTGGCTATGGCAACGGCAAGCTTGTCAACTGTTCCAGATACTATCTCCTCGGATATCAGCTGAGCCCCTATCAATGTCTGGGTTTTGCGCTCAGCAATGAGCTTATACCAAGCGGGCTTGCCATGCCTTGGCTCTCTCAAATAAGGGGTATTAACTATGGTAGATGTTATTTCTATCCCTTTCTCTTGAGCCTCTCTTTCAGTAAAACCCACTGCACCCACCTGGTGGTCAAATATCTTGGTGATGAAGGGCATGACCGTGCCTCCATAGGAAATTTTATTGCCCAAAACTGCGTTTCTTCCTGCTATATATCCAGTTCGAATTGCATTAGTAGCTAATTGATGGCGTCGCTTGGAACCTATAATCATGTCCCAATTCTCCATGCAATCCCCGGTGGCATAGACATGGGGCTCGCTTGTTTGGAGGTATTGGTTCACAACTATACCTCTTGTTTCTCCTATCTCGAGCCCCACCTTTTGAGCTAAGTTTACATTGGGTTCTGTCCCGATGCCAAAGAAAATAAAATCTATCTCTAGCTCTTGGTCAGAAAGAATCGCACACTTCTTCCCATTCTTGCTGCTTATTCTCTCAATCCTGGCAGGCAGAATTAAGTCTACGCCCCTTTCCACAAGAACCTGCTTTAGCTTCTCAGTCATATCTTCGTCCAAATGGACACGCATGATATCCCGCCTGACCAGCAGGTAAACCTTGCTATATCTCCTTGCTTTTAGAGCCGCAGCTATTTCCAGTGCGATAAACCCTCCCCCGATGACGGCCGCGCTGCTATACTTCACAATGGCATCCCCTAAGATTCTCCCATCTGCTATATCTGTGCTCAAGGCAAACTCGTTCCTGTTATCCAATCCAGAAAAGGGCGGAACGATTGGGGTAGCGCCCAGGGCTAAGATTGCTTTATCATAGTCATATCTTTTTCCATTAGCGAGGATTTTCTTTTCATCCCTGAGGATATCAGTGACTTCAGTGTTTAAGTGGAGTTTTATGTTTCTCTTTTCATAAAACGATGTAACGCGGTAGCCACGATATAGATCCTCCCATTTGCTAACAGTCCCGCTTAGAACCAAAGGAATTTCACAGGGGTTACATCCGAGCTCCTCTCTTTTACTAAAGACATCAATTTGCGCCTCGCTATTCAGGCGGCGGACTTGTAATGCTGCTATTGCTCCGGTATCTCCGGCGCCGATAATACAGACTTTCATTTTTGCCTCCTGTCATTAATGTTCTTTTTTGAATCGAAATTCACCCCAGCGAAGGAAGTCTTGTTCGTTGCCTTTGGTATAGGCTATTCTTACCACATGCTTCCCAGGATTATTATGATTCACAGTGCCTTGTAGATTGTTATGAAGGCAAGGGCTGTGACCAATGTCGTGAGCTCCATTTCTAGCCACTTAGGTTTAGTTTTTAATGATATTCTGCTTCCTATTTTGGCACCAATCACCGACCCTATAAGCACGAATACTGCTGATAGCCAGATTATATCGCCACGATGCCAGTAAACAACTACAGCAGCAATGGCTGTAAAAATCGTTACAAATAATGATGTAGCAATTGCCCTATGAACATCGATCCTCATAGCTCTTAAGAAAGGTGTGAAGAGGGAGCCACCACTTCCACCGCGCAGCCCTGCCAGATTAAGCAAGGGTATCCTGACAGAACCTCCGCCGATTCCAAACATACCGCTCATGAAACCCGAGAGAAGCCCGATATACAGATAAGCTATGTTTTGTGTTATCAATTATCTTCACCTGAGAATAGTCTTATAAGGATTAGGCTGCTTTCCTCTCCTTCCAAACCTGCAGAAACCGCAATTCAGCTTGGGCAGAACTTCATAGATGTTCCTTATTTTCTCCTTAGTAGCGATTGCCGCCGGGATTTATCCCCCTCCTTGTAATTCGGCCAATAATTTAGACAATCTTTCATTTGTCCTTTCCATCTCTCGGGCTGCCTGTAATATGCTATTGTAAATTGGATTATCTTCTGTGTTCTTAGCTTTCTCCGTCCATTTCTTAAATTTCTCGCTATGTTGCTTGTTATGCTCAGTCCAGGAGGTTAAAAGCACTTTAAGCTTGCCCCTTTCATCAGTGGGGAAATTTTTGAGAATACCTTCAACCATTGTTCGGATCGTATGTTTGGGAACTGCACCGAGGATTTCATCAACCTTCTGGCCATCAGCGAAATACATCTGCATGGGTATGCTCATAATCTGGTATTTCATTGCTGTCTGGGGGTTCTCATCGACATTTATTTTGCAGAACTTGAATCTGCCGTCATATTCTTCAGAGAGTTTGTCATATATAGGTGAGACCATCAGGCATGGACCACACCACGGCGCCCAGAAATCAACCTCTGTGGGAAGGTCCGACTTCAGAACCTCCTCGTCGAAATTTTGATCCGTGACTTCTATTACCTTACTCATGCTAGCCTCCTCTAGGTATGCAATATAGCAAATCTTATATTAAACTTAAAATGCCGAGCAATTCGGACAAGTTCTTTATCACAAAGTTGGGTCTCTCCTCTTCGCTGCTTATTGTTTCCTGGTAGCGGTTGTTCCACTTGAACCAGACGCTTTTCATACCAATTCTGTTTGCCCCAACAATATCTACATCAATTCTATTGCTAACCATAATCGCGTTTTCGGCTTTGACCTCGAGTCTGTCCAATGCAATCTGAAATATCTCTCTGGCTGGCTTTTCGATACCAACTTCCTCGGAGATTACAATAGCGTCAAAGTAATCCTCCAGACCGCAAGTCTCAATAATATTCCTGGCATCAATGCTGTCGACATTGGCAATCAGAGCAATCTTATATCCACCCCTTTTGACGGTCTCCAGGACATCCAATGCGCCCTTGACGGGATTGGCAGTAATAGCCTGCCCCAGACTGTTGTGAATAACAGTTTCTTCAGCCACCAGAGTGTCCCCTAAGTCAAAACATACAGCTTCAATCATGAATTTACTCTATCCATTTTCTCACATGTAGATCCTGCCCCACAAGGAGCAGTCAATTTCATTCCGAGAAGTCCCGAGGAATTCAGAAAATACAGCTAGCTGTATAATTTTATTGATGAAAAAACTTGAGCTTATGGAATTCCTTGCCTCCGTAGATGTGGCTACCTCCAGGGAGATAGCTAGCTATTTCGACGAGCCTATCGGCAATGCTACTCGGTGCATAGAGAAAAAGCAGGGGCTGGTTGTGCCCCTCTACGATGGGAAGGAATACAATAGTCTGAGCAATAGGGAGTATGAGAGGCTGGAATACCTTAAAGCCAAGAAGGACACGGTCTCAAAGCTAAAGAGAAGGATCAGGGAGCTCGAGGAGAGGATCAAGGGGCTTGAGAAGGAAAATAAGAGGCTCAAGAAGATAGAGTCTTCCCCCACCTACGTTAAGGCACGGATTTACGAGCTAATAGATGAGCTGACTGCCCGGAGGCAAAGGGTAGCAAAGATAATGAGCGAGGTTAAACCCGGCTCGGAAGCCGAGAGGAGAGCCTAGGAGAAAGCTGTGAATCAGGAAGTTAAAGAGTTAAGGTCTATCGGAGAGGAGATAGAGAGTCTAATCTCCAACTACCCCACGGAGTAACGAAAATCTATGAAGCCATGTTCTCTCTTGATTTGAAAGGGAGGACTGCAAAAATAAGGTGAATTTGTAAAGGGTTTTTGGGCTCCAGACCAAGGAAAAGAGTGATTCGAGCTTAAGATCTTTTCCAGATGCGGGCATATATCCCAGAAAGATAAAAGTTTTAGGATTTCGTGGCTCGAGATGTGACGAGCCAAGTTTTCTGTCAGAAGCTCTCGAGAGGGGAAAGGGCAGGTCTGAAATCGCATATCCATAACTTAACTCAAAACCCTACGGACGAATCGTATATGACAAGAGGAGGCTTTCCGCTTACCGATCCTTATGAGCCTTCCTAGGTCAGCAGGCTAGATCTTGCATGATGGATTGTGAGGTTCACTTATCGGAAAGATTTTTGATTGCCAGAACCAACACCTAGAGTAAACAGATTTGGGTTAGGATTAATTTTTCCTTTACGCACTGACTGCCTCTCTAGCCTTGAAGATCGCATATTTCACTAAGGGAGGCGCCAAGAGCTCATTTATGATCACAGAGGCTAACACCGCGTTCAACATTATGGCCCCGAAAAGTGGAAATGCATGTTCTGCTAAGAGGATGAGACCTACGCTGACTCCAGCCTTAGGTAATAAGGCAATGCCTAGGTACTTCTTTATCGCACCGGGCGCGTGGGAAATCTCAGCACCTATCCTCGTCCCTACATATTTGCCGGTGCAGCGAAGCAAAACAATTAACCCCGCCAATACTACAGTAGTTTGCATGATCCTCAAATTGAAATGCAATCCCGCTAAAACGAAGAGCAGTACAAAGATCGCATCTTTAATCCCTTCGATCACGTGAAATATCTCTAGCCTTTTTCCCTTGTTTACAAGGAAAAATCCGGCCATCATGCATGCCAAAATTGATGAAATGCCCAAGAGATCCGCAATGCCAACGCATAGCATGATCATTCCAAAAGCTATGACTAATAGCAATTCGCGAGTTCTCGCAAGCCTAGTCATGTGCATTAAGAGAAACCCGAAAGCCAAACCCAACCCCACGGATCCCGCTATCTGCGCCGAGGGAACCCCAAGCATTTGAAACATGGATAAACCTAACCCGCCCACCAAAGATTGAGATATAGCCAAAGCAAAGGCAACGGCAGTTATGGCAATCGCGTCATCGAGTGTGACTACAGCTAACAAACTCGTTGTAAGTGGCCCTTTAGCTCTGTATTCACTCACTATCGCCATGATTGCAGCTGGTGCAGTAGCGCAAGAAACCGCTCCTATCACGAAAGCCATCGGAAAATAAACCTGCCAAAAAGTTGCGCCCTCGATGTTTAGGATGAAATGTCCCAAAAGAGGCAATAAAAGGGTGATGAGAAACCAAGCGCCCAAACTTTGGAAAAGTGTTATCCACGCAATACTTCTCCAGACTTTCCGCAGAGATTCTAGGCGAAGGCTGCTCCCGATCATAAATGCTATGATGCCTAGGCAGATGTTGATGATAAAATCCAAGTTTCCTATAGTTGCCTCCGGGATCACGTTAAGGAGAGAAGGGCTCAGCAGGATGCCGACGATGATGTAACCGGTAATCATAGGGAGTCCGAACCTTCTAACGAGTAACCCGCCGAAGAAACCAACGGTTATTATTATCCCTATCGCTAATACGGGGCTCATCTCCACAAGAACCACCCAAAAGCTTTAGTATGCCATTAAAGTGTAGCCTTTATCAAATCGCTTTGTTGTCTCTAAGGTAGAATGGTACCCTAATCCACAAGCAAAAATGATACCTTGAGCGATTTAAGGTAGCATCTCTAGAAAAAGGAGGTGCTGCCTTGTGAAGAAAGGAGATGTGCTCAAGGTGCTAGAAAGACACAAGATGCTCACTTTAGCCCTGGAAAGGAAGATAACTCAAAGGGAGGCAGCTCTCTTTCCCATACCAAAAGATTGGCAAGGAGGCTTGAAGAGGCAGAAGGTAATCTCGATTGTCTCTTCTACCAACGCACTCATCCCGCACCAAACAGGCTACCAGAGGATATCAGGGATAAGGTAATAGCCCTAAAGAGGGAGAATAGAGGGCGTTCTAATCCCCTTATTGCCGATCTTCTCTATGAAGAAGCAGGGATTAAGATTAACCCCAATACAGTGCATAATATCCTCCTGGAGAAAGGGGAATATTCCCGCTGCTATTGTCGGAGACCTTCCCGCCGCTTTGAGATGGAAGCCTTTGGGCAGATGGCTCAAATGGATACCTCTTCGGGGTCCTGGCTTGAAGGTTACCGTCGTATCTATCTAGTGCTTATTATGGATGATTTCTCCAGGACCATCCTGGCAGCAAGATTTTTCGACTCTGATTCCACTTACAATAACATGCTGGTATTAAGGGAAGCTATAGAGAGATATGGTGTCTTTCCTATTCTCTATAGTGATAATGATTCCAAGTTCAAGCTAATCAGGCCTGCCTGTGGCAGACAGGTATGAAGGGAGTCGCTTCTTCACTTATAGACCTGTCTACCATAGGCAGGGAGGAAACCTTAGACGAGGAGGTTATCACTGAGATCCATCGGGCTCTTCTGGAGCTGGGGATCACTCTTATTACTCATCTCCCCGGCAATGCCAGGGCTAAAGGGAAGATAGAGAGGCTGTTCAGATTCATTCAGGAGCGCTTCATCTCGGAGCACACAGCGAGTAACCTGGATGAGCTCAACTCCCAACTTCAGAAGTGGATTAACTGGTATAACAACCATCATATCAACCGGGACACTGGATGTATCTCCCTCTCGCGGCGCATTCCATCGGCTTTGAGATCCCTAGATGGAGCTAACCTGGATGATATCTTCTGCATCAAGGAAGAGAGGAAGGTAGGCAAAGATAATAGCTTCAGCCTGGATGAGATTACCTATACCATCCCCAGGGAGCACAATATGGTGGCTTTCAAGGTGAGGCTTCATATCCATCCAGGGAAGAAGATCAGAGTATGGCATAAGGAGGAGTTCCTTTGCGAGCTACCTCATGTCAGGAAGGAGAAAGATAAGCGGCATATTATGTTCTTTGATCCTCGCCCCAGAGTATCATTCTAGCTTGTGGGCAAAAGGTATCATCTTAGCTTGTTGACAACAAAAAACTCGCTTAGTCTTAGTTCTTTCACAATATTATCACTTTCTTGGGGATTGCAAAATAAGTTTGATTTTAGCTAGGTGCCCTCCTTAGAAGTTTTAATCTTCCTCACAAGCTCAACCTCAAACCCCCAGTCCCTAAAGGTCTCCCCGCTGATGACCTTATCCCCTCTGAGCCGATGGATAACGCCTTCCCCTGAGGTATCGGTAGCCCCAAAGCCACTCTCAGTTAGCCTGGTTATCAGTTGGGAGTAGTCGCCTTTCAGGGCAACAATGTCCACTCTGGCATCCTTAGCCTCAGGATTATTGTCGAAAAACTTATATATACAGTCCCTAGAGGTATTCTGCTTAGCGTTCTTAGCCCTGGTGTTTTGGTGAAAGCTTCTTGAGCCGGATACCCGCTTCTGTCCAATGGGGAGGCTAGCTTGCGCCACAGCCTCGATTACCGACTCTATCTCCTCCCACGAGGGGTTAGTGATGGCATAATTATCAAATTCACTCTGGAGAGTATATATAGTTTTTTTCGACATCACTGCTGTCCCGAGCTAAAATCCACTCGGCATCCTCGCTCCTTAACCGCTTGTACTCGAAGGCTTTGTGCTTCCTCTTTATTTTGGCTAGTTTTCCCCCAATCTCTGCCTTGCTAAACCCTACAACTTTAACTATCGCTTTTACTGGCTCCTGCCTAACCTTAGCCTTAAGGATATTCATAAGCTTTATCTGGCACTGAGGGCAGCTCCACTGAAGGCAATAAGCCCTGCCTGTGTAGACAGGAACCCCATCGACTCTCATTACGGCTATAACATCCCTGCACTTCCATCTCTTCCTTCTCCAGTGTCTATTAACAGCCCATGTGGAGAAGTATTCCGGTATCCCCGGCTTGCCCATATCCCTCAGTTCTTCAGGGATGGGAACACAAAGGAGTTTCAGAAGCTGGGGATAGTGCCTCCCTCTCTGGTATGCCAGTCAATGAATACACCTTTGTCTAGGTTAACCTTGATATGCTCCTTGCTTTTGCTTGTAGGGTCGATGTGGCCGAAGATCGCCGGGCTTCCCTTTTCCCTCGCTTCTTTCGCTCCAGGGAGATGTGCTAGATAGGAAGTGCAAAATGTTATGTCGACTCAAATTAGCCTGTCAATTCAGATTTGACGATGAGGCAAGGTAAAAAGCACTTGAAGTCAAGGTTAACTAGTTTGGTGTCATTACCTCTTCTCAATTTTGAACTGGCACTTCCTGTCCCTTGCCATACTAGCTTCCAATGAACACTCAATGTCAAAGCCAAAGTGAGAGAATATCTCGTCTATGATTGCAAAGCAAGCCGATTTACATACCATGTTATTCGCTGCTTCCTCTCCATACTCTTTCCCTATAGCCTTGTAGACGCTACACTCATTGAGTCTATAGGAGAAGGCCTTCAGGCTATTTAAAAGGATCTACAGCCTTCTAAAGGGCTGAATGCTCAAATACGCTATTTCGATGTATCTCTGCGGGACGAAGGGAAACCTCATCTCACCTGTTTTTTCCTATAGCTTCCTTTATAACCTCATAAATTCTATCAGGCATTTCCTCCCCTCTTTCGATGCTCTTACGAGCCAGGTTTCTCCCGTACTTTTCCAAAGAGGCACCTTCAATAGCCTTTGGACCCGATGATCTCAATCCCTCCACGAAATTCAGGGGATCGAATTCCTCCGAGAGTTCTTTTATCATTTGCTGATCCAAATCTAATTCGTATTTCTCCATCTAAGCACCCGCCTTTACTGTCACTGCGCCAGTAGGGCATGCTTTAACGCAATCCATATAGACTGTGCATTTATCCCTGAAAACTGCTTGAACTTCATAATCCTCAGGGTCGGTTTCTTTAAAACGCTCAATTTTCGTAGGAGCAACTGCGAAAACAGCTTGTGGACAGATTTGAAGGCATTTTTTACATTCATAAGGAGTAGTGCACTTCTTCTTATCGATCTCAATTTGGGGCATCATCTTACCACTCCTCCGTTAGAGCTGGCAGCTTCTCACGATCGAGAAGGTTTATCGCATTCTGGAGGCAGGCATACGCACATACTCCACAGCCAAAGCAACGGGTCATATCAATGTTTGACTTCTTCACTGTAACTTCCATTTTTATGGCACCAAATTGACACCGTTGGGCACAACTACCACATCCTATACATTCATCATAGTCCACCTTTGCCACTTCATGTCCTTTAAACAAGTAGGGTTTCACATCGTAATCTATCCTCATCCTTATCGCGACACAGTCGGGATAATCGCAAAGACAGATACCCCTAATATAGGGAGTGCCAAAGCTCATTATGGTTATGACCATTCCTCGCTTATGCCAATGGTCAATGTGTTTTTTCGCCTCCCCGGTGGAGAGAAACTCTACCCCACTCTTATATCTCTCGGGCCATTCCTCCCAACGGAACATTCCGACGCCTAATCCCAAGCAAGAACGAGGTCGTTGCTCCCCATCTTCCAAGGTCGCTCGAATAGTTCTTCTATAGATGCAATCAATCCTGGCTATCGGCTGAGCTATCTCGGCCGTTTTTTGCATCCTCTTGTGATACCACCTGTCTCACTCCCGCTCTCTCTTTATACTTTGAGAGCTCCTCCTTCGCTTTTTCAAAAGCTTGGGGTTCGTCTTTTAAATCTACTAGGGGGCTTGAACCTATTGAATGGCCCTCGAATCTCGTCTAAAATCATCGGTTCCTTTTCTTTCCCCTTTTCTACTTTCATATAAAGAGGTCTAGCATAGTTCTTTGGATTTAGATACCACTGGTCACCTTCACCATATTTTTCACATAATTCGCACATAGCTTCCCTCCTTTAGGTCTACGATTATCTCGATAACGAAGACATTGTGCAACCATTCATGCCCTTGGGTCAAGACGGAGAAACAGAAAAATAACCCGTGGGAAAGATGAGAAACCAAAAACAGTCGTTGCCATCTCCGTAGGACCGGAGTGCTATTAACATAATATTTCGCACTTCACTTTATATCCTGAAGATATTTGAAGGCGGACATGGCAGCAGTGACACCATCCCCAACTGCACCGGCGATCTGGCGGGCTGAGTTCCTGCGGATACCGCCAGCAGCGAAAATACCAGGAGCTGAGGTAGCCATTGTTTCATCAGTAACGATATAGCTGGCATCATCTAGGTCTACAATATTGAAGAAGCGATGGCTATTGGGCATAAGCCCTATAGCAACAAAGACGCCAGCCACTTCCAAGATGGAACGTTGCTTTGTTTTTACATTGGTGAGCCTGAGCCCCTTCACTAGTTGCTCTCCCAGGATTTCTTCTACCACAGTGCTCCAGATGAACTCCAACTTGGGCTGGGCAAAGGCTCGTTGCTGGAGGACATGCCCCGCCCGAAGCTCATCTTGCCAATGTATTACATAGACCTTCCTGGCATGCCGACTCAGTTCCAGAGCATCAGTGATGGCAGTGTCACCTCCCCCTACCACTGTTACTTCTCGGTCGCGAAAGAGAAAACCATCACAGGTGGCGCAGTAGGAAACGCCATGGCCTGCCAGCTTTTCTTCACCAATAACTCCCAGCTTACGATACTCCGAGCCAGCTGCGATAATTATAGCTTGGCCTTCAAAACTCCCCTCGCTGGTGGAGGCGCTATAAGGTTGTCCTTGGGCAATACCTGTAACCTCAGCAGTTATAAACTCTAAACCATATTTGACTGTTTGTTGATGCATGAGCGAACCCAGCTCAGAGCCGGAGACACCCTCGGGAAACCCGGGGTAATTCTCTACCAATGTGGCATTCACTATTTGGCCTCCAAATATCCCACGCTCGATTAGCAAGCTCTTTAGCCCTGCCCGCGAGGTGTAGAGCCCAGCAGTAAGCCCGGCAGGACCGCCTCCGATGATGATTACTTCATATTTTGCCACTAACCACCTTTCTCCCATAATTTAAGTAAACACCGGAGTTTCGCCTGGATGTAACCTGTGCCACTTAGCAAGCAGTTCCTCGCGGCTTTCCACATGGTCTGAATCAAGCACAGCAGCATCCACGGGACATATTTGAGCACACTTAGGTGATTCGAAATTGCCCACGCATTCAGTGCACTTGTCAGAGTCGATTACATAAACCTCTTCCCCCTCTGAGATTGCTTCATTCTTGCACTCCTCCTCACAGGCCCCGCAACTGATACATTCCTCGGTGATTTTGTAAGCCATCTGCTAACCTCCTTAAATTTATTTGAGGCCGTTTAATTTTGCCTCAGATTCAAAACTAGATTTGCCCCATGTAGCTCTAGTAATCTTCACCTCCAAAATTTTCGTAGTGCGACCCTTTAGGGTCGTGCACGAGGCTAAAGCCTCGCACTACATTTTTAAACACCCTTTTTATTTACTGTTGCTTATGCTTAACCTTTCCAGCTCTCTTGCTCCATAGCCAAGAAAGCCAAGCGCTTTCCCTGATTCATTTCCGCTACTCTGACTTCGATTTTTGCACCTAGTTTCATCACTGTCTGGCACAAGCTATTCGTAAGATAATCCTTAACTGCAATAGGGATACCTAAGAAAGGAAGCACTAGGGTAAGCGTGACCTCGTTATTTTTCAGAGTTATATCCTTGACCATTCCCAGTTCAACTAAGGTGCGATTGATCTCCGGGTGCATCACCTGTCCTATTGCTTGATGTACATCTTCTTCCGAAATATTCCTAGCCATTATGCCTCCTCTGTTTGTGTTTCAAGGTAATCTATGCACCGGCTTGAATTGTCTCTTCAGAGCCTATCTAACCTTTGAGGCATGGTTACCTGATTATGGCGAGAATGTCGCTTTTCGAGAGGGTTAAATACTTTTTATCTTCAAACTCGATTTCGTCGCCGCCAAACTTAGCGTAAACTACAGTATCCCCTACTTTAATTTTCTCAGTAAGCTCCTCATCCGTTCCAACCTCCACAATCTTGCCTCTTCTTGGTTTCTCCTTGGCAGTATCAGGCAGGATTATACCTCCTTTGCTTTTGCTTTCCTCAACTTCTTCCGGTTCAATTAAGACCCGGTCTTCAAATGGCTTGATGTGCATCTTAAAAAACCCCCTTTCTTATTTGATGCCTAGTAATTTATCGATTTTCGCCTTATCAAAAACCGACAACGGGTCGGTTATTGATTAAGACAACAGGCACACCCATTATATTTCGGCGCTTGAGCTCTCTGGCTCCCTCAGGTCTTTTTCTACGTTTACCTCCTTGAACCTGAACCTTTTCTCCTTTAAATAGTCTTTAACTCTGTTACACCAGGGGTATGAAGCTCCTGTAAGAATTATGATCCTTGGCTGACTGGAAGCCGGCATAGATACCTCTTTATTGTTCTAAATGACCTGTAAATTTGATGATGATTTAAGCACATTTTCAATACCTCCTTCGCTATAGATCACCTTAGGTTGTTTCGGTTCCCTTCATCTCCTGATTTAGCCTCTGAGAGCAAGAAATCTAGAGCTTCTCCAATCTCCTCTGCTGCTTTGCCTCCGCCTAGCGGACCACCCTCGAAACAAGCCTCAAAAATCTCCGGTTGGTTGTGGATAGTTCCAATGACCCCAATGCCCCTCTTGCTCAGCTTCTCCCTCAACTTCAAAGCCATCCCCTCGGAGCTTACCTTATTGAGCACAATCCAGGTATTGCTTACCCCGCTCCTGGTAGCTAAGCTATTTACCCTTTCGGCAAGTGTTATAGATTCCAAAGAGGGCTCAACCACGATCAGCACATCGTCTATGCTGGTCTCCACGCCTCTGCCGAAATGCTCCACACCTGCCTCCATATCCACAATTGTTATCTCCTTATCCTTTAGGCGAAGCTTTTTCAAAAACTCCCGACTTAATACCCCCATAGGGCAGGCGCATCCCTCAAGAGCTTGAAGTATCTTACCTATGGCAACCAGTCGGATGCCATCCTTCTCAAGCACATGCTCAGAAGGGATATCCCTTAACCAGATCTCAGCTTGGGCTAAAACTTGCGGGTGGTTCATCTTTTGTTTTAAACTTCTCTTTCCGCCAACGAGTTCCATAAGTGGAACAGGTGCCCTGTCAAAGCCAAACATGCGGTAAAGTCCTGAGTTTGACTCATCGGAATCAACGACCAGCACTCGGTAGCCCCTGTCTCGAGCTCCATTTGCCAGCAAAGTGACTATGGTGCTTTTGCCGCTGCCACCCTTTCCACAAACCGAAATCTTCATCTATATCTCTTACGAGCTAGCCTTTATTCTTCGCCAAAGAGAGCCACCTTCCTAAATCCAGGTACCACTTCCTTAAGTTGATCCTCAAGTACCTCAGTCACTATCTCCTTAGTTGTTCGTGTCCTGTCCACATGGCAGGCTGAGGGGTTTGATAGTGGCCTATAATACAGTATCGTTACTATTCCCTGGCTGACATCTCTTAACTGGATATCGGCTCCTCCCAGGCTTGGCTTTACCCTGGCTAAGACGCTTTCTATTTCTTCCTTTATACCTTGTTCCATTCCAAGTTGCTGGCAACTCGCATTGTCACTTTGCTGCCTTAAGCAAGCGTAGGTGCCCCCTTAGGAAGAGTTCCTCCTCAAAGCTAGTAAATCCTTGGCTCGAGACCATTCCCTTCAGGTCGAGCCTGAGAAATTCCAAAGCAAGCTGGCACTCCCCACGGATAAATGCCTGGCGAAGGGGAAACCATAGCCTCTCCAGGTCGAACTCATTATAGTCTAGAATATAAAAGGCTCCCCCAGGCTTTAGGGCCTGGTAAGCATTACTGATAATTCCGACTTTCTGGTGATCCTCAAAGCCGTGCAAGACAAATGAAATGAATACCCTGTCGAACTCATCCTGATACGCCAGCGGTGCCTCAATTCGCTGCTCTCTAAACTCAACATTGGGATATGACTGGCAGCGTTTTCGAGACAAGTTCAGCATTTCCTTGCTGATGTCAAGCCCCAGGATTCTGCCCTCAGGGCCTATCTTTAGGGCTATGAAGCAGTCGTTCCTGCCTGTCCCCGAACCGAGGTCCAGAATAGATTGTCCAGGCTGAATATCCATCTTTTCAACGACCCTCTTAATCAAATGAGGATAATATCCTAACGAAATCACATTCATAAAAAGGTCGTAGTGGCGGACTCCTGTGGGCCCAACCTCTACTCTTGACCTTCGTGACGACAAAGCACACCCCGCCTCCTTCCATGTTTCTTTTTGTTTAATATCGATATCTGCTATGCAACTAGCTTACAGTATCCTAACGGCTTTCAGCGGGCAGGACTCAATACACTTGCAGCATTCCTGACAAAAGCCCGGAATGGGATAGGGTAAATCATATGGCTCTTCTTGCTTCCAAAGATTAGCGGGACACTCAAGAACAGCAGCGCAAACTCCTTTGTCGCACCTCTCCGGGTGGCACTTCTCATAGTCCACCGCAACCTTCAGTTTTGGCTCCAACATCTTTTCTTCCTGGCTAGAGCAATGCCTCCACCTTGGGCCGAATCGCACTTTCAGGAACGGCACCAAGACTGGAATCAATAAGCTGACCCTTGTTGAAAAACAGCAGCAACGGGATGCTCATAACCTGATATTCCATAGCCGTCTGAGGATTTTCATCCACGTTAAGCTTGCAGAACTTGAACTTTCCATTATATTCCTTCGATAGTTTCTCAGTTATCGGAGCAATCATAAAGCATGGCCCGCACCACGGGGCCCAAAAATCTACTACTACAGGTAAGTTAGATTTCAGAACCTCATCCTCAAAATTCCGATCTGTGATTTCCAGTACCATGGCACTCCACCTTTCATTCTTCCTTGCATTTCTGGCAATAACCCTCCAAGTACAGCTCGGCCCTGGTAACACAGAAGTCGTTTTTTTGTTGCACCTCTGCTACCAATTTGCGAATTAAGGGGCTTTCAAACTCGATCACTCGCCTACAGCCTCGACACACCAGATGCTGATGTTCTCCTAAGCGCTTCATCTCATAACTACAACGCACCTGACCCAGATGCCTTTCCTCTATCAAGCCTTGTTCCTTAAATAAGCGTAAACTACGGTAAACTGTAGCAAGGCTAATACTAGCGTCTTTCTCGGTAGCTCGGCGATACAGTTCCTTAGCATCTAAATGCGTTCCAGCTTCTCGTATAGTAGAAAGGAGAAGGCTTCGCTGTGGTGTAAGTGGGCGGATATTGCTGAGATTGTTGCGATTGATTCTCATTATCATAAGCAGCATAGCAGCATCTCTACACTCTGTCAAGTCGGGCCGACTAGACAGTATTTATTAATCCGCGCTTCTTTGAAACCATACACAATCTCATGCTACACTACTGGAAGTGAGCCAAGGGCATTCAAAGAAGTATTTGCCTTTAGGATTTGCATCTTTGGTTCTCCGACATTGGCTTTCAGGCGAGCGATGAATTCTGTTATCTACGGTCCAGTACCTTCGTGGCGCCTAGGTAGATCATTAGGTATAGACCTTCTCTGTGCGCCAGGCAAAACCTGCTCTTTCGACTGCGTCTATTGCCAATTGGGGAGAACTACCAACCCCACTATCGAGCGAGAGAAATTTGTTTCTATTGCTAGATTAGCCGAAGAACTGAAGGAAATAAGAGGCATCGCTGCTGATTATGTCACTTTCTCCGGGACAGGC
>Ga0210056_1001709_pt1 | contig 18959 bp, 25 predicted proteins | sample CryGeyCG2014_080_2_FD_183965 | JGI IMG/M metagenome (GOLD analysis project Ga0210056, IMG submission 183965) | Groundwater microbial communities from aquifer - Crystal Geyser CG07_land_8/20/14_0.80 (SPAdes) (version 2) | ecosystem: Environmental > Aquatic > Deep subsurface > Groundwater | place... | reverse complement strand
GAAAGGTAGCGAATACCTTTAGACGAGTGGTTATCGGAAAGCCGTGTGAGGGAAAACCTCACGCACGGTTTGATGAGGGGGCGGTGGAAACACAATTCGGCTGTGCGCCACTGCTCTACTCTACTAAATCTCCGACGGAGAAATCTGTGTAATCTTAAATAATCTGTGTAATCAGGTATAATCCATAATTATACCTGAAAATTATACCAGGAGGTAACTATGAGAGTATTCAAAGCTATAGGCATAGTTTTTTACGCAGTGGTAATTATTTTAGTCGGTATTATATTGATCGTCTTTGCTTTAAATCTCTTCCAGCCGCAGGCGATAAGCAGCATACTTAGCTATGTTGGAGGCAATATTAATTCTCGTATTGTCATAGGCCTCTCCGGTTTGCTTTTAATTCTAATTAGTTTTTCTTTTGCTCAGTTAATCCTCGGCAGTTTTCAACGGGAGAAGACGATTGCTTTTACCACTGCTTCAGGCGAGGTAACAATCGCTCTTTCCGCGGTTGAGGATTTAATCCGCAGGCTGGCGGGAATTATCCCGGAAATAAAGGAGCTGCGTCCGGATGTTGTCGCTACCAAGAAAGGCATTATTGCGGATTTAAGAGTTATTTTAAAGAAAGAGGCAAATATACCGGAACTGACCTCTCATTTGCAGGATATCATCAAATGCAAAATAGAGGAGGTGTTGGGGGTAGAGGAGCAAATTATGGTTAAGATCCATGTGCTTAAGATTGCCGCGATAGAGGAAAAAGATAAAAGAAGGAAAGAATTTGAAAAGGAAGAACCCCCAGCGCCATTTAGCGGATATGGGAAAATTTAACGAATTTTTTATCCTGCTTCGTAACCGCCACAAAATTCTCTTCGATAATTTTGTGGCACTCGCAGGATTTCGCTAAACAAAAACATAAGGAGCTCAAGATGAAAAGGATTGGCATACTTACCGGTGGCGGGGATTGCTCGGGATTGAACGCGGTTATTCGGGCAGTGGTAAGAAAAGGATTGCTCGATGGTTTCGAAATCGTAGGAATAAAAAACGGCTGGAAAGGTTTAGTGGAAAATGACACTATGTCTTTAAATATAAATACTGTCTCCGGTATACTTCCTAAGGGAGGCAGCATATTAGGGACCTCCAGGACTAACCCATATAAAAAAGAAGGCGAATTGCAAAAAGTTAAAGCAAATTTTAAAAAGATGGGTTTATATGCCTTAATAGCGGTAGGTGGAGAAGATACTCTGGGAGTAGCTTCAAAATTAGTTGATGATGGTATCTCTAACATAGTTGGCGTTCCTAAGACCATCGACAATGACCTTTCGGCTACAGATTATAGCTTTGGATTTGATAGCGCTTTAAATGTCGCTATGGAATGCATAGACCGCCTGCATACTACTGCCGAGAGCCACCATCGTGTTATTGTCGTTGAAGTAATGGGCAGGCATGCCGGCTGGATTGCCACGGAAGCGGGGATTGCCGGAGGCGCTGATGTTATTCTGATTCCCGAGATACCTATTGACATTGAAGAGGTCTGCAGCGTAATCCAAAAGAGGCATAGCCGCGGTAAAACCTTTAGTATTGTGGTAGTAGCTGAAGGCGCTAAGGTTAAGGGAAGCGGGATGGTCTTGCAGGAACAAAAGCTCGATGCCTTTGGCCATGTTCATTTGGGTGGTATAGGCGAAGCCTTAGCCGGCGAGATTGAGAAGAAGACAGGTTACGAAACAAGGGTTAGTGTATTGGGCCACATACAAAGAGGCGGTTCTCCTACGGCATTTGACCGGGTCCTGGGCACAAGGTTAGGGGTAAAGGCAGTAGAGTTGGTTAGAACCAAGAAGTTTGGCAGGATGGCGGCGCTTCAGGGGATAAAGATAGTGGATGTTTCTTTAAAAGAAGCAGTCCGGGAATTAAGGACCGTGGATATGGAACTTTATGGCATTGCCAAGATTTTCTTTGGCTAGGGGGATAATAGGTCCTTGCGCTTCGCGCAAGGATTTCGCTGGACCAAAACATAAGGTGCTCGTGATCCTGCTTCGTAACCGCCACAAAATTCTCTTCGATCCCCTTCGAGGACTTCGTAATTTTGTGGCACTCGCAGGATTTCGCTAGACAAAAACTTTAGGTGCTCAAAATGCGCGAGATGATTCAGGAGATTATTTTAGAAAATATTCGGGTAAAAGAGGAGCTTCTAAAGAATAATGTAGGCCAAATTCTTGAAATATCCGAAAAGATAATCGCATCTTTTAAGAAGGGCGGTAAATTGATTATTTTTGGCAATGGCGGTTCAGCCGGCGATGCGCAGCATATTGCCGCGGAGCTGGTAGGAAGATTCAAAAAGGACCGCCCGGCATTGCCCGCCATAGCCCTAACCACTAATACCTCAATAATTACTGCTTTGGCTAATGATTTTGGTTACGATATTATTTTTGCGCGCCAGATTGAGGCATTGGCAGGTAAAAATGATGTGGCCTTAGGTATATCTACTAGCGGCAAGTCCAGGAATGTAGCCTTAGGACTAAAACAGGCAAAGAAGATGGGATTAGTGACTGCGGTATTAAGCGGTGGAGATGGGGGAGATATAGCAAAGTTAGCGGATATATCATTGATTGTTCCTTCATCAGTAACCGCGCGAATACAGGAAAGCCATATCTTAATAGGGCATATTATATGCGAACTCATCGAAGAAGCCAACGTCTCCTGAAAGAAAAAATAAAATCCTTAACCTTGCTCAAGAAATTATTATTCCGGCTTAAGCGGCAAGGTAAAAAAGTGGTTTTCACTAATGGTTGTTTTGATATCTTACATTGCGGCCACGCCAAATATCTTGAGGCGGCTAAAAGGAAAGGAGATATTTTGGTTGTAGCAATAAATAGCGATGCTTCGGTAAAGAGGATAAAGGCTAAGACGCGCCCTATTGTAGGAGAAAGAAATCGCTTAAGTTTAGTAGCTGCCTTAGAAAGCGTTGATTTTGTAATCATGTTTAAAGAAGATACGCCCTTAAAGGTGATAAAAGAGATCCGTCCTGATATTCTCGTTAAGGGCGCTGATTGGACGAAGGACGAAATTGTAGGCGGTAATTTTGTAAATAGCTACGGCGGTAAGGTCAAAACCATAAAATTGACTAAGGGCCTCTCTACAACTAACCTTATTAAGAAAATTGTTAAGACAAACTAAACAGGATAGCATTAACCGGATTATTGATGCAAATATTAACCGCGCCAAAGAGGGTTTACGTGTCTGCGAGGAAATAGTTAGGTTTACACTTAATAACCGCCAGCTTACATCGGAGTTTAAGAGGGTAAGGCATAAAATAACCCTGCTTGTAGAATCTTTAGTTTCCCGGGATAAACTTCTTAAAGAGAGGATTAGCTTTAAGGACGTGGGTAGAGGTATTAATGCCGGCGAATTAAGAAGGGAAGGCCTCGGGGGTATTTTTTCTGCTAATATACAACGGGCCAAAGAATCCGTCCGGGTTTTAGAAGAATTCAGCAAACTTATTAACATAAAGGCCGCTCTTGGTTTTAAGTCTATTAGATATAAAATATATGAAATTGAAAAGAAAGTTTTTATCAGAAAATTAAGATGACTCAGCTTGAATACGCTAAGAAGAATAAGATAACCCCTTTAGTGAAGAGGATTGCCCAACAAGAAGGGGTAGATGCTCGGGGGCTATTAAAAAATATTAAAGCCGGCCGGGTAGTAGTGCTTAAAAATAATCGCCACAACCTTAAAAAACCTTGCGCTGTAGGATATGGTTTACGGACTAAGGTCAATGCCAATATCGGGACTTCTACGGATAAATCCGGGATTAAAGACGAATTAAGGAAACTGACAACCGCGATAAAATACGGGGCGGATGCGGTTATGGATTTAAGTGTAGGTGGAAATTTAAAAACCATGCGTTTAGAGGCCCTTAAAAAATCAACTATCCCACTAGGGACTGTGCCGGTATATGAACTGGCGGTCAATGCCCAACGAAAGAATAAAAATTTCTTAAGCTTTACTGATTCGGATATGTTGGATATCCTGGATGCCCAAGGCCGAGAGGGTGTAGATTTTTTCACTCTCCATGCCGGAGTAACTAAGAAAAGCATGGTTAGTTTAAGGAATAGTAAAAGAATCTTAAATATTGTCTCAAGGGGCGGCGCGATAATAGCAAACTGGATGAACCTGTATGGAAAAGAAAATCCTTTTTTTGAGCATTTTGATGAGATATTGGATATCGCCTATAAATATGATGTAGTTTTAAGCTTAGGGGATGGTATGCGCCCTGGGTCAATATTGGATGCCAATGATGAGGCGCAGTTTTCTGAACTTAAGATATTAGGCGGATTGGCGTTGCGCGCTAAGAAGAGAAACGTTCAGGTAATGATTGAAGGCCCTGGGCATGTGCCTTTAGATAAAATCAAAGAGAATATAATTTTAGAAAAGAAGCTTTGCCACAATGCGCCGTTTTATGTATTGGGGCCTTTAGTCACGGATATCGCCAGCGGTTATGACCATATTAATGCTTCTATAGGGGGGGCATTAGCTGCCAGTTTTGGCGCGGATTTCCTTTGTTACGTTACCCCGGCTGAGCATTTAAGGCATCCTTCCTTAGAAGATGTAAGGGATGGGGTTGTTGCCTCTAAGATTTCCGCGCACTCGGCGGATATAGTAAAAAGAAATAAGCAGGCGATTGAGTGGGATAGACAGATGTCTTTAGCCAGGAAGAAGCGTGATTGGGTAAGGCAGATAAGGCTATCCATCGATCCGGATAAGGCGGGGGAATACAGAAAATCATCCCAGCCAACCGATAGCGGCGTATGCACTATGTGCGGAAAATATTGTTCTATTAAGCTTATGGAAGAATGCCTGCGGGTGTAATTTCCCGACGCCCCGACCGAGTGTAAATGATGCCGACGTTCAAAAAGAAGTCGGCATTCCGACCGAACGAAAGTGAGCGTCGGAAGCGTCGGGGGTCGGGATCCCGACTGAATCCGACTTTACGTCGGATGAACGTCGGGACATCGGTAGATCGGATTTGAAAAGAATGCGAGTGTAGTTCAGTGGCAGAACACTAGCTTCCCAAGCTAGATATAGGGGTTCGATTCCCCTCACTCGCTCCAGTTTTTGGTTGCTTGCCCGCCAAAGCTTCAGTGGCGGGTGTTTCCGGAAGATTTGACAGGCCAGAAGGCCGTGGTTTGGCTGTAATGCTCCCTATTAGTCAAGGGGCGGTAAGGTTTTCTTAGTATTAATTAGTAGGTGTGCTGCGCTCTTGATTTAAAAAATGTGTTAGACTTTAGTAGTTTTTACGTTTATTATAGTAGAAACAAACGAAAAAGTGGACATAAACGTATATGCTTAACAACAAAAGATTTATAACCTATAACCTATATGCTATATGCTATATGCTATTCCTGTCCGGATGTGCTACTTCTCTTTATGTAAAGCCGATTACTCCACAATCTATTGCCTTACCCGGCATATACCATACGGTGGGGAGAGGCGAGACTCTATGGAGAATATCAAAGATGTATGGTATAGGCCTAGAGGAATTAACACAGGTTAATCGAATTTCCGATAATACAACCATAGAAATAGGGCAGCGGATATTTATACCTAATTATTTTAAACCTCAGGTTCCGGTTGTAACGTATAGCGACACAGAAGATTTTGTCTGGCCTATAAGAGGCAGGATAGTGGGTTCTTTTGGCCAGACGATTAATAATATGCTTAATAAAGGAATAAATATAGCGCCAAATGGCTCAAAAGATATAGTGGCATCTAAGTCAGGGAGAGTTGTTTTTTTGAAAAATAATTTTGCCGGGTTAGGTAAGACGATAATCATTGATCACGGAGATGGTTTTTTTACAGTTTATTCTCTAAGCTCAGAGGTTTTTGTTAAACCCGGCGATAATATAAAAAAAGGCACCGTTATCGCAAGGTTAGGTTCTTTAAACGCAGGCAAAAATAACTATCTGCATTTTGAATTAAGAAAAAGGCATATACCTCAAAACCCGATGTTTTACCTGCCCCGTTAGAAACACCATGCAGATAAGCGTTAATACAATAGTTTCTAACGGGGTAAAAGGAGATTTGTAACAGGATGAATAAAAGCGTATTTTTTGACCGTAAAACTTATTTAGATATATTACAAAAGCGTGTCAGCGGCTTAAAAGACGATTACCGTCAGAATATCGCTATAATCGGAGACGAGCTGTTAGGCAAGACTTCAATTATTTTTAAATTTATGGATAGTTTCTATGATAACCATATCATTCTAATTTTTATAGATACACGCCCTGAATCCATAAATTCATTCTCTAAAAGGTTTATAGGAGTATTGCTCTACAATTTCTTAAGCAATAGCGGTATTTTCCTAAAAGAAGATTTAGAATTCCTTATCCATAAATCCACGAGTTATATTCCCCAAACAACAGAAAAGATACGTCTAATTTTAACGAATTTAAACAAAGGAAGGACGACTGGTGTTTTTACCGATTTAATGTCGCTGTGCGAAACCATCCATTTAGAAACAGGGAAATATTGCGTGGTGATATTTGATGAATTTCAGAACCTGGAAGCCTTAGGGTTTAAAAATCTTTACCGCGAGTGGTCAAGGCTTTTGATAGCCGATAAAAATACTATGTATATAATCATCAGCTCCATGAAATTTAAGGCTAAGGCAGTCCTTTCTAAGGATCTTTCCCTATTATTCGGCAATTTTGAGGTTATCACGGTTGAGCCTTTTGATATAAAAACTAGCGGCGAATATTTAAGAGCCAGATTGCAGGGTGTAAATATTGCCGCTCCTTTAAGGGATTTTATTGTGCACTTTACCGGCGGATATCCGATGTATCTGGAGGCAATTTCAGAATCTCTAGTGAAAAATAAGGATAGCGCCTTGGCAGAACTTTTGGAGGGTATTTTATTTAATGCCTCAGGCGCGCTTAACCAGAGGTTTTCTAATTATATAAAACGTTTTAGCGGCCTTCGTTCGGTAAACCCTGTTAGAAACACCATGCAAATAAGTGCTAACACAATAGTTTCTAATGGGGTAAACGATTATATTGCTATACTTTATTTGATATCTAGCGGAACAAATAAGATTAAAGATATAGCCCATATATTACATAAAAAGAAAGGCGAGTTAGCGCTTAAGATTAACTATCTTTTGGAGTTTGATGTCATAACCCGAAACGTTGACTTTCTAAAGATAAATGACAGGGTATTTAGCTTTTGGATGAAATTTGTCTATCAGGAAAAGCTTCGATCTTTAACCTTTGATAATAGAATTCAGAAAGCAAAATTCCGCGATTGCATAGAGGCTATGATTCAGGAGTTTATCGTTACTTCCCAGAAACCCTTGATCGAGAGAATGAATGAACTATTCAGGCTTTTTGAGAACGAAATGCTGCAGATTGAAAAAAAGAAAATCAGGCTTAACCATTTCCGCGAGATAAAGCCATTGGAATTCAAGAGCCAGATGCTTAAAAACGGTTTAATCGGCAGGTCCAATGAGAGCTTGTGGATTATCGCGGTTAAATCCGGGTTACTTACCGAAGAAGATATAGTTGAGTTTTCAAAAGAATGCAGGAAATACCATCATAAACTCCAGCGTAAGATTATTGTAACCTTAAAAGATATAGATACGAATACAAGGTTAAGGGCCCTGGAGGAAAAGATCTGGACTTGGGATATAAATAGCCTTAATCAAATCCTAGACCTTTATTCAATGCCGCGGGTGATTGCGTGAGCCCCGCACCTTCTTTAAATTCAAAAGTATTTAAAATACATACTTGCTATTTTCTAAATACACAGAATTTAGAATCAATAAGAAATTTGAATATGGCAAAAATCTTGAATAGAAGAGAAGGTGCGGGGTGAGAATAGTAGTAATTTCTGATACGCACCTTTTAGAAGGTTCAGTTAAATTACCGGACAAATTGCTCGAAGATATAAAAAATTCTGATATGCTAATTCACGCTGGGGATTTTATCGAACTTAAGGTATTTGAAGGGCTGAAGGCAATTGCCAAAGACATCAAGGCGGTCTGGGGTAATATGGATTGCGAAGATTTAAAGAAGAAGCTTCCGGAAAAAGAGGTCTTCAAAGCAGGCAAATATAAAGTCGGGGTTATGCACGGCTCCGGTGCTTCTGGCGATATGGTGCAAGGACTTAGCGCGGTTTTTAAGAATGACGATCTGGATTTAGTTGTTTTTGGCCATTCTCACAGCGCTTTTAATAAGAAGAGAGGGGCAATCCTATTTTTTAATCCAGGCAGCCCAACTGACCGGGTATTTTCAAAGTATAATTCTTACGGGATAATCGAGATTGAAGATAAGATAAAGGCAAGGATAGTAAGACTTTAAACGATGCTTAATCAGAAACAGATTAGAGAGTTTGAGAATCTTATTCTTGCTCCCTATGCTATGAAAAGCGAGGAGAGTAAGGGTAGGGCCTATCCGGAGAAGGAGCATCCCTATAGGTCTAATTACCAAAGGGATCGCGACCGTATTATACATTCCGCGGCATTTAGGAGGCTTGAATATAAAACTCAGGTTTTCGTCAATCACGAAGGCGATTATTACCGCACCAGGCTTACCCATACAATGGAGGTAGCGCAGATTGCCAGAACTATTGCCTCTGCTTTGCGTTTAAATGTTGACCTTACTGAGGCGATAGCGTTAGCTCATGATTTGGGGCATACCGCATTTGGCCATTCCGGAGAAGAGGCCTTAAATGAACTTATGTCTAAATGCGGAGGTTTTAATCATAACCTTCAGGGGCTAAGGGTTGTAGATTATTTAGAGGAGAGATACCCGGATTTCCCAGGGCTCAATCTCACCTGGGAGGTAAGAGAGGGGATAGTAAAGCATTCTACGGCATTTGATACTAGAGCCAAGGTCAAGGAATTTTCTAAGGACGGTGCGCCGACTTTAGAAACGCAGATAGTTGATATCGCAGATGAAATAGCTTATGATAATCATGACTTAGATGATGGCCTTACAGCCGGATTAATTAAAGAATCGGATTTAACCAGCCTTTTAATATGGGAGGATATAAATCAAGACATCTACCGTAAGTACTCTAATATATCAGCTCAAAAGAAGAAGTATCTCATTATCCGTTCACTAATAAATTTACAGGTTACTGATTTAATCCGCCAGACAGAAAATAATGTATGTTCTTTGAAACTTAAGTCTTACAAAGATGCTAAGAAATTAGATAAAAAAATAGTTACTTTTAGCGATAATATGTTAAAATTAAGGAAACCCTTAAGGTCATTCTTATTGGAGAGGCTTTATCATCATTATCGTGTGATGCGCATGAGTATAAAGGCTAAACGCTTTATTTCTGAGTTGTTCAAGGCCTATATAGATAATCCTTTGCAGCTGCCAAACGAAGTCCAAAATAAAATACCTGATGACGGAGTTAAGCGGACAGTATGCGATTATATAGCGGGAATGACGGATAGGTATGCCTTAGATGAATACAAAAAATTATTTACCCCCTACGAAAAGGTATAGGCAATTAATTTCCTCCATTCATAGTATCTACAGGCTGCTAAATTCAACCTATGATTTAAAGGATTTAGTCAGCCGGTTGACTAAGCTTGTTGCCCAGATACTTAACGCCGACTATTGCCGGATAATTATGATAGACCCTGCCAAAAAATATTCTGTTTTAAAATGTTTTGTAAGCGGCAGGAAAAGGTTTATCTCGGATAAAAAGGCAAGAATTACCAACAGAATAGAAAATAGAATATTGAGAACAAGTTCTGTAATCAGGCAGGGTAATCTCTTGGCCGCGCCCTTAATCTCTGATGACCTAATAGGAGTTATAACAATAAGACGCGCTAAAGGTGACTCGCCGTTTGAAAGATTTGATCAGGATATCCTAATGACTTTAGTAGAGCAATCAATTATAGGAATAAAAAATCTCCAGCTTTCCGAAGAGCAGCAGAAAATAGTCTTGGGAAGCATTAAGGCATTGGTGACCCTATTGGATACGCGCGTACCTCAGGAATATACCCATTCGCCTTATTTTAGCCGTTTAGTGGAAGCTATAGGACGCCAGATGCATCTTGAAGGAAAACAAATCCAAAGCTTAAAATACGCAAGCCTTTTGCATGATACGGGAAAGGTAGATATACCCATGGAGATACTTACTAAGACTACCAAGCTTACGCGGGGGGAGTATAACATTATTAAAAAGCATCCTATGAAAGGAGCGCAGATATTGCGCCCGCTGCAGATTCTTAAGCCGGTTATACCGATTATTATGCATCACCATGAAAGATATGATGGGATGGGTTATCCTTCAAGGCTTAAAAAAGGCCAGATTCCTCAAGGGGCGCGGATTATGGCGGCTGCCGATGCTTTTGAGGCTATGGTTTATGGCCGGCCATATCGGGAGAGAAAAGATATCGATGCGGCGATAAAAGAGATAAAAAAGAAAAGCGGCACTCAGTTTGACCCTAAGGTTGTTGAGGCTTTCCTAAAAATTATAAAAAAAATCAATACTAAAATCTACCTGAAGTAGGCAATAAAATATTTATGGAAAAACAGGCTAGTCATCAATTAGAGCTATTCTTGCAATCGCAAGATAATCCTGAGTTATCAATTAAACATTCTGAGAAGAATTCTTTTGCTGCGCGTATCTGGGGATATGAAAAAACAATACTTATTATTATTGCCCTATTAATTACAGGCATAATATCATTTTCTTTGGGCGTAGAGAAAGGCAAGCGTATGTCAGTGAACCCCGTTAGAAACACCACGCAGACAAGTCTTAACACGATAGCTTCTAACGGGGTGAATCAACCGGCCTTAGCTAATCTTAAAGGAAAATCGCCAGTAGGCCACCCCGCCATAGGCGGAGCGATAGCCAAACCCACAAACCAGAAGGCAGTGGTTTGGCCTCCGATAGCCAAACCCACAAACCAGAAGGCAGTGGTTTGGCCTCCGATAGCCAAACCCATCAAGAAAGTTGAGCCACCCAAGCAGCCGCCGGTAGTGTTAACACAACAGGGCCCATACACCATTCAGGTGGCAAGTTTTAAAACTAATCTTTATGCGCAAAAAGAGGCAGAGTTACTTAAGCAGAGAGGATTTAAGGCCTTGACTTTAAAGAGAGGGAAGTATATTATTCTATGCGTGGGAAATTTCCCTAATAAAGAAACAGCGCGGCCTTTATTATCAGAATTAAGTAAATATTACAAAAGCTGCTATATAAGGAGGTTGTAAAAATGTCTATGCATCCATCGTTAGCGATGTCCGGAAAAGATGAGAAACAAAGATCAATTTTAAAACGCACTGAGCGTATTAGGCAGATGATGGAAAAAGGCGATTGGAAAGAGGGAGATAAGGTATATGGTTTACCGAAGTTAAAGACGGTAAGGATAAAGATCAAGAAAGAGAAGGTTGAGAAAGCAGCAGAGACTGCCACAACCGCAGGCACTGCCGCCGCGGCCCCTAAAGAACAGGCAGCAGGAGCCAAGGCAGCTCCAAAAACTTAGAGGATAGAAAAAGTTTATGCATTTACGATTATCGATTAGTGTATTATTGGCAGTAATTTTTATATTTTTGCTATCTTTGAGTATATCCGCAGCTTGGGAGAATGCGCCATTTTTAGGCGAGATTAATACTAATAATATTAATCTGCGTAGCGACGCGACTATTGGCTCTAAGGTAATCTGCACTCTGGATAAAGGTGAACAGGTAGAGGTAGTCTCAGAGGCTTATGAATGGTATAAGCCTCACCTCCCTGCTCATATTTCTGTATATTTAAAGGGAAGCCTTGCTGATTGCATAAAATATAAAGAGAGTGTTGAAGGTAATAAGGAGGAGGTTTGCTTAAGTGCTAAGGTTTTAAGGGATAGGGTCAATGTAAGGGTTTCTCCGGATGAATCTTCTGCGATAGTAGGCATTGCGAACAAAAACGAAATAGTCAATGTAAGGGGAGAGACAGGGGGCTGGTATAAAATCGAGCCTATTCAAAACAGTTTCGGCTGGGTAAATAAAAAGTTTGTGAACAAAGTTGAAAAGGCAGTATCTGTCAATAAAAACGAAGATAAAAAAGAAAGCTTAAATTCAAATGAGAACATTGTATTAAAAGGGATAGTGAATCCTTATGGTATAGTATTCAGGCGTATTGCCACGCATAAGCTTATTACCGCGGATAATAAGGTATTTTTGCTTAAGGGCAATAAGGCCGCTCTTGACGCGTTAAATCGTAACAAAGTAAAAGTCATCGGCAAGATAATCAGCCCTCCAAAAGCAAAATATCCGCTAGTGGAAGTAATAATAATTGAGGCAGAAAATTGAACTTGGCCGCTATGTTAGTATCCTTTGCCGCATCTTTTTGTTTACTTATTCTGGCTATGAGCGTGCATGAATTCGCGCATGGCTGGACAGCTTACAAGTTGGGCGATGAAACCGCTAAGAATTCGGGAAGGCTTACCTTAAATCCCTTAGCGCATATAGATGTTTTTTGGACATTGATACTGCCGTTGGTTCTTTTTATCAGTTCCTCCGGAAGGTTTGTTTTTGGGGCGGCTAAACCGGTGCCCATAAATTACTGGGCGCTTCGTAATCCTAAAAGAGATATTATTCTTATCGGAGCAAGCGGGCCTGCGGCAAATTTTATTTTCGCGGGTTTATTAAGTATTGCCATCAGGATATTCCCCATCTCCGGGTTGTTGGCAGCGGCCATATTAAACCTTATAGTTATAAATGTTGTCTTGGGAGTCTTTAATCTTATTCCTATACCTCCGTTAGACGGCTCGCGTATATTAATGGGCTTACTCCCTGAACCTCTGGCATCCCACTATGCCTCTATTGAGCCCTATGCATTTATTTTGCTGGTAGTGCTTATATCATTTGGCGGTTTTAATTGGATAGTTTGGCCAGTGGTAGATTTTATACTCAAGGCCTTAAAGGTTAATTAAATAAATGTACACTTTAAAGTTGAATTTGAAAGCACGTTCCTATAATATAATTATCGGATCAGGGATCATTTCTGCCTTAGGCAAATATCTTTCCCGCCTTAATTTTGCCAAAGACGCTTATATTATCACTAATCGCCTTATAAAAAGGCATTATGGCCGGGCCCTGACCGATAGCCTCGCTAATTATGGTTTTAATTATAAGTTTAAAATTATTCCTGATACTGAAAAAAGCAAAGATATTAAGATCGCGGCGCTTGTGATTAATGATTTGGCAAAGTTTGCTTTAAAGAAACGCCCGTTTATTATTGCCTTAGGCGGAGGGGTAGTCGGCGACTTAAGTGGTTTTGTGGCCTCTATTTACAAAAGGGGTATACCTTATATACAGGTTCCGACTACTTTGTTGGCGCAGGTAGATTCAAGCATAGGAGGAAAAACAGCCATAGATTTAAGCGAAGGCAAAAATCTTGTCGGTGCATTTTATCAGCCGGGTTTGGTTCTTAGCGATATTGCCCTGCTTAAGACTTTAAATAGGAGGCAGTTATCTAACGGACTGGCAGAAGCAATAAAATATGGGGTTATCAAAGACCGGGGGTTATTTGTTTATCTTGAGAAAAAGTACAAAAATATAATTAAGCGGGAAGAAGGCGCGCTTGAATATATAGTTACTGCTTGCGCAAAGATAAAGGCAGGTATTGTTTCTTTAGATGAAAGAGAGGAGAAGGGGTTACGCACGGCATTAAATTTCGGGCATACTATAGGCCATGCTATTGAAGCAGCCTCAGGTTTTAATAAATATAATCATGGTGAAGCTGTGGCTTTAGGGATGTTGGTAGCTTCGGAGATAAGCGTTAAGTTAAATCTTATTCAGGATTCCCTGCTTAAAAGGATAGAGTCTTTAATCGGTAATGCCGGGCTGCCGGTTAGAATACTTGAGCGGCCGCGAAAGTATAGGATTTTTGTTGAGGGCATATTAAGCAAGTATTACCAGGATAAGAAATTTATCGGTTCAAAAAATAGGTTTGTCCTGCTTTCGGGGTTAGGCAGGACAAAAATAGTTAAGGCAATACCTTTAAGAATAATACGTTGGGCGATAGAAAAAAGATTCTAAAGATTACCGCGAAGAATTAATAAGAGTGATTATCCTGCCTTCAAATTCCAAATCAACCTTTTCTAAATTTATTTCCTTTATCGTTGCTCCTTCGATTTTATCTCCGGTATAGAGTATGCGGTTGTTGATTAAGGCGTATCCTTTATCTTTTTGAAAAAACACTCCGTTTAGGATTAAAGATGGGTCAGAGATTACCCTATTAGAAACTGTTGTGTTAGTATTTATCTGCGTGGTGTTTCTAACAGGGCTTATGGGTTTTTCTTCTTGGGGTAAGTTAGCTAAAGGAGCGGGAGGTTCTTTTTTTGTTTGAGTAATTACTGTAGGATTAGGATAAGACACAAGTTTTATCTTAGGGCGTATTAACGTATTAAAAGCTATATTTCCGGCAAATAAGCCAAATGAAATTATCAATATATATAGAAGAATAGGGTTTTTATTTATCCTGTTAGAAACTGTTGTGTTAGCACTTACCTGCGTGGTGTTTCTAACGGGGTTTACCCCATTAGAAATTTTGCTATTTTGTTTAGCATCCATGGTATTTCTAACGGGGTTTACCCCATTAGAAATTTTGCTATTTTGTTTAGCATCCATGGTATTTCTAACGGGGTTTACCGATTTTTCAATTTTTTTTAGGGCGTCATAAATTATACTCAAAGTTAACCTCCTGCGAAATTCTTCGCTGTTTCATTGCTCAGTTAATTCTTCAAGGCATTTATTAATTATATTCTGGTCTATCCTTCTGGTTTCTGCAACAAAACCTGCCAACAAAGCGCGGTCGCAAATCATATTAATCAAGCGCGGGATGCCTGATGAGAAACCGGCAATCGCCTCAATAACCTCTTTACTAAATCCTATTCCACCTCTTAATCCTGCTACATTAAGCCTATGTTCTATATAATTAACTATCTCCTCATGTTCAAGGGGTAAGATATGGTACCTAACCATTATGCGCTGCCTAAGCTGCCTTAATTCATAAAGGTCAAGCCGCGTATTTAGCTCAGGTTGGCCTACTAAGATTATCTGCAGGAGTTTTTCTTTTTCCGTCTCTAAATTAGAAAGAAGCCGGATCTGCTCAAGTAGATTTGGCTTTAAATTTTGCGCTTCGTCAATAATCAAAACTACGTTATTGCCGCTTCCGGATTCATTAAGAAGAAAACCATCTAGTTGCCGCACTAATCCTAACTTTGTTTTATTAGGTGAGCTTATCCCAAAGTCTCTTATTATGACTTCTAATAGCTGCACTTCCAAGAAGTGAGGATTAAGTATTAAGGCAGTCTTGACGTTTTTGCCCAATTCGTTTAAGAAAAAACGGCAGAGGGTAGTTTTTCCCGTGCCTATCTCGCCGGTTAATACAATAATTCCCTTCCTCTGGGATACTCCGTAATGAAGGTGAGCGAGTGCCTCCTTATGTTTATTGCTTAAAAAGAAGAAGGCAGGATCGGAGGTAACATTAAACGGCCGTTCTTTTAACCCAAAGAATTTACAATACATTTTTCCTTTCCTAAAAATTATTATAACAAAAAAAGCAAAAAAGTGTAAAGTATTTGACAGATGGATAAATATATGTTATTATTCTTCTATTAATGGGAAGTAAACCCTGTTAGAAATACCCTGGATGCTAAACAAAACAACAAAATTTCTAATGGGGTAAACCCCGTTAGAAACACCACGCAGATAAGTGCTAATACAATAGTTTCTAATGGGGTAAAGCCACGGCTTCCTTTCAGTAGAAAGGGGAGCATTCACTTTGGGAAAAGAGGAAAAACGTCGTTTTGGGCGCGTTAATTTACATGCGCCGGTGCGTTATCAGATAAGAGGCGTATCCGAATTTGATAATACTGTTTCTGAAGATATTAGCGTTGGGGGAGTGGCTTTTAATGGGTTTAAGTTTATCCCGCCGGCCACGCCGCTTATGCTGGAGATAAACTTACTTTCAAAGGTGTTACACCCCATAGGCAGGGTTTCTTGGTGCCAGCCGTTGTCGCACTCAAACCGAAACAGGTTAGGCGTAGAGTTCCTGGAGCTGGAGTCTTCTGAGAAAAGGTATTTGTCAGATTATATTAATATGCAAACAGGGCAATTGTAAAAAAGGGAAGGCTTAAAAAAGATATGGCTCAAGAACAAACACATACCCCTGTCAAGGGTGGTGGTAATCCAATCCAAGAGAAACAGACTAATTGCTTAGCCTGCAATAAACCCATAAAAAAAATAAGGCGTTATTACCGTGATGGGAAGTTTTATTGCACCAAGAGATGCTGGAAGAATTATTTGGAGAAAAATAAGGCAGAGGCAAAATGATGAGAGCAGCTCAAGAAAGAAGAATCCACCCGCGCGTAAACCAAGAGTTACCTTTTAAGGTAAATGCTAATGGTTATGGTTTCTCAACTAATACCCAAAATATAAGTTGCGTGGGCGCTTATTGTAGAATCAAGAAGTATATGCCGCCTTTTACTAAAGTTATGGTGAGGCTTACGCTGCCTATAAAGAGCGGAGAGGGTGACAAGAATTATACCATTGATTGCGCAGGGGTAATCGTAAGGACAGAAGATGAGAGCAAGGGAGGTTTTAATATAGCCATATTTTTTAATGCCATTAAAGACGAGCAGCGTAAGAAGATATCAAAATACATTAATCAGTTTATTCCTCGAAGGTCTCCCGCGTTAAATCCCATTTCTTGATATGGGTAAACGAATCCACGTTAAACCAGTCAAGCTTACTATCGGTTTTATTTTTAAAGAAGAAATAAATTTTAAGAAAGCAAAACGCGTTCTGATCCGAAAATTCGGGAAGATTGATTTTGAAAGCGAAGCTATCCGCTTTAATTTCACGGATTATTACGAGCCAGAATTTGGCGGCGGTTTAAAGAGGGCATTTGTAAGTTTTCGGAAGTTAATCCACCCTCGGCATCTTTCCCGAATTAAAGTGATAACTAATGAAATTGAAAGAAAGTTATCTTTAAAAAATAAGCGCGTGATTAATATTGACCCGGGTTATTTGGATTTAGCCAAGTTAATTTTGGCTTCCACTAAGGATTATGCGCACCGGATATATTTGGATAAAGGTATCTTTGCCGAGGTCACCTTGGCTTTTAAGGGTAATTCATTTCGGGCTCAGGAATGGACATACCCTGATTACAGGACAGAAGATTATATAAGCATATTCAATAAAATAAGAGGGATATATTCCGATAACTTATGCCAGCTTACCCTTCATACTTAGAATCTTACCAAAACGGATATCTGGATAATGCAGTTAATGAACTTTATGGCAGGCTTAAGTCTTGTTCAATATGCCCGCGTAGATGCGGAATAAACCGAATTAATGATAAAAAAGGTTTCTGCAAGACCGGGATGAATCCACGAGTTTACAGTTTTATGAACCATCAGGGCGAGGAGCCTGCTGTATCCGGTAGCAAAGGCTCGGGGACAATATTCTTTTCAAATTGCAATATGGCTTGTGTTTATTGCCAAAACTATGAATTTAGCCAGTTAGGGCAGGGTAGGGAGGTAGCTTGTGAGGATTTAGCCGGATTTATGTTAGAATTACAGAAGATGGACTGCCATAATATTAATCTTGTTACTCCTACTCATATTTTGCCGCAGATTCTAAAGGCCTTAAAAATTGCTATAGCCGGTGGCTTAAAAATACCTTTAGTTTATAACACCGGGGGGTATGAATCAGTTGAAATAATAAGGCTATTAGAGGGCATTGTAGATATTTACCTTGCGGATATGCGCTATGGAGATAGCGATATGTCCTTAAAATATTCTTCTGCGCCGGATTACCCTAAATATAATCAGGAAGCCCTCAAAGAGATGCGCCGGCAAGTAAGTAGTGATGAGATTAGCAAAGATGGAATAATCAGGCGTGGATTAATTATAAGGCATCTTGTCCTGCCAAATAATATATCCGGGACAGAGAAAATTATGCGGTTTATTTCCCAAGAACTATCCCCGGATTCTTTAGTTAGCCTGATGAGCCAATATTTACCCTATCATAAAGCAGGAGAGTTTAATGAACTAAGCCGCAGGCTTACTGTTAAAGAATATGAAGACGCCAAGTTAATTATGGAAAAATACGGATTGCATAATGGCTGGATTCAGGAATCTTTTGGTTCAGAGAGATTTGCCGGAGTAAATATAAAATCAGTATTAAAGAATGAATAGACAAGAAATTCGTAATAGGTTCTCAAGAATCCTAAATACTTTGTATGAGAAACTATTCAAAATCAATGATACCCCGCAAAGAATTGCCTTAGGTTTAGGATTAGGTGTTGCTTTAGGAATCATTCCCGGCACTGGGCCGCTTGCCGCGTTATTTTTGGCAGTCGTTTTTAAAGTTAACCGCGCCAGCGCGTTATTAGGCAGCTTGCTTACTAATACTTGGCTAAGCTTCGTAACTTTTCTCTTGGCATTAAGGATAGGTTCTGCTATATTTAGAGTTAGTTGGATTGCCCTTAAAAATGATTGGAAGGCATTGTTCGTTGGTTTTCGTTGGAGCTATTTGTTTAAGGTTTCGTTTTTTAAGGTTATTATGCCGATTTTAGTTGGGTATATTTTAATTGCCTTGTCATTAGGGATATTTGTTTATCTAGTCTCTTTGATTGTAATCAGAAAGATAAGGGGAGGGAAGAAGAATGAAACTCAACGATTTTATTAATAAAGGAAAAAGAGAATTTATCATTATGCTCTGCTTGGTCGGGGTAATACCTTTCTTAGTGTTTGTATATCTTATGACAACCAAGGTTTTGTCTATCAAGGTTTCTATTGAAGAGATAGGTTTAGTTATGATACTTACGACGGTAGTTTTTATCTTAGGTATATTGAGCCTGTTTCAAAATTCTACAAAAAATAAATCTCCCCAGATAAATTCATATTTTTTTTATTTTCAGGGGTATTTAATCCCCTGATTCTGCTTATTTTG